>ERZ835051.1788-NODE-1788-length-21056-cov-3.538974_pt1 | contig 21056 bp, 9 predicted proteins | sample MGYA00519575_ERZ835051 | MGnify/ENA primary metagenome ERZ835051 (study PRJEB31850, sample SAMEA3708769) | human gut metagenome | biome: human gut; feature: human-associated habitat; material: faeces | place: China | collected 2014 ... | reverse complement strand
CAGGAATAGACGGGCGTTTCAACCTCTGCTCCAGAACCAAACAACCGGGTTCGCAGAAGTGTTGGACAGGACATCTGCCCGATGATGAACAAGCCGGAGCAGCTATGACCTATCAGGCTTTTGTACTGAAGAATGCAACGGAATTATTCCGTCGGTTGAGAAGTCAAAACAGATGTCTGGCAGGTACCATGCCTTTTACAATTATATTTCATAACTGGGATGGAGTAAAGTCCTTTGCCGAGATGAAGCCGAAACCTGTAGCCTGGCAATATCAGATTAGCTATCAGCCTGTATTGCTGAGCTGGGAGAATTGGCAGTCGCAGATTTATGCAGGGAGTAAGCTTGCGGTGGTAGCCCATGTCGTCAATGACGATGATTATGGCAATGATTTGGATGAAGTTCATTTGCAGTGGTGGATTGAAAAGGAAGGTGAGAAAGTATTGGAGGGAGAGGTCGATCTTCCATCTGTTCCCTATTATGGCACTTGTAAGAGGCCTTTGTCGATAGATATTCCTCAGAATCTGCCTTCGGGAGACTATATGCTGAAAGGTGAGATTTGGTCGAAAGGCAGTAAGGTGTCCTATAATGAAAGTGAACTGTTCATAGCCGGAGAAGACTGGCGGGGTACAGAGGTGATAAAGAAAACCATTTATGTGTACGATTCTTCGGCAGGAGAGCAAACCTTGAGCTGTTTGCAGAAACTCGGTTACCCTGTAAAAGCGGTGCGTATGGTTAAGGAATTACCCCGGAATTCTACCTTAATTCTGGCTAAGAATTCATGGGATGATTCACTGAATAATCAGTCAGAGCAGTTGAAAGAATATGTAAGTAAGGGTGGGCGCATTATTTGCCTGCAACAGGATGCTGCAACATTCAATCAATCGTGGCTGCCAACTTCCGTGGAGTTTCTGAAAGACAGCAATAATGATCCGGTTTATCTTTCACCGTCTCTGGCGTATGCGGATGGTATGAATATCAATCTCGAACGTCCGTATCATCCGGTTTTTAACGGATTAACCCCTAAGCAGTTCCGCCTTTGGTCCGACTATACCTCCTATGATGAATCGAAAAAAGGCTTTCCTGCCATTTATCCGGTGGACAAAGGATATGATCTTCGTGAATCCGGGATGGAGAATGTAGCCGTCCTTGCCAACTATAGCCGTGCTTTGGCTGCGACAGCCTTGTCGGAGATGTTTATGGGTAAAGGCTCCATACTGTTGTCTGGTTTCGATTTGATTAATCATTGCGGAGTAGATCCCGTAGCAGATAAACTCCTTTTCAATATGCTTCGTTATATGTCTGTCGACAAGCAGCATGAACCGTATGTGGAAGTGACTGACTCAATTATCTGGGGAGATTATGCTTCCGAACGGGGAATCGTGAACGCACCTTGTAATGGCCTGATGGTAAACACTGTTCCTATCATTCCCAAAGGACAGGAGCATGACCCCAGATATGAAGTGAAGATTGATGAATATGGTTACCAGTATGCCGGTGCTTATGGTGGGTGGAATTCAAAACCGGGTGTGCAATATGTACCTTATGGAAGAAGGCCTATGGCTCCATTCACTTTTTCAAAAGGAGGAAGCCCGTTGATCAGTAAATCATCTACCAGCGGCGAAGGATATTTCTACATGACATTGTCCGGGAAGAAGAAAACCATGATTACCATATTGGAGAATCCTGTGGACGAGCCTCTTAACATCAGTATCACCATCAATGACAAAACAACAGGGAACTATGTGCTTCAACCCAAGCAACAATTAAGTGTCGAAACAGATATCTCGCATATAAAGAATAGAATGAAAGTTTCCCTGAAAGGAGACCGTCGGGTGATATTGCTGAAAACAATATTAAGTACAAGGCGTCCGGATCATACGGAATAAGATTTCTGATAGTTGCCAATAAGGAGGCAATATGTTGCCACCGTATTGGCAACATATTGCCACCCTGTTGGCAAAACTTTGCCAATCCGATGGCAAAATGCCAGTATTAAACACGACTGTACAAAGTTGCTTCATAAAAGAACGATTGTTATATGTCTTCACTCGGTAAACGGACATCTTTGCAGAGTCATTTTAAAACCGAATTGAACTATGAAACGCATTTTATTTTCTTTATTTTTATTTCTGACCAGCATCGTTGTTTTTGCTGACGGCGGGTTTACGGTTGCCGATGTTTTTACGGATCATATGGTATTGCAACGTAATGCAAACGTGAAGATCTGGGGAGAAGCGGCAGACGGTTCGCAGGTTGAAGTGTTGTTTGAAGGACACAGTCGGAAGGGTAAGGCTGTTGATGGAAAATGGATGGTCACACTAAGGACCGGAGAAGCCGGAGGACCTTATAAATTAGAAGTCATAAATGGTAATAATAAGGTTAGTTTTAGAGATGTTTTCGTAGGTGACGTATGGCTGGCGGGTGGTCAGTCAAATATGGAGTTTGCTTTGCGCAGGGTGAAGGACGCGAAAGCGGAAATCGATTTGGCTGATTATCCTCAGATACGTTATTATAAAGTACCGAGAAAATACTATCCGGAACACGAAGTGCCTGAAACATCCTGGAAGATTTGTACTCCTGAGACAGCACCGGAGTTTGCAGCTGTTGCTTACTACTTTGCGAAAAATCTGCATAAAGATTTGAATATTCCTATCGGTATCATTCAACTACCCGTAGGAGGAACGACGGTTGAGGCGTGGACGAGCCGGAAGTTACTGTTGTCCGATAAAGACTTCCGCCCTGTCATAGAGCGTTATGATAGTATTGCTGATGCTTATCAGCCTGGAGAGTACGAGAAAATGTATGACCGTTATATTAAGTCTCTGGCAGAGTATAACAAATTATCAGCAGAAAAGAAACAATACATAGGTAAACCTACGGAGCCTATGGGAAAATGGAATTTTCGTCGTCCGGTCGGTTTATCCGAAACGATGTTGAACGTTGTTAGTCCATATACTCTGAAAGGATTTATTTTCTATCAGGGAGAGTCGAATACAGCACGTGGAGCACAATATCGTAAACTGTTCCCCGCTATGATAAAGGAGTGGAGGGCGTCGTGGGGGCAGGGAGATATTCCTTTCCTGTTTGTACAGTTACCCCGATTTGAAACAAAGACCCGTTACTGGAATGAGTTGCGTGAAGCGCAATACCTCACCTCACTGCATGTGAAGAATACAGGTATGGCCGTTGCTTTTGACCAGGGAAATCCCAAAGATATTCATCCGATAGTGAAAGATACAGTTGGCTGGCGCCTTGCACAGTTGGCTTTGGGTAAAGTTTATGGTAAGAAGATCGTTTATCAGGGGCCTGAATTTAGAAAAAGGACGAAAACCGGAGACGGCAGTTTACTTCTGGAATTTGCGAATGTGGGTACAGGGATTATTGCCAAAGACGGTTCTTCCTCGCTTTCCGGATTTATGGTTGCCGGTAAAGATGGTCTGTTTTATCCGGCTGAAGCAGTGATTGTTGATAATAATCGGGTACGTGTAAAGAGCAATCAGGTAAATAATCCTGTAGATGTCCGTTTTCTTTGGGTAAATAGTGAATATATGAATTTCTTTAATAAAGAAGGCTTTCCCGCCCTTCCCTTCCGCACGGATAAATACAGGTTGGAAACGGAAGGTGTATATGTCAACCCTGAACCGATGATACCCCAGCTTGATCTGTTCCTTTTCATTGGCCAGTCCAACATGGCAGGACGGGGATATATTACTGATAACTATAAAAGCAGTATAAAGGATGTATACTTGCTGACTCCGAACGGTGATATGGAACCTGCAAGGAATCCTTTAAATAAGTACTCTACTATCCGCAAGCAAATAGATCTGCAAGGGGTAGGCCCAGCCTATTCTTTTGCGAAGGTCATTGCAGATAAAACGGAGCGTAAACTTGGATTAGTGGTTAATGCACGCGGAGGGAGTTCCATAAACTCATGGTTGAAAGGAGCTAAGGATGATTATTATGGAGAAGCTTTGTCACGTATACGCCAAGCCATGAAGTACGGAACGTTGAAAGCGATTATCTGGCATCAGGGCGAAGCCGATAGCCGGAATCCGGAAGCGTATATGGCGAAGTTACAAAAGTTGGTTGCCGATTTGCGGGAAGATCTGGGAGATACAAAGCTCCCCGTCATTGTGGGAGAGATTGCCGAATGGCGGATGAATGGGACTTCGGATGCATTTAATAAGATGTTGCGTACGGTTCCCCGGCATATTCCCTATTCCTATTGTGTGTCATCCCGGGAATTGGTGCCCCTGATCAATGAAAATGACCCTCATTTTAGTGCTGACAGTCAGATAATCCTTGGTAGGAGATATGCTGAAGCGGCTTATAAAGCCTGTTACTTTAAAGAATAGAAATACCCATTAAAAGATAATTTATGAGCTTGAAGAAACAACTATTTTTAGTCTGTGGTGCTATTGTCATGCCCTTTTTAGGGCTACATGCAGATAATGTCAATGTAGCATTACACAAACCGGTCACTGCCTCATCGCAGCAGAAAGAGTTTCCGGCATCCAATGTGACGGATGGAATCGTTTCGCGTAAATCTACCTGGATGAGTGGTAAAAGTGCGCGTCCACCCCATACACTGGATATTAATCTCGAGAGATATTATAATATAAACCGGGTTGTTATCTATACGGGAATTCCGGATGCCGAACAAACAGAGCAGGAGAAAGGAAAAGCACCGGGATTCTGGTCGGTGAAGAATTTTAAGATTCAATACTGGGACGATGCCAACTGGACGGACCTGCCGGATACGGAATGCACGGAGAACAGGTTGGATAAGCTTGAGTTCACCTTTCATCCGGAGCTGCTCACTTTTCAGATTCGTCTGGTATCTACCGATGGTGAACCGATCCGGATTAATGAGTTTGAAGTATACGGTAAGGAGAAGGCGGGTATGCCGATTCCTGTTACTACAGGTGAAGCTCCAAGAGTTTCCCAGGAACCTTTGGAAAAGGAAATGCAGGTGACGGTGGCTAAAGAAATCATTGGTAAGTCCATGAAATACGTGGCTTACAATCAAGGATATTATTTACCCGGAAGTAATGTTTCCGGTTGGCTTGAATATTCTAATGTGAACAGTTTGCGCGTATGGACTTCTCTGAACGATTATATTCCCCAGTCCGTTGTGCTCCATGATAAAGAGCTTTCCACATTGGAGGCGTTTGAGTCCTGCAAGAATGAGTTGCGAAACAATCCGGAGCATAACCGTTTCATTCAATGGGAACCTATCCTGGCGAAGTGTGGGGAAGCACATTTCTCTACCAATTCCATGGTATTCGAATACACGTTGAAAGAATTGAAACGTCTGAATATCGATGCTGTTCTTCAGATAAATTCCACCGATTTTGATGGAACGTGGAGTAATAAATGGAAGCAGTGGCAGCGTTTCTATGCATTGGCTTTTTATGCGGCTAAGACGGGGGATGTAACCATGTATGCCATGCACAACGAACCGAATCATCGCCATGCCGGACCAATGAAGATCACTCAGTATGTAGATGCCATGAAAATAGTTTCGGATGCTGTTTATTGTGCCGTGCAGGATGTGAACAGGCTGTATGGGAAGAATCTGAAATCACGTTTTGTGAGTCCGGTTACAGCGGGTTCCAATACAAACTGGTGGGCCGAAGTCGTGAAGAATCTGCGTATAGACTATCGCGGCTTGCCTTCGGACAGGGATTTGATGGACATATTCTCTACCCACTCTTATAATCTTCCGGCAGCAGGTTATGCGTCCAAGGTTTCTGATATAAGAAAGATTATAGTGGAAAATCATCCTTTGAAACAACCGCTTCCGATCGTTTATACGGAAACAGGGCGTTGGATGAATGCATATCTGATCGATAAGGAAGAGACGATGGATTCTCCTTCCTTGTTCACTGAGTGGGCCGGCGAATATACAAACAATACGCTCAATCAAGGGTATGGAATGTGGGCTTTTAAGTTTGCCAATACTACCAGCGGAACATATCCGCGTGGAATTAAGTCAGGACATCACTTTATCTGGCAAGGCAAACGGATTGTGGAGGATGCCTATACCAATGTGGCATTGGGTAAGAAAGCAATGGACCTGACTTCATCTCGTCCGGTAGCGGTGAAGGTAATAACCGATGGTAATAAGACAGATGCTTCCATGTGGGTGTCTCCGGATACGGATGCAGAGAAATACCTGGAAATTAATCTGGGAAAAAGCACTTCATTGGGTGGGGCTGTTGTCTATACGGGTTCGGCATATGGAGTTTATACGGCTCCCGACCGCGTGAAGAATTTCCGTTTGCAGTATTGGGACGGTACCGGATGGGCGGATATAAAAGAAACCGTTGAGAAAGATGCACGTTATGCGCAATCCTTTTTTCTGTTTGATGCTCCTGTAACTACTTCCAAAGTCCGCTTTGTTGCAACGGATAAGGGGAGTATCAAAGTGAGGGAAATCAAACTGTTTGATGCGGAGTCCGTCAAAGAGATTCCTTCCTCTTTTGATATAAGTGGCATTCAGCGTACGGGTGAAGTTGTTCGCCTGTTTGCAAAAGGATTTAAGGATGAACGTCCGTTGCTGAATACAGTGAAGTCGGTTGCTGATAATGATGTGGATGCGATAACTTCCTTTGATCCGGAAGAAATGAGATATTATGTATGGCTGGTACAACGGAAACTCTCTTCAAACTTTCTCACACTGGACCTGAAGTCGCTGAACCTTCCGGCAGGAACCAAGGTGATTGCCGAGGAAGTAAGTGCAAATGCTTATGGTGAAGTAGTCTGGATAAAAGAAACCTCAGAAGAAGGACAGCTTTCGTTTGAACTTCCTGCCCAGAGTGTAATGCTCCTTACCATTCCTATCTGTTCTAATGCTGCAAGTACACTGGTGGCAACGGCGGATGCAACTGTTAAGGCCGGGGCAAATAGTGAGAAAAACTTTGGTAAAGCCAAAGTGATGAATATAGAAATGAATGCTTCCCGAGCCAATGGTAACCAGGTTAGCTATCTCAAGTTCGACTTGTCGGGTATGAATAAAGAGGAAATGAGTGCCGCTATACTCCGGCTGTATGGCAGTTCGTCAACCAAATCTCCCTATCGCTTCCACGTCTACGCGCTGGATAATAGTAATTGGGACGAAAGTACCCTGAACTGGAAGAATGCTCCCAATCTGGAAAAAGGCCAGGTGCGCGTAACCGATGTAGGTAATACGGCACATGTAGCCGGTGAGATGGTTGTGACTGAAACAGCATCCTGGCATCAACTTGATGTCACTTCATTGATACGCAAATGCCGGCAGCCGGAAATTACATTTGTATTGATCAGGGAAGTCCGCCAATTGGGAGATGATTCTGATAATAATAAGAATAGTTCCTTCGGAACCAGAGAATCTGTGAATAAACCGGCTCTGATAGTGTGGTAAGCGGAAAAGATTTATTTCGTTCGTACGATTGTGCTTTCTTTCCGTATGATTTTTAGATTCCGATTCTGTGTTTTTTGTGAATTTTGTCTTGTTCCTTTATTAGTAATATATAAATCTAATGTATTAAATGAAAAACTGTTGTTTTAAACTAATCTTATCGGTTGTATTTCTATTGATTATGGCCGATGTACATGCGCAGAACGTGCGGGTAACAGGTGTTGTGTCTGATACGCAAAGTCCGTTGATTGGCGTAAATGTTCGCGTGAAAGATTCTGCAACTGGTGTGATTACCGATATAAACGGTAAATATTCTCTTGAGGTACCTTCGAATTCTACACTTGTGTTTTCGTATATCGGCTATCTGAACCAGGAGCATAAGGTAGGTAATAAAGGTGTTATTAATGTAGTTATGGTAGAGGATAACAAGCAACTGGAAGAAGTTGTAGTCGTGGGCTATGGCTATCAGCGGAAAAGTGATGTCGCTACTTCTGTTGCTTCGGTTAAGACGGATGAACTGAAAAGTTACCCGGCAGGAAACGTAGCTGATATGCTTCGTGGACGCGTGGCCGGTGTTAATGTAACAAGTTCATCGGGAAGACCGGGTTCCAATCCTAATATTACGGTTCGTGGTAACCGTTCTATCAGTGCATCCAATACTCCTTTGTATGTTATCGATGGTTCTATCTCAGACAGTGAAGAGTTCAGTACGCTGAGTGCGGAGAACATCGAGTCCATCGAGATTCTGAAAGATGCCGCTTCGCAGGCTATCTATGGTGCCCGTGCCAGCGATGGTGTTATCCTGGTGACAACGAAACGTGGTAGCCAGGGTAAGATGGAGGTAAGTTACAACGGATATGTAGGTATACAGTCTTTATGGCGCAACTTCGATTTCTACTCACCCGAAGAATATGTAATGTTGCGGCGTGAAGCAAAAGCCAATGATAAAGGTGTGATTGATGCACGCGAAATATCCATTGCCGAAGCTTTGGGAGACGATGTCATGCAGCAAGTGTGGGCAAGCGGACAATTTATAGATTGGGAGAAAGAGATGTTGAAGAATGCACTTTATCACAATCATGATGTAACGTTGCGCGGTGGAAATGATAAGATACGGATGGCTGCCGGTGTCAATTACTTCGATCAGGACGGAATGGTAGCCACCGGTTCCGGCTATCAGAAGGCGGCTTTTCGCCTGAATGTGGATTATAACATTAATAAGTGGATCAGCCTTGGTGTAAACTCGTCTTATGCTCTTACCAAATCCGATCGTGAAGACGGTAGTTTCAGTGAGTTTATTACCCGTACTCCGATTGCACAGATTTATAATGAAGATGGTAGCTATTCACGCTATATTAATTCTAATAATGATGTCAACCCGTTCTATAGAGCGGAAAACTATAAGCGTGAGATTTCCACCAATAGTTACCGTTTGAATGTTTTCCTGGAACTGAAACCTTTCAAAGGGTTCAATTACCGCCTGAATACATCGCTCTATAACAGAGAACAGGAAGATGGCGAAGCAAAAGGAGTGAATTATCCGGGTGGTGGAGCTACGGCTAAACTGACCGACAGGGAAGACAGAAGTTATCTGATTGAGAACATCTTTACATACAATGTCCCTATTAAAGACCAGAAGCACAAACTGACGATTACTGCAGTACAGTCCGTAGACCATAAGCAGACAAAGCAGTTGGGCTATGCTACCGACCAATTACCGGTAGATATGGATTGGAACTTCATCGCAAACGGTCAGTTTACAGGTTCTCCCATACGTTCCTTTACCGAGAATAACCTGGTTTCTTTCATGGGACGTGCTTCTTATATCCTGATGGATAGATATATTATGAATGTTGCAGTCAGAAGAGACGGCTCCAGTCGTTTCGGAAAGAATAATAAATGGGGTACATTCCCGTCTGTAGCCCTTGCATGGCGTGTGAATCAGGAGAAGTTCCTCCAGAATGCAACCTGGATCGATAATCTGAAACTGCGCTTGAGCTATGGTATCGTAGGTAATCAGAACGGTATTGGTAATTATACGACTCTTGGTCTGACTGACCAACTCAGATATGAGTTTGGCGATAATTCCTATATGGGTTATCTTCCCGGAGCAGAACTTACCAATCCTAACCTGAAGTGGGAGCAATCCAGAACCGTCAACATGGGCTTGGACTTTGGTTTGTTCCGAAACAGACTGTCGGGTACCATCGAGTATTATAAAACCCGGACTACTGATTTGCTTGTTTATCGCGGATTGAATTCAGCCTTAGGTTACGAAAAGATGCTCGATAATCTGGGAGAAACGAAGTCGAGCGGTATTGATATCAGTGTTAGCGGTGACGTTATCCGTACGAAGGATTTCACATGGAGTCTGGGAGCTAACTTCAGCCAGTACTCCAATGAGATCGTGAAGATTGACGATCAGGTGGATGAGAATGGAAAACCGTTGAGCCAGCCCGGAAACAACTGGTTTGTAGGTAAACCTATCAATGTATATTACAATTATGAACCGGACGGTATTTATCAATACACAGATTTTGATATTACCCGTGATGCCTATGGCAAACTGACATATACCTTGAAACCGACCATTGATACGGATGGAGACGGTATACCCGACAAAGTTCTGGAACGTCAGGACGCAGTGGCACCGGGTTCCGTGAAAGTGAAAGACTTGAATGGCGACGGAAAGATTACGGCAGATGACCGTACCCCCATCTCCAAAGACCCGGACTTTACCCTGTCATTGAATACAAGTCTTAAATGGAAAGGTTTCGACTTCTTTATGGATTGGTATGGAGTATCCGGACGCAAGATTCAGAACGCCTATCTTTCAGAATCAAACAGCGGTGGTTCATTGCAGGGAAAATTGAACGGTGTGAAGGTGAATTACTGGACTCCGTTTAATCCTTCAAACGACTTCCCGCGTCCTACCCATAATTCGAATGTGACGTATCAGAGTGCCTTGGCTATACAAGATGCCTCTTACATCCGTTTGCGTACTTTGCAACTGGGATATACATTCCCCACCGCCTGGATTAAGAAAATCCAGCTTCAGAAGTTAAGAGTATATGCAACCGCTACGAATCTTCTTACGTTCACAGACTTCCTGTCGTATAGCCCGGAGTTGACTCCCGGTGCATATCCTGAGTCAAGACAGTTTGTGTTTGGAGTAAATTTGTCATTCTAATTATTAAAGACCGAAAAAATGAAGAAAAGATTATATATAGCAGCTTTAGCAATTGCAGCAATTGCGACGTTGCCTTCCTGTGAAGACTTTCTTAATCCTGAATCGAAGACGGACATCACTTACAACTATCTGATAGGTACTCCCGATGGTCTGAGCCGCGCCGTGATAGGATTATACAATATGGAGAGACAGATAGCCAATGGAGATGGAGGTAACCTGTACGTCGTAAATATGTGCGACTATAACACGGACATCATGGTGTTCCGTGCAGGAACAAGTGCAGCTATTGCCCGCCTCAATACGCTATTGCCTAACAATGCTGATGTCGAATCATTCTGGACACACCATTATTCCATTATAGGTAAAGCCAATGAAATCATTGTAAGCGCCGAGAATCTGGGGCTTGATGACGAAGTTGTCCATAAAGCATGGGCTGAGGCTAAGTTCTTCCGCGGACATGCATACTTTGAACTATGGAAACGTTTTGAACGTCTCTATCTGAATATACTTCCTACTACGGTAGATAATCTGGTGCGTGACTATAAACCGGCATCTACGGAAGAAGTATTCACTCTGATTAAAGGTGACCTGGAAGATGCAATAGCCACCCTTGCCTGGGACATCCCGAATAAGGACTATGGCCGTATCACTAAGGCAGTTGCCAAACATGTGAGAGCGCAGGTAGCCATGTGGGAAAAGGACTATGATAAAGCAATAAAAGAGTGTGAGGATATCTTCAGGGATGGCACGATGTACTCCATGATGCCGAAGACGGAAGATGTTTTCAGCGGGGCGGACTTGCGTAACTCTGAAGTGCTGTGGTCCTACCAATTCTCAGAGAACCTGGGAGGTGGCGGAAGCGGTACTCCATTGATGGGACACCGTCTTGCCATTATTACCACTACCCGCTATCAGTCTAATGCCGGATGTACCTTTGAAGCAGCCCAGGGTGGTTACGGTTGGGGACGTGTTTATCCGAATACTTACTTGTTCGGTCTGTATGATAAGGAAAAGGATACTCGCTATGAAAAGCTCTTTATCCACAAGTTCTATTACAATGATCCCACTAATGCTAATTATGGCAAAGAGATACCAGCCGATTTGTATGGCAGTTCTGCCGGATACCTGGAGAAACTGCATCCGATGTCAAAGAAGCATTTTGATCAATGGACCAATGCTACACAGCCTGACAGGACTTCCAGTTTCAAGGACCTGATCGTTTACCGTCTGGCAGAGACCTACCTGATGTGTTGTGAGGCTTACTTCCATCGCGACGGCGGTTCGAGTTCCGAAGCCATCGAATACTATAACAAGACGTGGAGCAGGGCAGGTAATGCCCGTGAGAACGGTCCGCTTACCCTTGATATGATTCTGGATGAATATGCCCGTGAACTGCACTTCGAAGGAGTACGCTGGCCATTGTTGAAACGTCTTGGACTCCTCTACGATCGGGCTCGTGAACACTCGGGCGACTTGAAGTCGGAAGACCCGTATCTGGATACCGATTATGCCTTGTGTCGTGATTACTTTGTGAAAGGCAAACACGAAATATGGCCTATACCACAGAAGCAGATAGACCTGATGGGAGCAGAGAACTTCCCGCAGAGCGATCCGTGGAAATAGGAGAGTTGACTTTAAATTATAAATTAAAAACAGAATCATAATATGAAAAAACTAACTCTGGTTTCATTGATTTTGAGTATGATACTGATTTCATGTAAAGAGCGTGGAGAAGTGCGTATCATGCCGGAATTTAATTATGACCAAACCACTATAAACATATCGAAGAATGAAGGTTCTTCTGCAACGGCTCTTATTTATACGACGGAGGGTGAGGTTACTGCCGAGTATACGGCAGACTGGCTCTCGGTAGATGTGAATCCGAAACGTGCCATTTATAAAGCTACGGCTACCAATGAAACTGGTGAACCGCGTTCGACTGTCGTGAAGTTGGTTTCCGGAGAGTTCTCTGTAGATGTAACAGTGACTCAATCGGATAAAGATGCTTCGGAAGAGAAGGCATTGAAAGTGGGACAAGTGACAGAAGACGGACTCGGTATGATATTCTGGGTTGACCCGTCTGATCCGGAATCCGGAAAGGCTATCTCACTGGAACGTTGGGTTGGCAATCCGTATGAAGCATCTATCATGCCTCATGGCGCCCTGTCGGCAGTAGACGGCCCGGCGAATACAGCTCTGTTTGTAAATGCAGGTCCTAATGATGCTGCCGCCTTGTGTACAGCATTGGGAGAAGGTTGGTATTTACCGGCATCCAATGAATTGCTCGATTTGTTTGATGCGTACAATGGTATCGGGCATGAAGACCCGGCATTCACCAATGCAGTGCCTGCCATCAGCGATACGGAAAAGGCAGCCCGTGCCATGTTCGACCAGTACCTGACCGATTTGGGTGGAGCTGTTATAAATGCAGCGGCTGATACGGGCAATGGTGAAAGCTACTGGGCAAGTACGGAAAGTGAAGATGGGCAGAAAGCAAGATACGTCCGTTTCGGTAAGTATGGACTTGACTTTGGTGCCAAGACAGGTACAAGCCGTTTCGTACGTGCCATGAAAGTGATAGGTAACTATAAGTTCCCCGAAGAACCTGCCACACTGACCGTTACCCCTACCCAGGTTGGACTGACCAGTGAAGCCGGTGCCACGGCAGAGTCTACCGTAACTACGAATAAGAGTTCGTATACGGTAACCATTGAAGGTGATGGCTCCACATGGTTTTCTGTAAGCAAGGCAGAAAACAAGATTACATTCACCGCTTTGTCGGAGAATACCACGGATGGTTCGCGTACGGCGACTGTGACCGTCGTAGCCGGTTCCGGTGAAGGCCAGGCTACGGCTACCATTACCGTAAGCCAGCAGAAAGCTATAGCTGTGGAACCTTTCACAATAGGTGAGTATGTGACGAAAGATGGAGATACGGAACTTGCTGAAGGCGGTATTGTGTTCTGGGTGGATCCGGCAGATCCTTCCAAAGCTAAGATCGTGTCCCTTAAGCGGGAGAGCCTGAAGTGGACAAACGGTTTTGCAGAAGGTTTTGGGGTAACGGACGGTGAAAATGGATATGCCAATACGCAGACTATAGCGCAGAGTGAACATGCAGCGGATATTCCGGCTATACAATATTGCAAGGAGAGAGGGGAAGGCTGGTATTGGCCGGCAAAAGACGAACTGGTGGCTTTATATGATGCCTACAACGGAAATCATAGTTCGAGCCTGCTTCCCGGTCAACTCCCGGCGGAAGAACAGGCTGCACGTGCTGCGTTCGATAAAATATTCACCGATCATGGTGGTGTGATCCTGAATACCATGGGAGATACGGAGAATGGTGACAGTTATTGGGCAAGTACGGAGACTACCGACGGTAAGAAAGCTTGCTATATACGTTTTGGTAAATATGTCAGTACCAATAACGCCAAGACCGGAAGTGCGCGTTATGTTCGTTGTGTGAGAAGTGTTTCCAAATAAAATCTTTAAAGGCAAATATCATGAAAATAAAATCATTTTATATAACGGCATCTTTTGCGTGTCTGTTTATGTTGACTTCATGTGTAGACTATGAAGTGAAAGATCCTAACTTCATGCCGCCGGACGTTGTTCTGGACGAGGGTGACGATGATGAGATTATAGAGGGGTTGCCGACTCCCGGAGAGATGCAGGCTTACAGTCCTTCACTTCTGGGTAAACCGTACCGCCCGATCAAAGTGAAGTATTCGAGCCAGTTTCCACCGGTTGCCAGCTGGACTGAAGCGAATACTCGCATCGTGGCTTATATGGGCGAGTATAAGCCAAGCATAAAAACAGAGAGTGACTATAAGGCTATCACCAATAAATATGGTAGCCTTATCACAGGTGCCAAGCAACAAGCCACAGGACGCTTTTATGTGAAGAAAGTCAACGGTCGTTGGTGGATTATCGATCCCGAAGGATATCCTCACTATGAAAGAAGTGTGACTTCCCTCAGGTATGGTTCTTCTTCGCGTAATAAGGAAGCTTGGAACAAGCGCTTTGGTAATGATAATATGTGGTTGTCGAAGACACAATCGGAACTGGCTTCCATTGGTTTCCACGGTACCGGTGCTTTCTGTACCAACACGTACAGTAAGATCCAGACGCATAACCAGAGCAATCCCAATGCACCTATGACCTTGACACCTTCATTCGGTTTTCTCAGTCAGTTCAGGTCGCAGAACGGGCATGCTTATCCGGGAAATACTTCCGATAATGAACTGGGACTTGTGTTGTACAGTGATTGGGCGGAGTTCTGTAAGACTTATATCCGTTCGGCCATGGCATCTTATTTGAATGATGCGAATGTATTGGGCTTCTTTTCGGATAATGAGATAAACTTCTCTTCGCAGAATTCAAGAATACTGGATCGCTTCTTGCAACTGACCGACCGGACAGATGTCGCCTACCTGGAAGCTAAGAAGTTTATGGAAGAGAAGAATGCAACAAGTGTGACCGATAATCTGAATAGCGAATTTGCCGGCAGACTGGCCGAACTCTATTACAAGGGAGTCAAGGAAGCCATTAAAGAGATCGATCCGGGAATGATGTACTTGGGAACCCGCCTGCATGGAACGCCGAAATACCTGCAACATGTAGTGGCGGCTGCGGGTAAGTATTGTGATATCATCTCTATCAATTACTATAGCCGTTGGAGCCCGGAGCTGACTACCTATGTGAAGCAGTGGGGTGAAGATTGGGCGGATGCTCCCTTTATGGTTACTGAGTTTTATACAAAGGGTGTGGAAGATTCTGACCTGAACAACCAGTCGGGTGCCGGATTCTCCGTTCCTACTCAGAATGACAGGGCGTACGCATACCAGCATTTCACTTTGGGCTTGCTGGAAGCCAAGAACTGCGTCGGTTGGCATTGGTTCAAGTATCAGGATGATGATGGTACGGACAATAGCAGTAAGCCCGCTAATAAAGGGGTTTATGACAACTATTACGAGATGTATCCCTATCTGAGTAAGTTCATGAAGGAAGTAAATTACAATGTTTACAACCTTATTGAGTATTTTGATAAATAAACAGATCTATCAGATTGACATTTTGAATTTCTAAAGCCCCGGGAATCTCTGCTTTGCAGCCCGGGGAGAGGAGGTTTGTAAATTCGCGAATGAAAATCTATATTTGTCAGATTATGAGTTGGATATATAAATACATACAACTCTAAAAAACGGGAAATTGCTTGTTAGGGCTCTTTGACCATAAGGCTTTTGCAGAATATATGCTTCTTTGGTACAGAAACTATATATCTAATGTGCAGGAACTATGTATCTGACGTGTTGGAACTATATATCTGATACGTCAGAACTATAGATGCAATCTGCAGAATATAGAGTTTCTGTACATAGAATATGCATAACGGACGTATATTATGCAATATGCCGCATTTATATTCAAAGATGGGAGGCGCTGATGGCCTGCTTTGTCTTTCCGGATAAAATGCATTGTAAGGCAAAAGCCTGTTTTCCTCTCTTTTTGTGAAGACAAATGGGAAATACCGATATTATAAGAAATAAAACAAATAAATATAAACCTTTAAAAGGATGATGATGAGAAACGGAAAGAAAGTTTTAGTTATAGGTTTGGTTCTGTTGGCAGGATTCACCTCTTCGGCATCGGCAGTGACAAAAGGTATGAAAAAGGTTGTTGAGGATGCGCTCGACTTCTCTGTCAGACAGTCAATGTCCATGTTCGGTGAGATGAAAGACCAGAAAGGCATATTGCCCAGAACGGCGAAGGATGGAGAGATGATTACCTGCGATTCCGGTTGGTGGACAAGTGGTTTCTATCCCGGCACGTTATGGTATTGTTATGAGTATAGCAATGATCCGCAGGTGAGGGCAGCCGCCGAGGAAATGACCTCGCGTGTGGAAAAACAGAAGTATACGACCAGCAATCACGATGTTGGTTTTATCATCAATTGCAGTTTCGGCAATGGCTACCGCCTTACCCGTAATGAAGCTTACAGGGAAGTGATAGAGACTGCGGCCAAATCCTTATCCACCCGCTTCCATCCGGTGACGGGTTGCACCCGCTCGTGGAACAGCAAGAAATGGCAGTTCTCCGTAATCATTGATAACATGATGAATCTGGAGCTTTTTACGGTAGCCTCATCCATGACGGGAGATAATTCTTACTATAATAAAGCAAAATCTCATGCCGACCGTACAATGGTCAATCATTTCCGTCCGGATGGCAGTTCGTACCATGTGGTTAGCTATGATACGATTACAGGAAAGGTGCTGAACCAGGTGACACATCAGGGGGTAAACGACCAGTCCGCCTGGTCGCGTGGACAGGCATGGGGATTGTATGGATTCACCATGATGTATCGTCAGACGGGTAAGAAAGAGTATCTGGACCATGCTATAAAAGTCGGTAAGTACATTATGAACCACCCGCGTTTGCCTAAAGATAAAATCCCTTATTGGGACTTTGATGCTCCCGATATTCCGAAAGCTGATAGAGATGCTTCGGCCGGTGCCATTATGGCTTCGGCTTATGTGGAACTGAGTACTTATGTAGAAGGCGAACTGGGCAAGCAATTCCTTGCAATAGGTGAACAGCAAATAAAGTCGTTGGCTTCTCCGGCCTATCGTGCCAGAAAAGTGGGCGATAACAATCATTTTATCATTAAGCATTGCACTGGTTTCATGGCAAAGCAGTATGAGATAGATGCTCCACTGACGTATGCCGATTATTATTTTGTGGAGGCTTTGCTTCGCTATAAGAATTTGTTGGAAGGGCGTCCCGTAGTTGAGACGATTACGGCTTTCTCTGAAAATCCGGACCGTTCCGCTTGGTTGAGTTCACTCCATCGTATCTCCTATCCGTTGCTGGCGAATATGGCGAAAGGTGAACTTCGTAAAAATATGCCGGTTGAATCTATCGCCGCCGATATGCAGAAAAGAAGAGAAGTGACACATCTGGAAGCTTTAGGCAGACTGATTACAGGTATTTCGGCTTGGCTGGAACTGGGGCCCGACAATACGATAGAGGGTAAACTGCGTGCCCGGTACATCGATTTGGCTTTAAAGTCGATTGCCAATGGAGTTGATCCGGAATCGCCCGACTACCTGAACTTCAATAACGGACGTCAACCCTTGGTGGATGCAGCTTTCCTGGCTCATGGATTATTGAGGGCCCGTACACAACTATGGGATAAACTGGATAAGACCACTCAGGAACGGGTAATAAAGGAGCTCAAATCATCGAGAGTTATAAAACCTTCCGAAACCAATTGGCTGTTTTTTTCGGCAATGGTGGAGGCTGCCTTAAAGGAATTTACCGGCGAGTGGGAGTATGACCGGGTGAAATATGCCTGTGACCGCTTTGAACAATGGTATAAGGGAGATGGCTGGTACGGTGACGGGGCCGAATTCCATCTGGACTATTACAACAGTTTCGTTATCCACCCGATGATGGCGGAAGTGCTGGGTGTGATGGAGAAACACCAGATAGAAGGTGCCATACCTTACGAACTTGAACTCGAACGCTATGCCCGCTATGCAGAGCAACAGGAAAGAATGATTTCTCCCGAAGGGACTTTCCCGATAGTGGGTCGTTCATTGGCTTACCGTTTCGGAGCTTTCCATGCCTTGTCCGACGTTGCTTACCGGAAATTGCTTCCGGAAAGAGTGAAACCTGCACAAGTGAGATGTGCACTGACAGCAATTATCAATCGGCAGACACAAGCTCCCGGAACATTCAACCCCGAAGGATGGCTGCGGGTGGGCTTTGCCGGCTATCAGCCTCATATTGGAGAGAGTTATATTTCAACAGGTAGCTTGTACTTGTGCTCTGCCGTGTTTGTAGCCCTCGGTTTGCCGGAATCAGATGAGTTTTGGGCTTCGCCTGCAGCAGACTGGACTTGCAAGAAGGGATGGGCAGGCGTCGATCTGGATGTAGACAAGGCTTTGAAGAAATAAGGATGAAGAGTATTGCAAATGAAGAAATTCACAACAACTTTGTTGTATTAACCTTAGTATTGACATGAAGAATAAATTATCCCTCTTATTGGTGTCTTTTTTTCTCTTCTCCTGTGCGGAGAACAAACAGGTAGCGGAACAGCAGACTACGTTTTGTAATCCGATGAATCTGGATTACGGCTGGGGATGTTTCCAGAAGAGAGAGAAGAAAGCCCGTACGGCTGCCGATCCGGTAATCGTATTGTTCAAAGACAAATATTATCTCTTTACTACAATGGATATCGGCGGTTATCGTGTATCCGATGACTTGATTACATGGAAGGATGTCTATTTTAATCCGGAGATACATGCATCTGCCCTTGATATTGACCATTATGTGGCACCTGCTGTAGCTGCGGATGATAATTATGTCTATTTTATAAACTTTACCCGCGACCGTTCCAAGAAGAAAGTAGACGTGATTCGCTCTGCTGACCCGGAAAATGGGAAATGGGAAAAATGCGGTGAGGTACGGCGTATGGCCGATCCTTGTCTGTTCATTGATGACGGGCGCTTTTATTTCTATTATGGGCTGGGTGCAGAACAATCTACCACTTTCTTTGAAGTGAATCCCGAGACTTTTGAGGAAATAGAAGGTACGAAGAAGGTGCTCCGTGAATATATCACGGACGTTAAAGAGTGCATTTCCGGTTATCACTTCGGGCGCAGAGAACTGTATGATGAAATCGACGCTTCTGCCTGGATGGGTAAGTTCGAGAAGATACCTTGCCCTGAGGGTGCCTGGATTGTGAAGAACAATGATAAGTATTACCTGCAATATGCCACACCGGGAACCATTTGTAACTGGTATTGCGATATCGTTATGGAGAGTGACAGTGCGAATGGAGGTTTTGTTGAACAGCCTTACAATCCTGTTTCGTTGAAGGTAGGTGGTTTTATAGGTGGGGCAGGCCATAGTTGTGTATTCAAAGATAAGTATGGTAATTGGTGGCAGGTAACTTCCATGTGGATTGGTAACCACGATGAATTTGAGAGAAGAATCGGATTGTTCCCGGTATCATTTGATGCGAAAGGGCGGATGAGAACTCATACCGTATTGGGTGATTATCCGATGCTATTGCCTCAGAAGAAGTTTGAGCCGCAGGATATCTCTGCTTTCGGTTGGATGCTTCAGTCTTTCAATAAAGCTTGTATGGCTTCTTCTTCGCTTCCGGGCTTTGAACCGGAGAAAGCAGCGGATGAGAATGTCAGGACGTGGTGGTCGGCAGAAAGCGGTAATGCAGGTGAGCATTTCGTAATGAACTTTGGTAAGAAAGTACAGATAAACTCTGTTCAGATCAACTTTGCCGAACAGGACATAAATCCGGAGGCTCCCAAAGAGACAGACTATCATGCCTATAAACTGTATACTTCGAATGATGGGCATACCTGGAAGCTGCTTGCTGATAAGTCCGGAAACAAAACAGCGGTTCCTCATGAATATCTGGAACTCTCCGGACCTGTAGAAGCTTCTTATATGAAGGTGGAAAATGTGCATACTCCCAAAGAAGGTAAATTTGCACTGTTGGATTTGCGGGTATTCGGTTCCGGTTATTCGGATAAGCCCGGACAGGTGAAAGAACTTTCTGTGAAAAGAAACCAGGAAGATGAAAGATACGCCTCGCTTGCCTGGAATAAGGTATCCGGTGCCGACGGTTATTTGGTTCGCTTTGGTTATCAGCCCGATTTCCTGAATCAATGTATTCAGGTGAAGGGAAATGAAACCACTGAGCTTTTGCTGCATATTCTCACTAAAGGCGTGAAGTATTATTATCGTGTGGATACCTATAATGATAGTGGAATTACGGAAGGTAATGTTATTTCGGAGTAGGGCTTAGAAGTGTAATCCGGCCTGTTTTATTTGAGAACGAGATATTGGAATTGGAAAAAGATGAAAAAAAACTGTTTTTTCTGCAACCAAACTTCATCTTTCTGCGTCTAATAGATAAATACAAAAACAGAAGAGCTATGAAAGTAAATTTATCTATGGATGATATCCGTACAAAAGTAGAAGAGTATATAAAGAAAGCAGGCCGTGTTACAGGTCGTCCTGTGCTTACAGCTTATTATGTAATGACAGCCGATACGACTCCCGATAGTGAGCGCACCAATATAATGCTTGCTTTAGTAGCCATCGTCTTCCCTACCAGTATAGAGGATGTTCTGGGACAACTTTTTATGGTAGGTAAAGGTTTTGCTGCTGTCTATGCTTATAAAAAGGTAAAGAAATATATCACTCCCCAAATAAAGGATAAAGTAGAGGCAAAATTGGATGAGTGGTTCCATGATAATGTGACGGAGGTGGAGACGCTGTATCTGGAATAAGGGGATCAGCCTCATAATCTGGAGGTCATATCTTCCACATAAATAAAAAAGGCTGTATTCCCTTAGGAATCAGCCTTTTTCTTCGTGGACCAGCCTGGGCTTGAACCAGGGACCTCCAGATTATGAGTCTTTTTGTGGG
>ERZ835051.1786-NODE-1786-length-21081-cov-3.534386_pt1 | contig 21081 bp, 17 predicted proteins | sample MGYA00519575_ERZ835051 | MGnify/ENA primary metagenome ERZ835051 (study PRJEB31850, sample SAMEA3708769) | human gut metagenome | biome: human gut; feature: human-associated habitat; material: faeces | place: China | collected 2014 ... | reverse complement strand
CGAGCTTTTGAAACACAGCATTAAGAGCGAGGGCGTTATCAATCTCTTTTCGGATGTCCAAACGGAGTTTTCCCTGTTCGACCCCAAATTTCTTGAAGAGATTGCGAACATGAAGGAGAAAAATCTTGCTGTTGAATTGCTGAAAAAGCTGATTGCAGAGCAAGTCTCTGTTTATCGCCGGACAAACCTTGTAAAGTCGGAGAAATTCTCTGAAATCATACAGGGGGCAATGAACCGCTACCTTAACGGGATGCTTACCAATGAGGAAGTCATTCAGGAACTTCTGAAATTGGCTAAGGATATTGCTGACGCTAATGCCGAGGGCGAAAAACTTGGGCTTACTGCGGATGAGCTGGCATTCTACGATGCGCTAACCAAGCCCCAAGCCATCAAGGATTTCTACGAGCATGATGAGTTAATCGCCATTACAAAGGAGCTTACTGACCTTCTCCGTAAAAATCGGACAATAGACTGGCAAAAGAAGGAGAGCGCGAGAGCTGGTATGCGCCGGTTGGTCAAGAGACTTCTTAAAAAGCACAAATACCCGCCGGAGGGCATGGATGATGCCGTCCAGACCGTTATGAGCCAGTGTGAAATGTGGACGGATAATGTGATGGAAGTTGGCTGATTGGAGGGATGGAGCATGAATAAGCACAATTTGGATTTAATTTTAGACCAATATGCTTCTCGTTTTTCTGAGCTTAATGATGTGAAAGGGAATGACGAAGGCTATAAATGGAGAGCCGAAAGCTGCTTCGTAGAACATTGGGATATAGATGCAGAAGATTTTGTCTCGATGTTCAAAGCTGCGATGCGGGATATGAGCAATCTTATAGACAATGCAACTGTTCAGCCCATTGGAGGTATTCTCCTGCTTTTGAAGCAGCCAAACGAGGTTGAATTTGTCCGAGAATGCTTTAGAGAGCTATACCAGCCTGATAACGGTGATCTGGAAACAAGGCAAGACCGCATATATTCCTTCATGGAAAAGATGAATGCCAAGATTGAGAAATATGCGCCTGGAAGCTGGAAATATCCTCAGAAGGTGAATAATGTAATATACTACCTGAGTCTTCGTTATCCGAATGAGAACTACATATTCAAGTCCACTGAGGCAACGGAATGGGCAAACTGTATCGAATACGGTGATGATTTTGGAAGCGGCGAAACCTTCTCTCTCGCGAAGTATTATAAAATGTGTGATGAATTGCGCGATGCTGTTTCGGAACATGAGCAGATAATGGAGCTGCATTCACGCCGGTTTGAAAAAGAAGCAAGAGGATATGATGACGAACTTCACATTCTTGTATATGACATAATATATTGTGCGCATACTTATCTCTTCTACACGGATGGTATCATACAGACCACCTCTACAAAAGAACGCATTAAGAGGGCGCATATCCGTGAAGAAGTTGAAATGCTTGAAGGCCAGTTATCCGCAATTAAAGAAATCTGCCTCTTGCAGAAGAACAAACCCGCCATTGTTGTTGACATGACAGGTTTGGAAGTTACGCACAAAGCATTCGGGAAAGGGAAGGTGTTGTCTCAAACCAATGGTATTCAGATTATAGCTTTTTCCATTGGGGAAAAGAAATTCCAGTTTCCGGCTGCCTATACGGGCGGGTTCCTTAAAGCCGACGAAGAAATTATGGCCTCATTGACAGAGGAAGCAAATCGTAAGGCTGAGGATGAAAGAATGCAAAGGGAAATCCGTCTTTTAACCGAAAGGATAGAAACACTTAGACAGTCGCTTTAGACACGAAGAAAACAGAGTGCAGGATTATCAACTTTGGATGCAAGATTTAATGATAGAGGAACATTATGGGCTATAATTCCATATTCAATTCACCCGAAGAACAAAAAAAGAGAAAGAAAGCGGCATTGACTGCCATTGGCGAGAAGGTATCTGAATTTTTCTGGGATATTGCGCCTGAACACGGTTTCGAGATGCGGGAAGGGCAACAGGATATGTCCTTTGAGATCGTGGATGCCCTTATCCATGACCAGCACTTCGCCGTAGAAGCTGGCGTAGGGATTGGGAAATCCTTTGGCTACCTCGTTCCTTTGTTGCTATACAACCGGAAAATGTGGAAGCCGGTGATTGTAGCGACCTCTACCATTGCCCTTCAAGAACAACTATGGAGAGATATTCATGATGTGATGCCGCTGCTTAATCTCAAGCCAGAGGTCATCTTGGCAAAGGGGCAGTCTCACTATTTGTGCCGCAAACGGTTAGATGAGTTCCTAAATACGGCTGGTGGAGACATCCCTGATGAACTACGAGAAGGCATGAAAAATGACGCTCAAGAACGAAAGGATTTTCCCGCCTCACTGCCGCAAAGCGTTTGGGATAAGGTCAACATTCAGCGTTTTAGTATGCGAAGCTGCGGTTCCTGCAAAAAGGAGTGCCTCTATTATGAGATTAGGACGCAGCTTCGATATACGGACGGAGTTGTGATTTGCAATCAGGATTTCCTGACGAATCATCTTCTTCAGCTCCGGCGAGGGCAAGATGGCCTAATCAACCGAGAGGCAGACCTGATTGTAGTAGACGAAGCCCATAACTTAGATGATAAGGTGCGCAGTGCAACGACAGAACGTATCAGTCAGGGACTTATCTTCAAGTTGATTAAAGCAGCGACCAATGAAGTGAAACCAGCGGATCGGCAAAATGTCTATGGGGAAGCAAATGCAGCGCAGGAAGCCACCCGCGCCTTCTTCGATTGCCTGAAAAGCCAGATGGATCAGCAGATCATCACTGCCAAGCAGGATATGCGCTATGCCGACCGTTTCTTCTTTGACGGCAGCAACGAGTCCATATCGCTGCTGAGTAAGATGAGTGAGGCTATCAAGAGCGTGGCTCTCAGCTTCCAGATTTACGCAAGCTTTGATTACCGTGATCATGGAACAGCGGCCTCCGATGAGCTGGATGCAGTCAGCGAGTCCATAGGAGAACTAATGGACAGAGTAGATGATATGCTCCTTTGGATTGAACGTAGAGGCAGTAATGCGGAATTAGTCTATTGTCCGAAAGATACGAAGGGGATCACGAACCGTCTCTATTTCAGTGGGTCTGAGCGCGTTGTCTTGACCTCTGCTACACTTACAAACGCAAATCAAGGCGCACTTACGGAACAGTATTCCTACTTTATCCAGAATACAGGGTTTCCAACGGATGAAACTGGCTGTTTGTCCGAGCCTAAGCCCTCGCCCTATCCTTATGATGAGCATTCCATAATCTACTATTGCGATGACCTTCCGCATCCCACCCGTGAGCATGATGCCTTCATTGAACAAGGTGTGGAGCGATTGATTGAAGTCCTCAATATTTCCGGGGGTAAGGCACTTGTCTTGTTTACAGCAAAGACAGACATGGAGGAAGTCTATTCCATTCTAAAAGATAGGGATTTACCCTACAAAATTCTGATGCAGCAAGCGGGAGCATCGCAGGATCAGGTGCTAAATGAGTTTAAGAACGACACCAATTCAGTGCTGCTTGGTACAGGAGCATACTGGGAAGGCATCAGCATTGAAGGCAAGAGCCTGTCCAATGTGGTGATCTTCCGTCTGCCTTTCCCGGTTCCGGATCCGATCATCGAATACAAGGCATCCGTTGCAAAAGATGCACTGATGGATGTTCGCGTACCAGAAATGGTTATCAAACTCAAGCAGGGAATTGGACGGTTAATCCGAAACTTTACCGACACGGGTATTGTTTGCATCATAGATCGTAGACTGAGAGATGACCCACCAGAGAGATACCACGATATAACATGGTCATCTCTTCCCATAAAGAATAGAACAACAAGCCTTGATGAACTCAGGGATTTCTATAATAATCTGCTGATGAATGAAGGTGACACAAAGGATTAAGGGAGGATCCTATGGAAGTCCATGAGCCTATCGAAATTCCTGCCACCAACGGGGACAAGATTATTTACAAGGACAGCACCTACGAAATTGTGTCCAAAGTTGCGTACTTAATCGGAGTCCCCCGAAATATATTTGAAAATGAGCATGAAGCTCCAAAGATGGATGTCTTTCTGCGTCTTGAACAGGACAAGGCTGCGAGGATCATACGGAATTTGTGTGTCATCCGTACAGCCATAGAGAGAAACTTTCGGCACATCAATAATGCGATGAGAACGGAATACCGCACGATACTCAATATGCCGGAATATATCCCCGAAGCCAGTATGCAGCAGTTAAATCAAGATGGTGTGAATTTTATCCGCAAATCCAGCACAAAGCTTGCCCATCATATCATGGAGATCAACCACCTCATTTCTGACCGCATCAATAATTGTAAAAGGCTGTTTCCTATCTGGATAAAATGGGAGTACATCAAAGAGCTGTTTATTATGCCAAACGGCCTAAAGGAAGAGGGAACAAAACAAGCTGCCGACATCTATTATGGCAGTCTTTCGTACTACCCTTATCAGGTATATATCAACTGGGTGCCGCAGGACGAAGGAAATATCCTATACAACGACAAGAAATTTGCAGTGCTGCTATATAGATGGCATGGGGACTACTTCACAGAGTTTAGCAAGGTATCTGATGTCAGCAGCTATGTGAAAGGCAGTATCTATGAGTACATTGAAGGCAGCGACAAAGTGGTTGTAGTCGTTGATTGCGAAAACTCCGATCCTTATAAGCTGTGCGCCGTTTTCAAAAATTTGGACTACCAGTACACGCAAAAAATAGAGAAGATCATTCTTTTCGATGACGTGCATACAGCGTCCGCATGGCGTATTCTTGAGGACTTCACAAAAATACCTGTCGAACACATGATGATCGAGCGCGTCAAGGAGAGCAAGTCCCTTGTGGATATAAAGCTGACAGCCAGAGCTTGCCAGGAACACTACATGAACCATGTGGATTCATTTATTATCGTGTCCAGTGATTCAGACTACTGGGGACTAATCTCTTCTTTACCCAATGCCCGGTTCCTTATGATGATTGAGCATGAGAAATGCGGACCGGACTTGAAGGCCGCGCTGGTCAATATGGGCATCTTCTACTGCTATATAGACGATTTCTACTCTGGTAACGCAGATCAACTCAAACAAAGCGCATTGTTTAAGGAGATGTATCGCTACATAGATGGTTGTGTTCGCCTAAATGTCAACGAAATGTTTGACGCTGCCCTCAAAGCTACTCGTATCGACATGAGAGACTTTGAAAGAAAACAATTTTATGAGAGATATATTAAAACCATGCAAATGAGTATTGCAGAGGACGGCAGCGTAAACATCGAGTTCAAGATAAAATAAAAAAGCCTCAGCCGACACCCCACAGGGGCATCGGCTGAGGCTTCGTCTCATATACGGGTAAAATGAAGTGTCCGAATCCGACACATATTCGTACAGTACCATGGGATTGATGTCGTATGGGAAAACATACGGGGGCATTTGTTTTGACGGCTCTGAGGGCAGGAAAACCCTCATTTTCGACCTTTATCCTGACAGTAAATCGTTACCCACTGTCCGTTTTGAGTGGTAATGAGGACAGGCGATCACTTTAGCCCGGAAACTCTGCTTACAGCTATTGGTGCAGCGGCGGCAAACCTCGGCGTACTTGCGCCGTCCGTCTTCATCCAAGTAGAATGCCCATTCCTGCTTCCACTTCTGGCTCCGGCTCATAAATCACGCTCCGGCTTCCGCTCCTTCGTTGGAGCTGGCTTCTCCCTTGAAGGCTCAGACTTTGCGGCCTTGAGGCGATCCATGATGGAAGACTTTTCACCTTTCTCAGCGGTCTTGTCTTCCTTCGGCCCGTTGTTGATAATGCCATCGATCATTCCATAATCATCCTCCATGGACATCTCGGCGGCTTTCAGAGGATTTTCTTTTTCTATCATCACAATCCAGTCCTGCTTCACAACGCCGAAAATGCCACCTTTTGCAGCGTGAACATTGACTTCACTTGCGTCCATGACCATGCCTTCCGTATTATCGCCATAGAGCCGATAAATCGTGCAGGACTTCATGACCTCAGAAGCCGCTTCCTCTCGTAAAGGAAGCATCCCTCCCCAAGCATAGCCATACTCCTTCATCTCATCTACGGTGATTGACGGATCAGGAATGCGATCAACCGGCATGACCTCTTGACGCAGCATGGACACGGTATGCTCATCAAAACCGTTGTAGACATCGGAAACAGAGAGCCTTCCTTTTTCATCAACGACCAGACAGGCAGTTTCATCGCCGTAAGTATCATGCTCCATCAGGTAAAAGGTGTGGCCGTCTACTTCAATGTGATCAATGGTATGCCAGGTACCAATATGCCCGGCAACAGTCAGACCGGAGGTTTCCATATTTACCTCAAAGTCTTTCTGCTCTTTTGCTTCCTGCTTCTGCTGCTCGCCGGAGATCATGGGAATGGCAACAATCCTGTCACCCAATTTAACAAACTGCTCCGGCTGGGCAAATAGTTTTGCATACTTGAGTGCAAGATCACCTTCCAAGGAACCGAAGCTGTCTTCCGTCAGTCCGACAACGGCAAATGTACCAGCCAGTACATCATAGATTTCGCCATGCTCATCCCGCAAAGCGCGATTGAAAGAAAGTCCTTCTAATTTGCCGTCCTCATTGCAGATAATTGCTACCGGATCCTCATATGGATAGACTGCCTGAATGTAACCGCCTACCAGAGATTGAAGCCCTTCCAGACTACCGCTAATTTCTCGGATTTCCGGTGCTTTACCGGCCTCCACAACTACGGCAATGATATTGCCTTCCTTCACCGCCTCTTCGCCGCCCCCGGTGATACGGTACTCATCGGGAATGTCTTCAAGGGTACCGTCAAATTCGCGAGTCCATCTATCACCCGTATTACGGATGTAACCTTCGTCGGTGAATCTTCCACCCTCATCCAACGCAACATCCCGGCCAAACCGCTCATAGTCGATGTAGTTTGCCAAAGACCCCAAATCAGCTTCTTCATAGATACCGGCCTCATGGACATAATAATAGCCAAGGTCAGATTCATCATGAATATCGGGAATAAAGTCATAGCAATCCAGATTGAAGGTCAAATTGATCAGATCATCAATGTCGCTGACTTCATCACACCCTGCCTCCATAATTGCGACGAGTTTTTCCTGCTCCCATTTATCCAGCTCATCAATGCGTGATGCAAGATAGTTGAGCTTGTCAAGGCTCTCATACTCGCCAAGCATCTCGTAGACACCGTGGATCGGGCATTCGTAGTCGGTGATGAACCATTCCTCGTACACCTGACCAAATTCGTCCTTAGAGCCAATGCCAATTCGCTCAAAGACCTTTTGCATTTCCTCTTCGGTGACAGGGAACTTTACCCATTCACCCACCAGTGAACCCTCATTGTATTTGCCAAGGTTGGTAACAAACGCTTCAAAACTGCCATCTAATACAGGCATCCGAAAGCCCCCTTTCTTAGTCCATCAGTGTGTCCGGCGCAATATAGACTGCACCGAACTCTTCATCAGTCATCGTTTCGAGACGCTGCACCATACGGGACAGCATCTCGGCCATCTCGTCATCTAACTCGCCAAGCGGAGTGTTCATCATGTCATAGATCAGGGCTTTACGACTGGAAGTGTCGAAATAGCTCATAAAATTGGTTTCTTCCACAGTGAACATCATAATTCCAGATCCTTTCCTTTGATTTTTGCAGGAGCGTCCTTTTTGGATGATTGCTCCTTTTTTGCAGCCGTGAGCTTTTCCCGGATGGAGCTGCGGCTTTTCGATTTCTCTGCCGCCTTCATTTCTCTGTTTTCATAAGCAGAAAGACCGGCATCCTCAACATAGGCGCGAACATAGTCTATCGGTTCCTGATACTTTACCGGATGTTCCGGGTTTTCAATGTTGCTGAGAAACACTTTCCCGGTTGGATAGTCCACCTTCTCAATGCGGCTCATCACACCAGCAATGGGAAGCTTCGATCCAACCGGGATAAAATCTGCGCCCTTTAGCTCCTTAAATGTTGTTCCGTCTTTGGAAAGAAAGACATCTTCGCCAGCCCTCCATAGCTTTTTCGAGGCTGAAACCCACATCTCTTCCTTAAAACCTGTTACGGGGATAGAGGGCTGACCACGAACCTTCTTGTCAAGCACCTTTGTTCCAAGGATGGGAGCTGCTTTCTTGGCGTCTTCTCCATAAAGCTCGAAATACCCTTTCTGCGCATAACAGACCAGTGCATCGGGATGCTCCTGCTTCACAGCTTGATATTTCCGGTATTCGGAAACCGGGATCGGCGCAAGCACTTCCGTCTTTGCTTCGGGCAATCTATCTCTTTGCATCTTTTGCTTCAACAGAATATCAGCGAGGGCTTCCTTATCTGCTGGGATTACACGAAGGGACGCAATCTTTCCATGCTCTTGCACCAGATACTCTGCCTGACGAAGACTTTTGTGAAAAGGAACCTCCTGCTGATGGCCGTCTTCAAAGGTCATGTGCGTCATCATTGGAGCTATGGAGTCGTTGGCAATTTTGTAAGCCAACGATTGAAAGCTAACATCAAACACATCACCAAATACCTTGTCTCCTTTAATCCTCTTAGGGACAACGACACGAGCGGTAATGTCCTCGCCTGACTGCTCTGCGTAAAACCGGAGTGTGGTATGCTCGCGGGAATCCCGGATAAATGCCTGACTTTCTCGGAGACAATGTGTTCCACAGTCCCGACAAAACCAGATCAAAGTTTTATCCTCTGGCAATGTGGCCTTTGCTGCTTGAGCAATCAGGCGGCGATCCATCTCAAAATCCTCCTTGTAGTGATGAACATGGGCATCCACGAGCTTGGAAAGTTCCGCGATAATATCTATATCCGTTTGTTTCTTCATATCCATCACCCCAATTCCATATCATGCTTCTTGGCCTTTACCGGAGATTTCTGCTCAGGCTGCGACTTGGCTGCTGCCCTAAGCTGCTGCCGGATGGACGGCTTCTCCTGCTTCTGTTCCTTGCGGATGTATTCCAGCGTTGGTGTCAACTCCCGATAACATCCCTGTGTCTTTCTGGATGAGTAACGCCGGTGGATTGCAAACAGTGGCTCTCCATGCTGCGTCACGGTGTTGCCCGTGATACTTACCCCCAATTCTCGCATTACTTTGATCGACTGATCAGAACAACGGTAGGTTGAAAGCATCCCGTCATTATTGTGGGAAATCTGCCCTTTCAGCCTGTCCATTACAGCGTCCTTTATTTTCTTCTCTTCCGATGTAAGACGATGTGCTTTTGGCGTTGGCGTGTCCTCCTGCGGTTGGGGGACTACTGGTGTTTTGACCTCATGGACAGAAACCGTGAAGGATGTGATTTCATCCTTCTCCCATGCCACAACTTCGGGATCACGAGCTTTTTCCATCTTAGCTTTTTGCCGGTTGAACTCTTCGGTCAGAAGACTCAATAGACCGGGGTTTACTTTATCAACGATGAAGCGGTGTGCGTTTTCGGGGCAAATATCAATGAATTTTGCCCATTTCTTGAGGCTTTGCGGAATGCGTCCATCATGCGTCTTCTGCTGGATTGAATTTGCCAGCACATATTCAATGCGTTCAGGCGTGAACTTCTCAAGAAGGCTCTTGACTGCGGATTCAGCCGCTAACCGGTTGTTTCCGTAGTAATTGCTAATGGTATGCTCAATCGTCTCCTTACAGGCGATATTTGCATCCATTGAGGCATGGTAGTCACTGATCTGGCCGCATCTAAGAGCCTCACTTGCTGTCTGACGATAGATTAGAATCCCGTTATCTACTGTCCGTGTCATATCCGGCTCAGTAGTTGGCTCCTTCTCATGAGTGGCCTCCTGCGTTTTTTCAACGACAATCTCTTTGAGTCTATTGTCAATCCCCTCAATCATCTCTGCCGCAGTTTTCCGAATTGTTTCCAAAGAACCTTTCAGTTCCTTCGTCTCCTTATCAGAGGACCAACCGGCGATGTAGCCAAAGGAATAATCAGATGTCTCAATCTTGTATCGCTGGCAGACAGTGTAAGCAACACTTTCTGCCTCGACCTCCTTGGTGCGACGATCTTTTAGCGCAGCTTGGACAGCAGAGAGGTCTTCCTCAACCTCAAGCCTCCATTCAAACTGATTTTCGTCCACATACCTCCAACTTGATTTTTCCGCAGCGGCTATCGCGTCTGCTTCTGTTTCAAAGCCTCCTTCTAAATCATGCTTGGTGCCGCCTTCGCTGACCATAACCACCTTCCACAGCTTTTGCGGTTCGGGAAGGTCAATCGCGTGTAACTTTGCGTGTGCAATCTCATGGATCGCCGTTTTCACGGTCTGTATCTCGCTCATGCCTTCCTGAATGGCAATGCGCTTATCTTCCAGATGATAGTAACCCTTTGCGCCTCCGGGAATATCCTCAAATCCAATGGGGACAGGAGACTCCTGCTTGAGAGCTTCAAAGAATGCCGTGTAGTTTTCCACGCTGCCGGTCAATTCGTTCACTACAATGTCAGGTAGCTCTTTCCCGTCCGTCTGGGAGACATCAAACACGCTGACCACCTTGAAGGCGGGACGCATGACTTCCACCGTTTCTGTGATGGGATTGCCATCAGCGTCCAGCATAGGCTTCTGGGTCTTTGGATCAATCTTTTCCATCTCCACCTTTGCTTTGTAAGGCGCGGGAGCAAGAATGCGGATGCCCTTTTCGCCCTTCATTACATGGCGGTCAAAGTTGCGCTGCCATGACGTATATCCGGCAACCAGGGTGGCTTCTGGTTTCTGCATGGCGATGAGCAGCGTATTGTTGAAGGAGTAGTTGTAAAATTTAGACATGGTGCGAAGATACTCTTTGAAACGCTCGGATTCAAAAAGCTCTTTGATCCCCTGTTCCAGCTTGTCCGTGATTTCGCGGACTTGCTGGGCATTTTTGTTCTCAGCCATTTCAGACCTCCAATCTTATCAATTTGAAGCAGCAAACCCCGGCTGGGGTTTGCTCATGAGACGAGCCTTTACCTCAGACGGGGTTTCTCTGCGTGTCAACCGGCGATGGAAAACATTATCTTCATTCTCCCATTCGATGAGCCGGTCAAACATTTCGGGATGATGAGTTATCATGTGCCGCAGCTCGGCGTCACTTGCGTTGGGGCAAAACCAGCATCCATTTCTCCGGCAATGCCCATAGATCGGTGATAATAGATCGTGTTCCTCACATAGCTTGAGAGCATCCGCTTCGGTAAAGCCATACTTAGCAAGAAGACTTACCTTTGGTGTCCCTTCAAGCCTTGCAAGGCGTTTTGGCTCGTCAATAGCAATTCCAACATAGCTGACAGTATCGGGAGAGAGCGTTTTGTTATACCTTCTCATAGGGTTGGTCTTGCACTCTCTGTTTGCCGCACACATACCCGCCCAAGCAAAGCCGCGCTTTTCTCCCTGATGGGGTCCGCGTACTATGATGTGGTGGAAGATGTCATCGTAGGTTTTCGGTCCGTGAAGGATCGTGAATTTGACACCAAGCTCGTCTTCACAGAATGGCTTGAGCTTGTTATAAATGAAGTCCCGGTGTTCCGGGACTTCACCAGTGGTATTCTTATCGAGCATGACCTCAGCAAATACGATCTCATCCAGAGGCTCACCATGCTCCGCAGCCAACAGTATTGTCGCAACGCTGTCCTTGCCTCCACTGCAAGAGGCGATATGCAACGGGCGCATCATCGGTCAAACTCCATTTTGAAGCTGACATACTTGCCGCCGTTATCATCCAGTTTGATGATCGCATCATAGAGCTGAGGCTTCTTCGGAGTATAAAGTCCCTTTACTCGACACCATCCCTTGTCAAGCAGCTCAGTTGCGATTTTCTTTGTCAGCTTCTTTTTCTTTGATGCAAAGAACTTGTTGTCCTCCCACATACAGAAGGAGCATTCCTTGCTGGAACAGTAAAAGTTGCCTTTGCCCACATAGACCGGAGATCCGCAGCGAGGGCATTTGCCAATAACTTCTTTGCCGGATTCAAAGCGGTTTGCCTCTGCATCTGAGAGGAAGGGGTATGCTTTCACAAGATCGCTGGTCATCTGAACGATGCCCTTGAGGAAAGTATCTGCATACGCATTGCCGCGCTCAATCTGCATCAGCGTGTTTTCCCATTCCGCAGTCATTTTAGGAGACGTGATCTGCTCAGGCAGGACGCAGACAAGGTTGCTACCATCCTTCGTAGGCACGAGAGATTTGCCTTTACGCTCGATGAAGCCGGATTTCACCAGCTTTTCAATGATACCGGCGCGGGTGGCAGGAGTTCCAAGCCCTTTCTTTTCGGTATCGTCGTCGAACTCTTCATTACCAGCAGTCTCCATAGCAGACAGCAAGGTGTCCTCGGTGTACTGCTTCGGAGGCGTAGTGTAATGCTCAGTGACGCTGGCAGAGACGGGACTGAGGATGTCGTTCTCATTGACCGAAGGAAGTACCTTCTCGGCCGCCTCCTTGTCCTTGGTCTTGATGGACGCTTTGAAACGCTGTTCAACAGCCTTCCAGCCTTCCTGAGTGACCGTTTTCCCCTTGCTCTTGAACTCATATCCTTCGCAGGAGAGTGTGATCTGCGTCTCGTCGTAGATGTGCTTCTCACTGGTTGCAGCCAAGAGGCGCATACTCACAAGGCTCAAAACCTTCTGCTCAGACTGAGGCAGATCAGCGATGTCCTGCTTTTCAAGCTGAACAGTGGGAATGATTGCATGATGGTCTGTAACCTTTGCATTGTTGGTGATCCGTTTCATGTCGGGGACGTGCCGGATGCCGTCAAAAATCGACACCTTCCGACAGATGATGTCGATGACCTGACGGACAGTACCTTCCATGTCATCCGTAATGAACTGACTATCCGTTCTTGGATAGGTCAGAAGTTTCTTTTCATAGAGAGACTGAACGAGATCAAGTGTCTGCTGCGCCGTGAAGCTGAAATAACGGTTAGCCTCACGCTGCAAGGTAGTCAGATCATAGAGCTTCGGAGGATTTACCGCCTTTGTTTCCTTTCGGACAGAAGAAACGGCGGCTTGTTTTTTATCACAAGCCGCCGCAATGTTCTTTGCCTCATCTTCGGTTTTGATTTTCTCCAAGTCTGCCGTCATGCCATCTTTCTCTACATGAACATTGAAATATTTCTCCTTGCGGTAGGTGGATATTTTTCCCTCACGTTCAACCAGCATTGCCAGCGTCGGTGTCTGGACACGCCCAACTATCAGCTTTTTATGATAGAGCGTAGAGAAGAGACGTGTACCATTGATGCCCACAATCCAGTCAGCCTTTGACCGGGCAAGCGCAGCTTCGTAGAGCCTGTCGTACTCACGGCTCTCTCTGAGATGCTGAAAACCATCTCTAATTGCGTTGTCTTCAAGGGAACTGATCCACAGACGCTTGAAGGGTTTGGTGCAACCGGCCTTGTGATAGACCAGACGGAAAATCAGCTCCCCCTCACGTCCGGCATCCGTAGCACAGACAAGCTCCGTAACCCGCTTGTCCTTCATAAGCCCACGGAGAATGCCGAACTGCTTTTGTTTATCCTTAGGAACCTCAAAGAGCCATTCTTCCGGTACAATGGGAAGATCGTCATATTTCCACTTGGAATAACGCTCATCATAGGAGCTTGCGTCCGCAAGCCCTACCAGATGACCGACACACCATGAAACAAGATACTGGTTTCCTTCAAGGTAGCCTTCCTTCCGCGATGTTGCGCCCAACACCTTCGAGATGGACTGTGCCACACTCGGTTTCTCTGCAACGACTAAAATCAATCCTCTTCATCCTCCTGTTCCTCATCATCACCGGCAATATCCGGCTCGGCATCCTCATTGATATATTCCTCTTCCTCGTATCCGTCATCATCGTAGAAGTCCAGATCCTCGTCATCGGTTTTCTTTCCACGGATAAACTTGAAATAGTAATAAGCCCCGCCGCCAAGACCAACCAGAACGACAACGCCGATGATCATGCCGATATTCGACTTCTTCTCTGGCTCTTCCTCGATTGGCTCATCCGGCTCAGTAGGCTCTTCCTCCACTGGCTCTGCTCCGGCACATTCGCTCATATTCGTTTTACATACCGGACAGTCCGTGTTTACAGCACCGGCAGTGCATTTATCTACGCAATTACAGGTGGTCAAGGCTGCTGCGGTGTCCTCGTCTAACAGAGAGAGCAAGTCTGCTTCATCCACCATGTTGAGGAAGTAGGTCTGATACTGTTCCTCTTCCTCGTTAATCGGGGCATCGTAGTCGATCACAATGTAAAAGGTATTGCCGTTTTTGGTCTGGACGGTAATAAACTGCTTGTTGGTAGCCTTGTCATAGAGAAGATCACGGGTATAAGCGTTGCCGGGATCATAGAATGCGTCTCCCATGGCAAATGCTTCCGGCTGAGTCTCTTCCTCCGGCTCTGTTTCTGGGGTGGTTTCTACCGGCTCAGGCTGAGAGATGTCCTCCGGTTCAGCTCCACCGGTCACGGGAAGCTCTTGAGGGGTATCATCTGCACCGGCGAAAGCGGTCACGGACAAACTGCATACCATGATGGTACAGAGAACAAAAGCTGTCAGCAGACGGAAAACTCTATTCTTACTCATTCACTGATACCTCCGTTTCCGTAGTAATCGGCTGTTTCGGCGCATCGCCGCCCTTCATCGTAGAGAGGAAAGCCATAATCTGATCCTTGTCCATGACCATAGCCCGGACAGTATTGATAATCTCAAGGTTTTCCAGCTCAGTTTTCTTTTCATACAGTCCTTTGAGCTGTTTCTGCAGCTCCTCGACCTTCTTTTCGGCCTTTGCAATTTCAGCGCAGACCTTCTGATACTTCGGATTCATACAGTTTCTCCTTTCGCTTAATAGGGTGGTCTTCCATAGGCATAAAAGTGAGAACGCCAATAGGAAGTGTTAATGGATGTATATTGGATGGGATCTCCACAATGCAACATGACCTGATCCCCAACATAGATTCCCACATGAGAAACGCCGGGGGTATCATAGGTTCCCTTGAAAAAGACCAAATCTCCCGGCTTGGGGTCAGTGACACGAGAGCAAATGTTGTAAAGCCCTTGTGCGCCCAAACGTCCGGTATTGACAAGGCCGCTATTGGTCAGCACATAGGAGACAAAACCGGAGCAATCAAAGGATGTGCTGGGATTGCTCCCTCCCCACACATAGGGATAATTCAAGTATTTCTCAGCCTCTTCGATAAGGGTTGCAAACGTAGCGTCATCCAGATATGCCGATGGGACTTCGTAGGCATCCGGTGGATTTTCAATGTACTTGTCCACATAGGATGATCCGGGAAATAGATCCTCTCGGTTGCCGACCACAGACATATAGGCAGAGTACATGGAAAGCTGGTCTTCGGACATGATATAAACCGGCACATGGCTGAGGTTAAAGTTTTCCAGCGTCACATAGCAGATATAGTAGTCATAGGGGACGCGGACAGTATAGGGATTGCCTTCGCTGTCATACTCCGTTTCCGTCCGATACCGGGTTTCCACCACAACATTTTCCGTGAGGATATACTGCTTGTCGAATAACATATCCAAAGTCCCTTGCACTTCTGACAATGTGAACTCGCCTTCGTAGAGTGCTGATAGTATGGAGATCAGCACATAAGGGTCATGTTCAATCGCGTCAAGGTCAAAGTGGTACTCATCATAATCATGGGTGGCCTCATAGTTATCGAGATAAGCTTGCAGCTCTGCCTCCATGTCACAATACTGTGCCTCGGCGCCGAGCATCGCTTCATCCTCACTGAGATATGAAGTTGCAATTACCGTCGAGCCGGTAGAAGTGAACATGGCCGTACACGAGCTGATTCCAGCGGAAAGCAGGATAAGGAGCATCAATCCCAAGCCAAGCCAGAGAAACACTTTTTTGTTCTTGGAGAAAAACTCCTTCACTTTATCGGAGACTTTTTCACCGGCCTTCTTGCCGGTCGATGTTGTGGCGGTACTGGCAGTCTGTGCGCCAGCCTTTCTCGCAGCCGCATATTCCTTTTTGATGTTCTGCTTTTGGTAATGCTTGTTCATATTGACACGCTGCTTCTTCATTTCAGGATGTTCCTGCTGAGTCTTTTCATAGTGAAGCTTTGTGTCAGCAACCTGAGCCTCATGTTCCAGCTTGGAAAGCTTCTCATAGGGCTTATTTGCCGCCTTCTGCCGATGGTGAGAAAAATGGTGGATTGCGGACTCAGCGGTTATCTCGGATTTGTGTGCCGCCTCTACGCCGGAATTTTCCTGCTCAACCTCATGGATTTTGCCGTGAATACCGGAAGCCAGCGTATCGCCTACTTTACGCACAGTTTTATCTACGCCAAATTGAAGCTTGCTCTGCCCTTTGGGAACCTTTAGCTCATCCTCGAAATGGAGCCTTGTTTTTCCTTTGCCTGTCTCTTCGTCAAAAACACGTTCTTTCTTGAGGACTTTGCGAGTTGGGAGTTTTTCACGGGCGGCATCCAATCGCTCGTGCGCTTGCCGGGACTTCTGTTCAAGCCGCTGCATCTTCTTTGAAGATGTGTTGCCATCGCCATAGTCCGGTATTTCCGATGTTGTTTCCGCTGCATCTCTCAAGATTGTTTCTCCGTCGATGGGCTTTACTGAGTGTAAGCCACGGGCGGCACTGCTTACAGCGGTATTGGTCATCACTGCGCCAGTATTTGCAGGAGATGCGAAGTAACTATCCGATACAGATGGGGCAGAGGATGTTTCAACAGGAGGGATGTCTGCTGGCTGGTAAGTCTCGGTCTGGTGATCCTCGGACGGAGACTCCGCTTTGCTTTCTTCCGTTTCCTGCTCTTGAAATTGACGCGCCATTGCCTGATAACGCTTCGACACAAGCCCGCTATCCATATCAGCAGAAGGCACTGTTTCCATATCGGACTGAGGCTTAACCAGCTCTGCATCCTGAATCCGGCGAGAGATCAGCTCAGAAGTCCCTTGGGTCTGATTTTCTTCCCTCGCACCGTCTCTGGTCATCCTGAGAACAACCTTGTCTTTTGCTTTCAGTTGCTCATGAGACATCAAATTTCACCTCCAATCCGGCGATAGGCCATTTCTGTAAACTCTGGATTCAATTCAATCCCAACGTAGTGACGGTCAAGCTGCTTGGCTACCATCCCCGTCGTACCGCTGCCCATGAAAGGATCGAGTACGATGCCGCCCTTGGGACATCCGGCCAGCAAACAGGTTTCAACCAGCTTCGGGGGATACGCTGCATAGTGGCTACCCTTGAACGGGACAGTGTTGATTACCCATACATCCCGCTTGTTTCGCAACGGATTGATCTCCGCGTCTGTAATTGCACCATGCTCGCGATACCTGTTAATGGTCTGAGGCTGTGCTTGACCGGGGATCGCCCCTCTAAATTTGTTGCTGCAATTCACGCCACGTTTAAGTCGTTCTGCCGTTGCCGGTGCAATCGGCTCTGAGATGGCCTTGCAGTCAAAGAAATATCTTCTTGCCTTGGAGAAGAGGAAGATATGCTCATAGCACCGGGCGCAGCGGTCTTTCACGCTCTCAGGCATGGGATTTTCCTTCATCCAGATGATGTCATTTCTCAGGTACCAGCCGGAGTCCCGCAGCGAGAATGCCAGCATCCACGGAATCCCGATCATGTCCTTGGGCTTGCAGCCCTCAACCTTATAGTTGAGAGCCACAGCCTGACCATTTCTGCCACTGGGATTTTTCGGATCAACGAAGCTGCCCTGATTACCTTTTCCTGCGTAGGTATCTGAAATGTTGAGCCAAAGAGTGCCGTCAGAACGCAAAACGCGCCTGACTTCGGTAAACACTTCGGTCAGACGCGCAATATACTCCTTTGGTGTTGCCTCCCTGCCGATTTGCCCATCTACACCGTAATCCCTCAGCGCGTAATAAGGCGGGGAGGTGATACAGCAGTGAACAGTCTCGTCGGGCAGTTTACTAAGAATTTCAAGACAGTCACCTGTATAAATGTGGTCAAGCTCTATCACAAATCACTCCTTCCGTTACAGTCTATTTGTGTCGATTACAGTCTATCTTTGTCGATGTATTTTGGTTTTTCAACAAACGATGATATGGTAGAATCAATCAAAACAATACCAAGGAGGCATCGCTATGAAGAATATAGAAGATACGATACGGTCATTGGGCATAACCCGATGCTACAAAGGATATAGACAGATATGCTGCGCCCTTCGGATTACAACAGAAAATCCGAAAACACTTAACGCAATTAGGAAATCCGTTTACATGGAAGCTGCCCGTCAACTCGGTTGTTCCTGGACTTCCATTGAGCGCAATGTCCGCACTCTATCCGCTCGTGCGTGGAAGATGAATCCGAAGCTGCTGTCTGAAATGGTTGGCTTCCCGCTTTCATCCAGACCAGCCGCCACGGTCTTCCTTGAATCACTGACATACTATATTCTTGGCGATTGACATTGGAATGCGATCAGTCGGAGAAATACTCATCCGGCTCGTATTCATCGTCCTCGTCTGAGCCATAGTTATCCAGCTCGTCCTCCCAGCGGTCGAAAATAGTCTCGGCCTCCTTTGCTGCCTCACGGTAAAGGGAAAGGCGGCTCTTTTCAAACGCCGCGTAGGAGGGCATGATTTTCGCCATCTCCTGAATGAAGCGGATGTCGTGGGTGCGCATATCCGATACCATATCGATCAGCTCTGCCATCGCCAGAAGATCGTTAATCATGTCCTCGTACTGCTCCTTGGGGATGACCACAGTTTTCTCATTCTGTGCAGCCTCGGAACAGTTGTGGCACTCTACCTCAGAGACACGGGGAGCGGATGCTTCCAGCAGAAGCTCGTTAATCCGATCCAGAGCATCGCCAGCAACGCCCTCAAGTTTTTCCCTTACATGGAGGTAGGCGCGGTGGTGCTTTTTCAACTCAGCTTCCTCAAAAATGAGGTTGATGAGGTCAACGGTCATTCCCATGACTTCGTAATACTGCTTCATGCCTTCGATGACCTCACCGAAGGTCATGGAGCAGGGCTTGTCCTTATTCATGGACACAAAAGCGTCAACAAACTTCTTCATCTCTTCCTTATTCTCAAAATTAAACATCGTCATTTCCTCCTTAATTCTGAATTGTCTCTTCGGGTTTCGTGGTGAGCAGCCGGTACAGCGTAGTGTCCTTCGGGAAGTCATCCTTAAAAGGAACAATCGTAGAGCCGTAGAAAATCAGCCCCTCACCGGCGTTGGAATTGGTCACATAGTTCTGCTGGCTTGGCGAGATATTCAGCGCAGCGGAAAGGATTTTTCTGTCACCGCTTGCTTGATTCAAAAGGTACACAAAATCGCTATTCTCAAATATATTTTCGATTTCTCTGGAAGCGAGGAGATCCTTCACGTTCTGAGTAATCCCCGTCGGAATGCCGCCCCATTTTCTGAACCGCTTCCAAATCTCAACAGAATAGGCCGCTGTCTGTTCCTCTTTCAGCAAAAGGTGAAACTCGTCCATGTAGTATCGTGTGGACTTGTGCTGTGCGCGATTGACCGTTACTCTATTCCAAACCTGATCCTGCACAATGAGCATCCCAAGCTTTTTAAGCTGTTTCCCAAGCTCCTTGATGTCGTAGCAGACAAGACGGTTGTTGACATCCACGTTAGTCCGGTGATTGAAGACGTTCAACGAACCATGGACATAGATTTCCAGAGCCGTAGCGATTCGCTGCGCTTCTGGCTCTTTCTGCTTGCGCAGGATGTTGTAGAGGTCTTCGAGGATGGGCATATTCTCCGGCTTGGGATCCGCAAGGTAATCTTGATAAACCATACGGACACTGCGATCAATGATGGTCTTTTCCACCGGCTGCAAACCGTCCTTGCCGCCAACAATCAGCTCACACATGGAAAGGATAAAGTCCGATTTCAGTGTCAGCGGGTTTTCCTCTTCGGAATAATTCAGGTTGATGTCCAGCGGGTTAATATAGTCAGAGCTTACCGGGGAAACACGTATAACCGAGCTTTTTGACAAGGGGATGGTACTCATCTTCGGGATCGCAGACGATGATGTCATCCTCTGTGATGAGGAAGGCATTGGTCATTTCACGCTTGGCAGAGAAGGACTTACCGGAACCGGGTGTACCGAGGATCAGGCCGTTGGGGTTTTTAAGCTGCTTCCGGTCAACCATGATCATGTTATTGGATAGGGCATTCAGGCCATAGTAAAGTGCCTCACCGCCCTGAAAAAGCTCCTGTGTAGTGAACGGAATGAAGACCGCTGTACTGGATGTGGTCAGAGCGCGTTCAATTTCCACCTGATTCAAGCCGATAGGAAGCGATGACATCAGCCCTTCCTCCTGCTGAAAGTCCAGACGCTTGAGCGCACAGTTATACTTCTGAGCGATGGAGGCAGTCTGAAAAACAGCGTTTTCAAGCTTTTGGCGGGTAGGTGCTGTGTTCATAATGAGGATGGTAACAAGAAACATACGCTCGTTTCTTGTCTGGAGATCCTGCAACAGTTTCTTTGCCTCCCCGCCATAAGTGGCCAGGTCAGACGGGATTATTTCCATGTCATAGCCCGACCGAACTGCTTTTTTCTGCTCTTCAATTTTCATTCTGTTGATATCCGTTACTTTACTTTTTACCAGCTTGATCGCTTTCATCTGGTCAATGGACTGAATATGCAGATTAACAAGCAGGTTACAGTCCATTTCCAGAAATTCAGCAAGCATTTTATCCGTCAGCTCTGGTGCCAGAATCTGCAGATAGGATACTGCTCCGATGGTATCTCCCATCTGAAAATCCTTTCCATTTTTGAACAGGAAACTGGATGGTGCAATATAATCCTTTGTATTCAACCCAGTACGCAGCATATCATCATAGCTGAACTTGAATGGCACTTTGACATTCTGGTTGAATGTTTCATACATGATCTGCAAACGCTCCGCACCATTTAATGGATACGCAGATACCCCGAAAACTTTAAAATTATTGAGTATATCTGTTTCGATACGTTCCAGCTTCGGTCGTGCTTCCCGGATATTCTCTGCTTCAATTCCGAAAGTAATATACTTTGTCCGTACCAAACCATTGTTCCCTCTTGCAAGCTGATCCCTTAACATTTGTGCATACTCCATACGCACATCATCAAAAGCATCATTCTGCGGCTGAATTTGTATTACGGATTCAAATTCCTTCA
>ERZ835051.1782-NODE-1782-length-21098-cov-3.428171_pt1 | contig 21098 bp, 17 predicted proteins | sample MGYA00519575_ERZ835051 | MGnify/ENA primary metagenome ERZ835051 (study PRJEB31850, sample SAMEA3708769) | human gut metagenome | biome: human gut; feature: human-associated habitat; material: faeces | place: China | collected 2014 ... | reverse complement strand
CCCGCCGCACAGGGACGCGAGGCCATCGAGGAGGTGGCCATCAACTACGGCATGTTCATCCAGAACATCGTCGACTTCCTCATCATCGCCTTCTCGATCTTCATCGCCCTGCGGGTGATGATGCGCTTCAAGAAAAAAGCCCAGGAGGAGGCCGCCGCCCCCGCCGGGCCGTCGGCAGAGGAGAAGCTGCTTACCGAGATCCGCGACATCCTCGCCAAAGACCGGGAAGAGAAATAGCCGCCAGGGCTGCCAGCACCAGCCATACCGGCCACGAGGCGCCTCGGCGCGCCCTCGCGGCCGGTTGCCGTATTGTCACCGTCCGCGTCCGCACCACCGTGTCGCGGCGCGTGAGCCGGAGCGTGTCCACCCGCTGCAGGAGCCGGTAGCGGTCGCGCCAGGCCGTCTTGAACACCGTGTCGCCGCGCCGCTCCACCACCACCGAGTCGAGCCGCGCCACACTGTCGCGCCACAGATGGTTTACATATAAGGTGTCATGCACGCGCTCCGTGGCCGTCGTCTCCACCGGCACGTACACCTTCCGCGAGCACCCCGCCATCAGCAGCACGAGGAGCAATAGAATCGTTATCGCACGCATATGGCTCATTACAGGTCTTTGATGTCGAAGCAGGGGCAGGCCTTGGCGGCGAACTCGCGGTGGCCGTGCACGGTGGCGCCCGGGTAGCGGTTTCTCAGCATGCACACGAGTGTGCGCAGGCTGTCGCGCTGGGCGGGCGTGCGGGTGTCGGCCGGGCGCCCCCGGCCGTCCAGGCCCCCGACGTACACCACGCCGACGCTTTTCTGGTTATGTCCCTTGCAGTGGGCGCCCGTCTCGGCTTCCGGGCGCCCGGGATGGATGGTGCCGTCAAGGTACACCACCCAGTGGTAGCCGATGCTGCGGAAGCCTCGCTCCCGGTGCCAGGAGTCGATGTCCCTGACGGTAAAACTCCTGCCGGCCCTCGTGGCCGTGCAGTGCACGATGATTTCTGTGATTTTTCGCATGATGGTTGAAAGTTGAGAGTGTCGGGGCATTCGGCCCCTTTCAGCAGGCTGCCAGCTGCAGCCGCTCGTTTTCGTCGCGCAGGCGGCCCACCTGCTCTTCGAGGGTGAGTATGCGGTCCTCGAGGCGGGCGCGTTCGCGGGCGTGGCGCTGTTCGGCGGCGTCGAGGTTGTCGCGCAGGGTGGCGATGGCCTTCTGCAGCGCCGACACCTCGGCGCCCAGGGCCTCGGCCTCCCTGGCGCGGCCCTCCTGGCGCCGGTGCAGAAGCGTCTGCACAAGCTGTACCAGTGCGCCGCCGCCAAGCAGGCCAGCCAGCAGTGTGGTGATGTTTTCCATTTGTCTTCAGTTTTTTCAGTCATAGAATTCGGCAGGGGAGAGGGTGGGGGAGAGGAGGGCATCCTCGAGCAGGTACCCAGCGCAGAGGCGCCCCAGCAGGAGAGGCGAGCGGTGCGCGTGGGCCGGCGAGAATCGCCGGTAGAGCGCCGTGGCGCCCGGCAGGCAGTCGCGCAGGCGCCGCTCGCCCAGCAGGTGCAGCTGGATGTCGGCCATCTCGCCCAGTAAGTCGTCGGTGAGCGTCAGCAGCGGTTCCTCGGCGGCGTAGCAGAGCGGCAGGGAGCGGCGCGAGGCGAAGCGCAGGCACCAGCGGCCGTGGCGCACCGTGCCGGGCGGCGCGCAGTCGGCGACCGCCAGGCTCGACCCCGGATGCCGCCGCAGCTCCCTTTCCGCCAGGGCCATCAGCGCCTCCGGCGAGTCGGCCGGCAGGTGCGGCAGGGCGTGGATGCGCCCCTCGCTCACGGCGAAAGGCGCCAGGACGAAGCTCTCCGCGCACACGGCCACCAGCAGGGTGGGGGAGAGGTCGGCGGCCGCCTCCTGCGCCAGCCCCTCGAGCAACGGGGCCGGGAAGGGACTGCCGCCGCTGGTGGCGAACGCCTCCTCGGGAGTGGAGGGGAACTCGGCCATCATCTCCGCGTGCGTGGAGTACTCCCGCCGCTTGTCGTGGTACCAGGCCAGGGCGTCCAGGCGCACCCCGTCAGCCATCAGCCGCAGCTCGTAGTCGTCGAGCAGGGCGGGCAGTCTTTCCCTCTCGGAGGGGGAGAGGGGCTTTCGGTAGATCTCGATCTCGTGCCAGGGCACGAAGACGGGCGTCTTGTCGCTCCGGCCCGCCACGGCGCGGCGCCATTCGGCGGCGAACCAGTTGTCGGGGCCGTTGGCGGTGGACTCGATGACCACCACCGTGTCCGGCGCCGACGGGACCGTTCCGCAGACGGTGCGGACGATCGCGGAGGCGGCCGCCGGGTCGCCGTCGCCCCAGAAAGCGGCCTCGCTGAGGTGCGCCAGGTGGTAAGACGCTCCGCGCAGGCCGTCGGGGCTGCCCGCCGAGGTGATGGCCAGCCGCGCCTGGCGCGCCGGCACCCACAGCGTGCCCTGCGTCTGCTGGTAGGGCCGTAGCTGCCACTCCTTCTCTCCGCCCGGCTTGAGCTCCGCCGGGTAGTGCGCCAGCAGCAGCGAGTAGGTGGAGCGGATCAGCGCCGCCGCATCTTTTACGTGTGCGCACACCAGCGCATTGCGGCCCTTGGCGCGGACGAGCTGGTGCCAGGCCATGTACGCCTGCACGAGCGTCGAGCCGCCCCACTGCCGGGCTTTCAACAGGATTACCCGGACAGGCCTGCCGGCGCGGCGCCGGGCCTCCATGACGCGCGCCAGGCGCTTCTGAGGGGCGTTGAGGCGGAACGGCACCGGCAGCCCCGAAAGCTTGTCGGCCACCGTCACGCACTCCTCGCACCACCGCTCGAAATCGTCGAAATAGGCGGCATGGGTCACGGGGCGCCGGGTCACGGCGCCCAAATCGGTTGCATTCATGTGGAAGGGGATTTAAAATTTCAGTGCAAAGTTACGAAATAATTCCGATGCATACAAATTTATCTGAATTTAATTCGGATTTTGCTGCGTATATACTTCATATTCACCAAGCATCCCAACCTATTCGATCAAAGGTCCGCACATGAAGCCTGAAAATGAAGCGCGAACAGCCATGCCCGCCCACGCCGTGTGCCGGAGTATATTTTTTGAGGTTCGGCGGAAATGTACTATCTTTGCATTTCATAAGTACCACCAAGCGTGTATTCAGACATGGATTTTATCAACGAACTCACCTGGCGCGGCATGGTCCACTCCATGATGCCCGGCACCGACGAGCAGCTGCGCAAGGAAATGACCACCGCATACCTCGGCATCGACCCCACCGCCGACAGCCTCCACATCGGCCACCTCTGCGGCGTGATGATGCTCCGCCACCTCCAGCGCTGCGGCCACAAGCCCATCGTGGTCCTCGGCGGCGCCACCGGCATGATCGGCGACCCGTCGGGCAAGTCCGCCGAGCGAAACCTTCTCGACGAGGCCACGCTCCGCCACAACCAGGAGGCCATCAAAAAGCAGCTCGCCCGCTTCATCGACTTCGACTCCGACGCCCCCAACGCCGCCGAACTCGTCAACAACTACGACTGGATGAAGCCATACTCCTTCCTCGACTTCGCCCGCGAGATCGGCAAGCACATCACCGTCAACTACATGATGGCCAAGGACAGCGTCAAGCGCCGCCTCAACGGCGAGGCGCACGACGGCCTCAGCTTCACCGAGTTCACCTACCAGCTGCTGCAGGGCTTCGACTTCCTCCACCTCTACGAGACCAAGGGGTGCCGCCTCCAGCTCGGCGGCTCCGACCAGTGGGGCAACATCACCACCGGCACCGAGCTCATCCGCCGCAAGCTCGGCGGCGAGGCCTACGCCCTCACCTGCCCACTCATCACCAAGGCCGACGGCACCAAGTTCGGCAAGACCGAGCAGGGCAACGTCTGGCTCGACCCGGAGCGCACATCACCCTACCGCTTCTACCAGTTCTGGCTCAACGTAGCCGACGACGAGGCTGAGAAGTACCTCAAGATCTTCACTTTCCTGAACCAGGAGGAGATCGCCGCCCTGGCCGCCGAGCACGCCGCCGACCCCGGCAAGCGCCCCCTCCAGCGCAAGCTCGCCGAAGAGCTCACCGTTCTCGTACACGGACGCGAAGCATACGAAGCCGCCGTCGAGGCCAGCCAGCTGCTCTTCAGCCCCAACGCCGCCGAGATGCTGCATAAGGTCGACGAGGCCACCCTGCTCGACATCCTCGACGGCGTGCCCACCTTCGAAGTCGACGCCGCCGACATCGACGCCGGAGTGCCCCTGCTCGAGCTCCTGGCCGTCAGGACAAAAGTCTTCCCCAGCAAGGGAGAGGCCCGCAAGATGACCCAGCAGGGAGCCGTGTCCATCAACAAGGCAAAAGTCACCGATCCCCAGGCCGTCATCGGCGCAGACTCCCTACTCCAGGGCAAGTACATCCTGGTCCAGCGTGGCAAGAAAAACCAGTTCCTCATCAAAACAAAACAATGAACAACGAGCAATAACAGTGACGCACCGGTGATCCGCGACGTCCGCCAACGCCTATTGCTCATTATTCATTGTCCATCAAAAACAACAACCCTCATGAAAATGAAAAACCCTCTCTTTATCGCCGGCGCCATGAGCCTGCTGCTCGTAGGCGCCACCCTCGCCGCCTGCAGCGACGACAACAAGGGCCCGCACTATCCCGATACCCAGACCTTCCGCCAGGTTCTGCGCGTAGAGCAGTGGAACGACGGGACCATCAACGCCTTCGCCGACTTCCAAGCCATCAGCGTGCAGACTAACAAGCTCGTGAGCTGCGAGCTCGGGAAAGAAAGCTCCATCACCGCCAACGGCGTCAAGCTCATCTACAGCAAGCCCGACCCCGACGACCCGTACAGCTACGCTTACGGCGAAACCATCACGGCCCCCGACCAGGAAGTCACTTTCGTCTTCACACGCAAGCCAGGCCTTACCTTCACCAACCGCATCAAAATCGGCAACACCCCCTTCATCCGCCTGCCATCGACCACCGTCCTGGAGAACAACACCCGCTACACCTACACCTCCTCGCTGGGAACCATCACCAACTCCGCCATCCGCATCTACGTGATAGGCAAGAGCGGCGACCAGATGAGCAAGCGCTACGACGCCATCATCTTCAACGACACCTACTACTTCGAGGACGTACCCGCCGGCACCTACGTGCTCCAGTCCACCGCCACCGACGAAATCCCGCTCCAGGAGGAGAACGGCACCTCCGGCGGCGCCCTCTACTCCACCAAGGTCTTCGAGATTCCCACCGTCACCTTCAAATAAGGGCGTCTAAAGACGCATCTGCACAAGGTACCTGAAGCGGCAGGAGGGACAGGATAGCGTAACCTGTCCCTCCTGCTGTCTTCATTCCCATTCTCCTATGCCGCCGTAGCCGGACTTGCCGTCCCGCGCGAGAAGAGGCGGGCGATGATGATGGCCAGGGCGCCGTCGCCGGTCACGTTGCAGGCCGTGCCGAAGCTGTCCATGGCGATGTACAGAGCTATCATCAGTGCGCAGTCGGCGTCCGTGAAGCCGAGCATCGACGTCAGCAGCCCCAGGGCCGCCATGATGGCTCCGCCAGGGATGCCCGGAGCCGCCACTATCGTCACGCCCAACATACAGATGAAGCCCGCGAACAACTCCGGGTCATAGCTCGAGCCGGTCGCCAGCATCAGCGCCACCGCACACGCCACGATCTTCAGCACCGACCCTGACATATGGATGGTGGCGCACAGAGGCACCGTGAAGCCGGCAACCTGCTCCGGCACGCCCATCTTCACCGCCTGCCGCAGAGTCACCGGAATCGTAGCCGCCGACGACTGCGTGCCCAGGGCCGTGAAGTAGGCCGGCATCATCGTGGCAAGCAGCCGCAGCGGGTTGCGGCTCCCGCGGGAGAAGCAGGCCGCCACGCCGAACTGCACCAATAGCACACCCACGTGAAGCGCGAATATCACCGCGATGATCTTGGCGAACGTGCCCAGGATGCCGGCCACCTGTCCGGCCACGGTCATGTTCAGGAAGATGCCGAAGATATAGATCGGCAGCAGCGGAATCACCACTTTCGAGATCAGTCCGCTGACGATGGCACGGAACTCGCCAAGCAGGCGCCGCATAGCCGAGTCCGGGGCGAACGCCACCGAGCCGACACCCAGGACGAAGCTTAGGATCAGGGCAGTCATCACCGGCATCAGCGCCGGCATCTCCACCGTGAAATAAGGCGTCAGCCCTGCAGGTACGCTCCCTGCAGCGTCCGTTGCGAGAGCCGCCGCGTCGCCGCCGAGCGGCTGCACCATGCCCGGAAAGAGGGCGTCGCTGACCCAGAACGACCCGAAGCCGGCCAGCAGCGTGGCGAAGTAAGCCAGCGCCACCGTGGCCAGGAGCATGCGCCCGGCCTTGCGTCCCACCTCGGCTATGGCCGGGGCCACGAAGCCCAGGATGATGAGCGGTATCACGAAGCCGAGCAGCTGCGAGAAGACGGCGTTGAACGTCTCGAAGACCCTCGTCAGCCACAGCGGCATCACATACGCTGCACCCACTCCGGCACACATCGCCACTATAATCCTCACCAGCAGATGCCTGCCCAAGCCCCCGATGCGTGTCACTATCGAATTACTTTTCACTTTTGAGACGAGTTTTTCCATTTACAACGTCATCCCCCGCGCCCTTATTGCCGCCCGTTGTATACGTGCGGACAATTTCCCCGCCAGCCACATGGCACAGGACAGGCCCATGTGCGGGCCTTACGAAGAAAGCCCCCGGGGCCGGTGGGCCGAGGGGGCTTGGTGAGGGGTATGGGGGACTTATTCGTTGACGAGGACCTTGGTGGCCTTGCCGCCCTGGACGCGGATGTAGATGCCGCGGGCGGGGCTGGCGACGCGATTGCCCTGCAGATCGTAGTAGACGGCGGGGGCATCGTCGTTGTCAAGGCCGGAAACGGCGCCGGTATACTGCTCTACCTTGGTGAAGGCGCTCCAGCCGGTAGCTGCCTTGTAAGCGGCGATGGAGCTGTTGGGCACGTAGAGGGTGCAGGTCTCGGCTATGTCGGTGAAGGCGGTGGCACCTGTGCGGGGAGGCACGACGGCCAGGCATTCCATCTTGACGATGTTGTCGGCCATCATGAAGGCGGCGGGGGAGATGGAGTCGACGGTGGAGGGGAGCTTGATCTCCTTGAGGGCGGAGCAGCTGGAGAAGGCCATGGAGTTAATCTGGCGCAGGCCGGTGTGGAGGCGTACGTTGGCCAGGGCCTTGCAGCCGTAGAATGCGCTCTGGCCGATTACCTGTACGCTGCGGGGAACGTCGATGGAGGTGAGTCCGGAGCAGGAGAAGAAGGCGCTGCCGAGGCTGTCGAGGCCGGCGGGGAGCTCGACGGTGGTGAGCTTGGCGCAGTTGGCGAAGACCTGGTCACCGAGCACCTTGAGGGTGGAGGGCAGGTTGACCGAGGTCAGGGACTTGAAGCCGTAGAAAGTGCGGCCCAGGCGGGTGACGCCCTCGGGGACGGTCACGGCGGTGCTAACCTGCTGGCCGTTGATGTATACCTTGCCCCACTTGCTCTCGGAGGTCGGGAAGACGTTGTAGATGGGGTTGGCGTTGCCGTTGGCGAACCATACTGCGCACCAGGCCGTCATGTCCTCGATCTCAAGCTGGTTGAGGTTGGTGATGTTGCGGAAGGCGTCGGTCTCGACCACCTTGATGGACTTGGGGAACTTCATGGTCTTGATGTTGCGGTTGGCCTGGAAAGCGGCCTTGGCCACGCGGACCACGGTGTAGGTCTTGCCGTTGGCGGTGAAGGTGTTGGGGATGTTGAGGGCGGTCATGGAGGCGGCGCAGCCGGTGGCGGTGGCCTCGAGCTTCTGGTTGTCGAGGGTGTAGTCGATGCCGTCGACGGTGGCGACGGTGTCGAGTTCGCCGCCGCCCTGGTTGGCCTTGGCGTAGGTCAGCTGCACGTTGCGGAGGAAGAAGCCGCGCCAGTTCTCCCCGTCGGAGGAATAGCCCTCGAAGAGGTTGGTGTTGGCCTTGAGGGTGAGGTGGTCGGCATCGGTGCGGGTCACGGCGAAGGTGGGGTTGGCGCTGACGCCGTTGCTGTTGTGGCTGAGCATGAAGAATGCCTGAATGCCGCTGCTACTGCTCTTGTACCAGTCGACGGTGTCGGTGGTGGCGAGGGTGGCGGTGCTGCCGGAGATGGTGAAGGGCACCTTGTAGTCGTGGCCGTAGAGCCATGAGGCCATGCCCTGGACGCTGACCTTGGTGTCGGACACCTCGTTGAAGTATACGGGGTAGTCGTACTGCTGCACCAGGGCGCCGCTCGAGTTGTACTGGTCAACCTTCATGGAGCCGTTGGCCTCGACGGCAGAGACGTGGGACATACGGATGACGGCGCCGGCCGAGATGGTGCCGTAGAAGCCATGGTTGAAGGCCACCTTGCCGTCGGCGGTGAAGGTGAGCACGCAGGGCTCGGTGCGGCTGTACTGGGTGTAGGCGGGTGCCAGCATAGTGTAGCAGGTGACTGCGCCGTAGTTCGCCAGGTTGCCGACCACCTGTCCGGTGGGCACGGTCACCTTGCCGGTGGCCTGGTCGTATACGCCCTTGAGGTCGTATTCGCCCTGGCCAAGGTTCTTGAGGATGACGGTGTCGCCGGTGCCCTGCTCCACGGAGAAGCCATAGGCGCACTTGACGTAGTTGGTAAAAGTGTCGTAGAACGCTACGTACTTCTTGCCGATGATGGTGGCGGGAACCTCTCCGCGGGTCTCGGTGCGGGGGGTGTTGACGGCGCCGACGTATTCGGTGACGTTGGTCTGCTGGGGCACGCGCTCGCGACCCATGAGCTCGCTGATGGTGCTCTGCGCCATCATGGAGGAGGCTGCGAACAAGGCAGCCGACAGAAGGTAGATCTTCTTCATTTGATGTGGTTTAGGTATTGACATAGGATGGGCACAGGGCGCCGACATCCCGTTTCGACCGCGAAGTTAACAACATTTTGCAAGACAAACAAGCTTTCCAGCCTTTTTTACAAGTTTCCCAGCCTATTTTTTGGTCGGGAATCGCGAACTGAGGATCGGGCGCCGAGCCGAGGCTCGACGGCAACTCAAAAATAACGCGCAGCCCGGCGATGGCCCGGGGCCCTCAACCGGTATGTCAAAAAAATTTAGTAACTTTGCAGTTCAGACTATGGAAGCCGACAACAAGGATTTCGACATACGCGACCGGCGGCGCGACAACGACTTCGAGAAGGCGCTGCGGCCGCTGAGTTTCTCGGACTTCGCGGGCCAGGACAAGATGGTGGCCAACCTGCAAGTGTTCGTGGAGGCGGCACGCCGCCGCGGCGAGCCGCTCGACCATACGCTGCTGCACGGCCCTCCGGGCCTGGGCAAGACCACCCTCAGCAACATCGTGGCCAACGAGCTCGGCGTGGGGTTCAAGGTGACGTCGGGCCCGGTGCTCGACAAGCCCGGAGACCTGGCCGGCATCCTCATGAGCCTGGAGGAGCACGACGTGCTCTTCATCGACGAGATCCACCGCCTGCACCCCATCGTGGAGGAATACCTGTACTCGGCCATGGAGGACTACCGCATCGACATCCTGCTGGACCGCGGCCCCGGGGCGAAGTCGGTGCAGCTTAGCATAGCTCCGTTCACCCTGATCGGCGCAACGACGCGGTCGGGCCTGCTGACGGCGCCGCTTCGCGCCCGCTTCGGCATCAACTGCCACCTGGAATACTACGACCACGACGTGCTGCAGGGCATCGTGGAGCGGTCGGCCCGGCTGCTGGGAGTCAAGATTTCCCCGGAGGCGGCGCGGGAGGTGGCGCTCCGCTCGCGTGGCACGCCGCGCGTGGCCAACTCGCTGCTGCGCCGCGTGCGCGACTTCGCCATGGTAAAGGGTTCGGGCGACATCGACCTGCCCATAGCCCGCTTCGCCCTCGAGGCCCTCAACATCGACCGGTACGGCCTGGACCAGATCGACAACCGCATCCTGTCGACCATAATCGACAAATTCGCCGGCGGCCCTGTCGGCCTCAGCACCATCGCCACGGCGCTGGGCGAGGATGCCGGCACCCTCGAGGAGGTCTACGAGCCCTTCCTGATCAAGGAGGGCTTCCTCAAGCGTACCCCACGCGGTCGCGAGACCACCGACCTGGCCTGGCGACACCTCGGCCGCAGACGAATAGCCGACACCGGCTCACTTTTCGATGACTTAAGCTGAAAATCGCAGGGCCGCACAAAGTTGCAGCCGTCCACAGACACCTCGGCTGCATCCTGGTGCAGACCTACATAGACAAGAAATGTCAGTAATAGGCAAATTGGCAAAAGAGACGGCCGTGTACGGCCTGAGCTCCATCGTGGGCCGGTTCCTGAACTGGTGCCTGGTGCCGCTGTACGTCTACCTGTTCCCCACGCAGGAGTACGGCATAGTCAGCTACCTCTACTCCTACATGGCCGTGCTGCTGGTGATACTCAACTACGGCATGGAGACGGGCTTCTTCCGCTTCGCCAACCGCGACGACCGACCCGAGCGGGTCTATACCACCTCGCTGCTGACGGTGGGCAGCACCTCTCTCCTCTTCATCGTGCTCGTCTCGGTGCTCATCACCCCGCTGAGCCGGGCGCTGCTGCTGCCCCACCACCGCCTGTACGTGTGGCTGCTGGGCGTGACGGTGGCGATCGACGCCTTCACCAACATACCCTTCGCCTACCTGCGATACCGCAGCAAGGCGCTCCGCTTCGCCGGAATCAAGATGGCCAACGTGGCCATCAACATCGGCCTGAACGTCTTCTTCCTGCTCTGCTGCCCGTGGATAGAGAGGCACTGCCCCGGCGCCATCGACTGGTTCTACGCCCCCTGCGGCGGACAGGCCTTCGGCATCGGCTGGATTTTTATCGCAAACATACTATCGACACTGTGCGTGCTCCTGATGCTGCTGCCCCAGGTCATCCGCTCCTCCTACACCTTCTCGGCCCCGCTGCTGAAAAAGATGCTCCGCTACTCGTGGCCGCTGCTGATCCTGGGCGTGGCCGGAATCGCCAGCCAGAACATGGGCCAGATCGTGATCCCCTACCTCTTCCCGAACGACCCGGAGGCGGCCCGCAGCATGGTCGGCATCTACGGCGCGAACATAAAAATCGCCATCGTGATGGTGATGTTCACGCAGGCCTTCCGCTACGCCTACGAGCCCTTCATCTTCGCCCAGGCGCGCGCCGATGGAGACGACAAGCGCCAGGCCTACTCCGACGCCATGAAGTTCTTCGTGCTCTTCGGCCTGGGCATCTTCCTGGCCGTGATGTACTACCTGCCTGTGCTGAAGCACTTCATCGCCCCGGCCTACTGGAGCGGCCTGCGCGTGGTGCCGGTGATGATGATGGCCGAACTCTTCTTCGGCGTCTTCTTCAACCTCTCGCTGTGGTACAAGCTCACCGACCGCACGGTCTGGGGCATGTACTTCTCGCTTTTCTGCTTCGCGCTGATGCTGGGGCTGAACGTGTGGCTGGTACGCGGCATCGGCATCCCCGACGGCTACATCGGCTCGGCGTGGGCGGCCTTCGGCAGCTACGGCACGGTGATGCTGCTGAGCTACTTCATCGGGCAGCGCTACTACCCCATCCGCTACCCGCTGGCGGTCATGGGCCTCTACACGCTGCTGGCCGCCGCCCTGTGGGTCACCGGCGAATGGCTATGTGCCTTCCCCGGCTGCGACTGGGCGAGATACCTCTCCAGGACTCTCCTGTTATTCATATACCTGGGCGTAATCTGCTACAACGAAAACGTGCCGGTGGCATCTCGCCTGATTCACAAACTAATACCCGGGAGAAAATGATAACGATACTGATGTTAGGCGGAGCCAAGCGCGTGTCGGTGGCTCGGCATATAGTCGACGCATTCCGCCGTCGCGGCCGCCAGGCACGCGTGCTGAGCTACGAACTCGACTGGCAGGTGCCGGCCGTGGCCGTGGCCGAGGTCCTGCCCGGCAAGCGCTGGAGCGACCCGGAGCTGATGCCCGACCTGCGGCGCATCATCGCCGAGCGAAGCGTCTCGCTGGTGCTGCCCTTCGTGGACCCGGCGGTGGAGATATGCGCCCGCCTCAAGGCCGAGTGCCCGGACGTGTTCATTCCCGTCAGTCCCGAAAGCGTCTGCCACGCCATGTTCGACAAGGCGGAGGCATACCGCCTCTTCGCCGAAAAGGGCCTGCCTCAGCCGCCCTTGGCGGGCGACTGCTTCCCGCGCATCTACAAGCCGCGCACCGGCTCGGCGTCGAAAGGCATCTTCGTGGCCCGCAGGCCCAGCGACATCCCCGAGGGACTGGACGCGGACGCCTACCTGGTGCAGGAGTTCGTGGAGGATGCCCGCGAGTTCACCGTCGACTGCTACGTGCGCCAGGACGGCGAGATCCTCAGCGTAGTGCCGCGAGAGCGGCTGGAGACGGCCGGAGGCGAGGCCATGCGCTCCGTCACCGTCGGAGACCCGGCGCTCATCGCCCTCAGCCGCCAGATCCTTGCCGCCATCGAGCTGCGCGGACCCGTCACGCTCCAATTCCTGCGCCCCACCTCCGGCGAGTACCTGCTCATGGAGATCAACCCGCGCCTGGGCGGAGGCGTGGTCGCCAGCATCGGCGCCGGCTCGCGCCTGCCCGACATGCTCGCCGCCGAGACTCTCGGCCTGATGCCCGAGCCCTTCGGCGGCTGGGTGCCCGGAACCCTCATGGCACGTTACACACAGGAAATAATCTTCGCCCCATGCAAATAATCATAGACCTGGACGGCACCATCTGCCGCGAGATGCGCCAGTTCTCGCGCTGCCTGGCAGAGCCCATGCCGGGCGCCGTCGACACCGTCAACGCCCTATACGACGCCGGCCACACCATCATCATCTACTCGGCACGCACATGGGTGGAATACGAGATGACGGTCGACTGGCTCAACCGTCATGGAGTGAAGTACCACCAGCTGTTCATGGGCAAGCCCGTGGGCGACGTCTGGATCGACGACCGCGCCATCACCGCCGGCGACAACTGGGCCGACATCCGCGCCCGCCTGCTGCCCCAAGAACCCAAGTCCAAATGAAGGAATTCACCGACCACGACATAGAGCGGATAGAGGAGCTCATCGACAACGGCTCGGAGACCGAGGCCCGCACGGAACTCAACGACCTCCACCCCGCCGACATCGCCGAGCTCTTCCAGAGCCTCGACCTGCGGCAGGCCGAGTGGGCCTTCAACCTCATCGAGGACCCCGAGAAGAAGGCCGACGTCCTCATGGAACTCGACGAGGAGGACCGCCGCAAGCTCCTCGAAGGCATGGACTCCAGGGAGATCGGCCAGTTCATCGACCTGCTCGACACCGACGACGCCGTCGACCTCATCCAGGAACTCGACAAGGAGGAGCGCGACGAGGTGATCCAGCACATCGACGACGTGGAGCAGGCCGGGAACATCGTCGACCTGCTCAAGTACGACGAGGACACCGCCGGCGGCCTAATGGGCACAGAGATGATCGTAGTCAACGAGAACCTCTCCATGCCCGACTGCATCTCCGAAATGCGCCGCCAGGCCGAGGAGATGGACGAAATATATTATATATATGTGGTCGACAACGACTCGCGCCTGCAGGGCATCCTGCCGCTGAAGAAGATGCTCACGCACCCGTCGGTCAGCAAGATCAAGCACGTCATGGACATCGACCCTGTCAGCCTGCACACCGACACGCCCATCGACGAGGTGGCCATCGACTTCGAGAAGTACGACCTGGTGGCCATGCCGGTGGTCGACGACATCGGGCGCCTGGTGGGCCAGGTGACGGTCGACGACGTCATGGACGAAGTCCGCGAGGCCAGCGAGCGCGACTACCAGATGGCAGCCGGCATATCCTCGGACATCGACGCCGACGACTCGATATGGGCGCAGACCAAGGCGCGCCTGCCCTGGCTGCTGATCGGCATCATCGGCGGCATCGTCAACTCCATCATCCTCGGCGGCTTCGAGGAGCAGATCGCCCGCGTGGCCGCCCTGGCGATCTTCATCCCCCTCATCGGCGGCACCGGCGGCAACGTCGGCGTACAGGCCTCCGCCATCGTCGTGCAGGGCCTGGCCAACGGCCGCCTGTCGCTGCGCGACACCGGAAAGCAGATAGGCCGCGAGTTCCTAATCTCGCTGGTCAATGCCATCGTAATATCCTGCGTGGTAGCCATATACATCTTCATCGTCATCTCGCAGAGCAAGTACGCCGTGATGGGGGCCGTGGCCTCGTCGCTGTTCGTGATGGTGGTGTTCGCCACCGTCTTCGGCACCTTCGTGCCACTGATGCTCGAGCGCCTCAAGATCGACCCCGCCCGCGCCACAGGGCCATTCATCCAGATCACCAACGACATCGTGGGCATGTGCATCTACGTCGGCATGTCAACCTGGATGCTGCACCTCTTCAACGTAAGTTTTTAGCTAATCTCAGCTAAGGTCAGCTGACCATAGCTGAAAATCATCAACTGAAATGGCTAAGAAAATAGCGGAGACTCCGCTGATGAAGCAATACCTGGAGATGAAGCGCCGGCACCCCGACGCCATCCTGCTGTTCCGCGTGGGCGACTTCTACGAGACGTTCTCCGACGACGCCATCGACGCCAGCCGCATCCTGGGCATCACGCTGACGCGCCGCGCCAACGGCTCCGCCTCGTCGATCGAGCTGGCGGGCTTCCCGCACCACGCCCTCGACACCTACCTGCCGCGCCTGGTGCGCGCCGGGCGCCGTGTGGCCATCTGCGAACAGCTCGAAGACCCCAAGCTCACCAAGAAGCTCGTCAAGCGCGGCATCACCGAACTCATCACCCCCGGCCTCAACCTCAGCGACAGCCTGCTCCAGTCGCGCCGCAACAACTTCCTGGCCGGCGTATGCTTCGGACCCAAGCAGGTGGGCATGGCCTTCCTCGACATCTCCACCGGCGAGTTCCTCTGCGCCCAGGGAACGCCGCAGTACGCCGACAAGCTCATGGGCGCCATCGGCCCCGCCGAGCTGGTGATGATGCGCGGCGACAAGGCCCGCGCCGCACGCCTGGCGCCACCATCGTGCGCCCTTTATGAGCTGGAGGACTGGATATACACCGAACAGGCCGCCCACGAACGCCTCACCCGCCACTTCTCCACCGCCTCGCTCCGAGGCTTCGGCGTAGACGACCTCCCGCTGGGCGTCATCGCAGCCGGCTCGCTGCTCTACTACCTCGACGCCACCGAGCACAAGCAGATAGCCCACATCACCTCCCTGGCCCGCATCGACGAGGAACGGTACGTGCGCCTCGACCGCTTCACCGTCCGCAACCTCGAGATCATCGACCCATTAGGGGAAGGCGGGAAAAGCCTGCTCGACATCCTCGACCGCACCTGCTGCCCCCCGGGGGCACGCATGCTCCGCCGCCGCCTCGTCATGCCCCTGGCGCACGTCGACGAGATAAACGCCCGCCTCGACATGGTCCAGATCCTATACGACGACCCGGAGCTGCGCTCGCACCTGTCCGACATCCTCGCCGACATCGGCGACCCGGAGCGCATCGCCTCCAAGATCGGCGCCCGGCGCGTCGGGCCGCGCGAGATGCTCCGCCTGCTCCAGTCGCTCCAGGCCTTCGACCGCCTCCGCGCCCTGCTCGACTCCTCAGGCTTCGACCAGCTGCACCGCACCGCCGAGAGCATCGACCCCCTCACAGAGCTCACACGCCGACTGCGCGCCACCCTGCGCGACGACGCCCCCACCATGCTCAGCCAGGGCAACGTAATAGCCCCCGGCGTCGACGACGAGCTCGACCAGCTCCACGACCTGCTCGACCACAGCAACGAGCGCCTCGACCAGATGCTCCAGGCCGAGATCGCCGCCACCGGCATAGCCTCGCTCAAGCGCGGCTACAACTCCGTGTTCGGCTACTACTTCGAGGTGCGCAACACCTACCGCGACAAGGCCCCGGCCCACTGGATCCGCAAGCAGACCCTGGTGGGCGCCGAGCGGTACATAACCCCCGAGCTCAAGGAGCTGGAGCAGAAGATCCTCGGCGCCGAGGAGCGCATCGCCGCCATCGAGAGCCGCATCTTCAACGAGCTCATCGAGACGGCCGTGCGCTACATCCCCGCCATCATGCGCGACGCCCAGGAGGCCGCCGGGCTCGACTGCGACCTATCAGCCGCCACGGCCGCCATCGACAACCACTACGTCCGCCCCGCAGTCGACGACTCCCTGGAGCTCGACATCACCGACGGGCGCCACCCCGTCATCGAGCAGATGCTCCCCCCCGGCGAGATGTACGTGGCCAACTCCGTGCGCCTCGACACCGAGCGCCAGCAGATCATGGTCATCACCGGGCCCAACATGAGCGGCAAGTCGGCCCTGCTGCGCCAGACCGCCCTCATCGCCCTCATGGCCCAGGCCGGGCAGTTCGTGCCCGCGCGCTCGGCCCGCGTCGGCGCCGTCGACAAGATCTTCACCCGCGTAGGCGCCAGCGACAACATATCACGCGGCGAGTCCACCTTCATGGTCGAGATGACCGAGGCCGCATCCATCCTCAACAATATGTCGCGCCGGTCGCTGATACTATTCGACGAGCTCGGCCGAGGCACCTCCACCTACGACGGCATCTCCATCGCCTGGGCCATCGTCGAGAACATCCACGAGAACGGCGCCTGCCGACCCCGCACCCTCTTCGCCACCCACTACCACGAGCTCAACGAGATGGAGAAGTCCTTCCCCCGCGTGGTCAACTACAACGTGGCCGTGAGCGAGCACGACGGCAAGGTGCTCTTCCTGCGCAAGCTCGAGAAGGGGGGCTCGGCCCACAGCTTCGGCATCCACGTGGCACGCATCGCCGGCATCCCGCCCTCGATCGTCAAGCGCGCCGGGGAGGTGCTCCGCGAGCTCGAGTCCACCTCCCGCCAGGAAAGCAAAGAGAGCGAGTCCGACCCCGCCAAACCCGACATGGCAGGCCTGGGCAAGCGACGCGAGGGATACCAGACATCCATCTTCCAGCTCGACGACCCCCTGCTCGGCCAGATCCGCGACCGCATCCTCGGACTCGACATCGATAACCTCACCCCCATCCAGGCCCTCACCACCCTCCACGGCCTCAAGTCACTCCTCACCGGCAAACCAGAACAAAGATGAAAATCGCATACGACGGCAAGCGGGCCATCCGCAACCTCACCGGGCTGGGCAACTACTCGCGCCTGGTAATCGAGACCATGTCGGCGGCCCTGACGGCCGACGACCACCTGGTCTACGTCCCCGACATGCGCACAAACGACCGCCTCGGCACCCTGCAGCGACGCCCCAACGTCACCTTCCGCCAGCCGGACCGTTTCTACGCCTGGCCCAAGGCCCTCTGGCGCTCCTGGGGCGTCACCGCACAGGCCGTACGCGAAGGCGCCACCATATACCACGGCCTCAGCAATGAGCTGCCGCTCAACATCCACCGCTCCCCCATCGCCTCCGTCGTCACCATCCACGACGTCATCTACCGGCGCCTGCCCGACTGCTACCCGCCCATAGACCGACGCCTCTACGACCTCAAGTACGGCCACGCCGCCCGCCACGCCGACCACGTCATCGCCATCTCCGAGGCCACCCGACGCGACGTCATGGAACTCTACGGAGTCCCGGAAGGCCGCATCACCGTCATCCGCCAGGGCTGCAGCCCCATCTTCGCACAGGAGGTCCCGCCGACCGACAAGGAGGCCGTGCGCAACCACTACCGCCTGCCCGCCCGATACCTGGTGCAGGTCGGCACCATCGAGAAGCGCAAGAACCTCGAAACGAGCCTCCGCGCCCTGGCCAACATGCCCGAGGACATACACCTGGTGGCCGTCGGCAACGGTCGCGGATACCTCAAGGAGATGCTCGTCCTGGCCGAAGAACTCGGTGTGCGCCGACGCCTGCACGTGCTCCGCGACGTCCCCTTCGCCGACCTGCCCGCCATCTACCGCATGGCCCTGGCGGCCCTCTACCCCTCCCGCTACGAGGGCTTCGGCATCCCCGTCCTGGAGGCCCTCACCTGCGGCGTCCCCACGGTGACAAGCAACGTCTCCTCCTTGCCCGAGGCCGGAGGAGACGCCGCCTTCCTCGTCGCACCCGACGACGTACGCGCCCTCACCCAGGCCGTCCACGCCATCTACAAGGGAGGCCCGGACATCGACGCCCGCCGCCAACGCGGCCTGCGCCATGCCGCCCGCTTCTCGGCCACCGACATCGCCGAGAGCATCCGGAACGTCTACGCCGCAGCCCTTGCCGCCAGAAAGTCCCTCCGCAAGCGCTGACAGTGCGGCAGTTGAGATTCTCGATAGAGTCCTTAGGTTCTGCCCAAAACCGATTCTGCAACATAAGTTTATAACACAAAAGCGCACTTAGCAAAAAAATTTAAATGTACATACAAAAAAAATTAAAAATATACTTGACATTTAAAAAATTATAATTACCTTTGCAGGCGAGATATAAACTCTAAATCAACCTCAAAACCCTCCAAGATGAAGAACTCGATTCTCTTCGTTGCTCTTCTTGTCTTCCTTGGCGCATGCTCCGACGAGCTTATCGCACCTAACGACAGACCCGGACAAGAACAACAGCAGTGGGTAAACCACATCACCATGAATCAGGCGAAGAAACGTCTAGTCAACATCGTATCTGAGATTAATTCTCAGATTCCCGCCGGAGTCAACCGCATACCCTCCATCAGCGAGACAACCGTATCGGCTATGCAGTGTACTCCCCTTAGCGAACAGCTCAAACCTCTCACTCGTGGAGAAGATGAGACAGACGCCGGTTTCTATGTGATGCGCATGGACAACGACATGTTCGCCATCATGAGCGCCACCACCGACAAGCCGGAGCTGCTTGCAATCGGCAACGGATACCCGAACTTCGAGGACTCCACCGCCAATCTGCCCAATCCCAACTATTGGGCAATGCCGACAGGCGCTGACATAGGAATCGGGACAACTCCCGACACAGCTTCGATCAAGCCGTTCTACGTCTACAAACGGATTTCAACCACATATAGTCCAATGTATGACGGAGGTCTCTGTAAGGTCAAGTGGGGCAACGAAGCGCCATACAACGAAATGATGGATACTGTCACCGATCCATGGGGAAACGTAAAACATGCTGCAGCCGGATGCGTTGCCATCGCTATGGCTCAGATGATGACCGTTCCCAATCTGCGTGGCGGTTATTATAAAGATGATGTCTTCGACTGGGATGACCTGGCCAATCGCAGGGATGCAACTTGCTTCAATAATCCGACAGCACGGACTCAGATTGCCACCCTGTTCCGAGATCTCAATAACGAAGATAATCTTGATTCCCAGCAGGCATCACCCACAACTTGGGCAAGTACTTCATCTGTTCCACGAGTTTTCAGAAACTTCCACTTCAAACAAGGTGGAATAATGACAACCTTTGATGATACAGAATCAACATTTAAGGCTCAATTCGATTCTATAAGACACGAACTGGACTTAGGATATCCTATATATTTCGATGGCAAAGCTGATTACGTTGATCCAAACAACAAGGACACTTTGGAAGGCGGACACGCCTGGATCTGCCACGGAATGATGAAAGCATCTACATTAATTGAAGTATACGCATATGCTTCTGAACAAGATGCTCTGACGAACACAGAACCAATCTATGTAGGAGACTATATAGAGGAATCATGGTTCCTTCAGATGAACTGGGGATGGGATAGCAAAGCCGACGGCTACTACATCGCAAAATACGGCGCCAACTTTGACAGCACACAAGGACCTGACGAAACGGAAATTGATGTTCCGAAGTCAAAGGGATGGAACAACATAAAGCCCAACAAGTCGACAATCATCTACAAAGTCAGGAAATAGCACCAACTCCACAAACACAACACAAGACATGAAACAATTAAGGCTTCTCATAGCAATTCTTTGCCTGGCGGCGAGCGTAGTCTCGGCATCGGCAATCAAGCGGCCCACGGAAATCACTTTCCTGAATCTGGAAAAGAATGGACGCACTTTTCCCAATGAAGGACTGTACGGCATACTGTGTCACTATGACACTCTCGGCAGACTGAACAGTGTACAGTTCGTATGCCACATGATCTTGAGCGGAAGCCCTCAACAACGCTTATATCAGAGCGCCGGGCCAAACATATATGACACCGTTCCGGCCATTCTGAGTTGGCACAAGAACGCAGTCACAGTCACCGGGAGGAAACCCTTCAAGGGCGGAGATTATCAATACACTTACGTGCTGGATAATGGTCGCGCAGTAGAACGCACCGGAGAGGAATATGCCCAGAAGTTCTTCTACAATGCTTCAGGCGATTTGACCGATGTGATTTACCGTTACGGCCGTAATGATATGTCTCTGACTTCTTTCATACGCGAAAACGAAAACACCACCAGAGTACAGGGTCAGCAAAACGACTATATGCCTGAGATATTCCAATACCGTGAAAGGTGGAAAGGTGGAAACAGCAACCTCAATCTCTATTACAGTTACGGGGAAAAAGCGAATATGACCGGCATAGACTTCCTGTTGTTGGAAACGATGCCGTATGACAACCAGATCATGACGCTTGCCTCTCTGGATGGCAAACACTCCACGAAGCTCCCCGCTGCCAGGAAGCAATACTTCTCCGGTACAAACGGGACTTACGAAGACATCCACGAGTACTCCTATGAGCTTGATTCCGATGGATATCCCGTAAAAATCACGGTTCCTCAAACAACCTATTCAAGCTACTCCTGCGTAGTGAACATAAAATATGGAGTTTATCCGAGCAACAACAACACGGGAGGCGTGAACGAGATAGAAAACGGTGCGGACAACCTCACCGTCAATGGCCGCACGGTAAGCGGGCAAGAGGGTGCTGTAATCCGAGCATACGACCTGCAGGGCCGACAGGTGGTAAGTTCCGCCGACGGCACTCTCACGCTGCCTGACGCAGGAGTCTACATCCTGCGCAGCGGCTCGACGACCATGAAAGCCGCAGTCAGATAATCCATCTCCCGTCGTACAGAAGTGGGTGCATCCATCCGGGCTGCACCCTCTTTTTGATTCCGCACCATCACTTAGGAGGATTCTTAATTTTACATAATCAAAAGAGAGGTCGGGAATTTGTCGGGAAAAAGTATTAACTTTGCATCCCTAAGTAGGCAATACAG
>ERZ835051.1776-NODE-1776-length-21127-cov-5.319618_pt1 | contig 21127 bp, 20 predicted proteins | sample MGYA00519575_ERZ835051 | MGnify/ENA primary metagenome ERZ835051 (study PRJEB31850, sample SAMEA3708769) | human gut metagenome | biome: human gut; feature: human-associated habitat; material: faeces | place: China | collected 2014 ... | reverse complement strand
TAAAAAGTTCCTCTTTTCCCAATATCTAAAAATTGTCATTTCATTATTGATTAAAAAAACTTATTATAGTATACTATTATTTATATTTTTTTTTGATTACTGCTCCAATGAATATTATAACATAAATTATAGGTATTGGTAGTAGCAAATATGGGTATATCGTATATAGATATTCATTGAAGCTAGTATTATTTTTAAATAGGAGATATGATAATATAATCATTAGAATAGTTATTATGAAATTTATTAGTTTACTTTCTTTATTTTTGATATTTTTACTTACTGAATAGATAGTTATGGCTATTACTGTTATTCCTGATAATATCCACTGGAATGATAGGAAGTTTTCTATTCTATCGATAAAGTTAAATAATGATATTCTTTTTAGGGTTATATATACTGGATACTGATATGTTTGAAGAAGATATTTACCTAGAATACTACTTGTTACTATGGCTATGGTGAATATTATTATCATACTTATTAGATAGGTTATGATGAAATATTTTTTTGTTTTGGTATTGTTTTCTATTTCTTTTTTTGGTATAAATAGTATGGTATAAATAGGGGAAGTAAAACTTAGGGTATTTACTAGTCCAGCAATTAGGGGCTTTTTTAATCCAAACTCTAATATTGGCTTTAGGCTATCTAGTTTTATTTCTTTGGATAGCCCTAATACGGCGATTAGAAAGACTATGATGATTATTATACTATATATGGAACTGGTTTTGGTAATTACTTTTATTCCTTTATTTGCTATGAATAGTGATGTTAAACTTATTACTATGATTATTATTAATAATGGGGTATTGGTTAGATACTGGGATATGACAAAGTTACCTAGATTGAATAGGTAGGTTATTCCTAATATAAAGAGAAAGGGGATAGTTAGATAGTTGATTATGGTACCTACTGTTTTACCAAATATTATTTTGTTTTTTTCATTTATGGGTTTATCTATTTGATAGTTAAATAGATATAATATTATACATAGGGGTAATAGACCTAGTATAGAGCCAAACAAGACACTAAAATAAGAATCAATACCGGATATTTTGATACTTATAAATGGGGCTAGGCCTAAGGTACATGAGAAGAAGAGTAAGAACATAGTACTTGATATTTCAATGTTAGTTATTTTTATTTTCATATTCTATTCCTCCTAGAGTATTACCTTTTTCGTATAGTTTGATATTTGATTTTACTTCTAGAGTTAGATTAGGGAAGATACTTTCATACCAAGTATCTTTATAGTGGGTATTATAATATTTAGGATTTCCTCTATAGAAACTTTGTCTAAAATTAAATATATCGGTATTATATTTTTCTCTCATACTATTAAAGTTTTTTTTGATAATATCTTCGATATGTTTATTTAATTCTTTATTTAGTCTATCTGTTTCTTTTGATTTTGTTATATTGGTATTAGAGTGAAACTCTTTTATTCTTGCTTTACCAGATATATTTAATGTTATTTTATTATCTTTAATATCAGGAGATATATCTGACTCTATTTTGTATAATTCAAACACACTATAATTATCTTTATAATCTAAATTTATAATACTTTCTTTAGTACTGCCAATAATTATACTATGTACTTTTGATTCTTCTTCAGTTAAATATCCGAGAAAGTCTTTTCCTTTGAAAATAGCAGTAGTACCAATCTTGGTCAGTGCTTTAGGAGTAGATGTTGTTATGTTTTCTTTTTTGTCTCCTTCTTCAGCATTACCATATACTATAATTGATGGTAAGCTTATTTCGAGTGTCGGATCTAAATACATATTTAGTAGTTCATTTAATGTATATACTGGAGTTAAACCGAGTACTTTTTGTTGTAATTCCAGAGATTGTTTAATATTAGAAGAAGAAAAATTAGTGAGTAGTGTTTGAATAGTAACAGCTTTTGTACTATCATCACCTCTTGCAATAACAAATTTCACTTCGGTACGAGATTCTGGTTCTCTAGAGAAATACTCTAATATTTCGGACATATGATTAGTAGCGGCTTCTTCACTTAAAATAATAAGTTCTAACTGTGCAGCATATAATTGTCTAGGAGAGTCAATAACAACATTACGAAGGGCATCTTGTAGAGTGGGAGCGGATGAATAGTAATTTACGAATGGAGAGTTGTTGGCACTTACGGCATCTTGTTGTTTGGTGGGATTTATTACTTCAACGATTATATTGAAATTATTATCGCTATAATCGATACTTAAGGCAGTAGTTATGGCTAGTTCATTTAATTCTCTATAGTTGTAGCAGCCACTTAATAGGGGTATTATTAATAATATGCTTAGATATTTAATTTTTTTCATGATTTACCTCCCTAGTTATATTGTTTGTTAGATATTTATTTCTTTTAGTTCTACTTCGTAATGGAAATTTTATTAGACTATTTTTGATATCAGCATTTATACTGACAAAGGGCATCATATAAGAATAGCCAAAAGAGTTTATATTACATAAATTGGTTATAAATATAATGAAGACTATGAAGATACCAAACATTCCTATAGAAGTACCTCCGATCATGAAGAGGATTCTATACCATTTAACAGCATTAGTAAGTTCTGGTTCAGTTATTATTAAAGCACTGATAGCGGTAATGGCTACGATTATAATCATAATTGGAGATACGATACCGGCATTAACTGCGGCTTCTCCTAAGATTAGGGCTCCTACTATGGAAAGGGCTGAGTTGGATATATTGGGGATTCGATAATCACTTTCTCTTAGTATTTCAAATGATAAAAACATTAATATGGCTTCAAAGATAGCGGGAAAGGGTACGGTACTTCTTTGAGAAGCAAAACTTGTTAGTAGATCTAGAGGTATCATTTCTTGATCGAAGGTAGTTAGGGCTATATATATACCGGGAGTCATAATGGTAATTATGAAAGCAATATATCTTAATACTCTTATGAAAGTACCGCTATAGGTTTTAAAGTCTTTATCATCTTGAGATAGAAAGTAATCGTTTAGAAAGACAGGCAATATTAGAGCAAAAGGGCAGTTATCTATGATTATTACTAGTCTACCATTTAATAGACTACTTACTACTTTATCTGGCCTTTCAGTAGTCATAATAGTGGGAAATATAGTCTTTGTTTCTTTTTCTATTAGATGTTTTAAGGTACCTGAATCTGTTACATTATCGATATCGATGTTATTTAGCTTATCTATGATATAGTCTTTTAGTTTATTATCTATGATACCGTCGATGAAGAGGATACTTACTTTGTTTTTGGTATATTTACCTAGTTCTATATCGGTATTCCATAGTTTGTTGGATTTTATTCTTCTTTTTATTAGGCCAATATTTGTTTCTATATTTTCAGTAAAAGAGTCCATTGGACCACGAATAGTGGTTTCGGTAATGGATTTATCGATACTTCTAGAAAGATTCCTTTTGACTTCAAGGGCTAATGAATAGTCATCTTCGATTAAAAGAATTAAGAAACCATTATTTAGGTATTTACAGATATCTTGATAGTCTTTTATTTCTTTTATTTTTATATTACTTATATTGTTTTTTATAGTGTCATATAAGGAATCTTTATCGTTATATATTTTTTCGATATAGTCTAGACTACGATAGATGAAATTGGACATTTTTTCTTGATCGGTTAAAGCTTCATGATATATTAAATCTATTTTGATATTTTTTATGTATTTTTCTCTATATATGATATAACTACTGGTACTGGTATCTTCTTTTAATTTTTTTATTATTTTGTTATTCATAACTAATTCACCTAATATTATTATGGTATATTATTATGAGATTATAATTATTTTTTTGGCTATTTTACATATAATAATAGTAGAAAGACTTGACGTACGTAAAAAAGTACGCTATAATGTAAATGTGAGGTGAATTGAAATGAGTACTATAAATATTACTAATGCAAGAGCTAATTTATATCAATTGGTTTCGGATGTTAATGTTGGTTTTAATCCAATTACAATTGTTAATAATAAGGGAAAGAATGCCGTTTTGATTTCTGAAGATGAATGGAATAGTATTGAGGAGACTTTGTATTTATCTAGTATTCCAGGGCTTGTTAATAATATTAATGATATTAGAAAGAACGAAGACTGGAGTAAGGCTGAGGTGTTTTCTGATGCAGAAGAGTGGTAACTTTTATGTAATTAAGTTTTCTAAGATGGCTTTAAAAGATAAAGTTAAATTAAAGAATTCTGGTCTTGATAAGACTGCTAAAAATATTCTTTTGCTAATGAGTAGTGATCCTTTTTGTTATCCTCCTTCGTATGAGAAGCTTTATGGTAATTTAAGAGGGCTATATTCTAGAAGAATAAATAGACAGCATCGTATTGTATATGAGGTAGATGAAGTGAATAAAGAAATACATATTATTAGAATGTGGACTCATTATGATGATGTATAATAATTTTTTTGTTATGTTCACTCTAAGCCAAAGTCTTAGAGTGTTATTTTGAGCCTAAGTTTAGTCTCAAAATAAAATCTATTATATATAAGCAGGAATATATACTTAGATTTATTCAGTTATTATGATATGGGTATATAAGATAATATTAATGGGGAGTTAGTATTATTTTTTCTTTAATTTATATGTAAAATTTGTTATATTAATTGACAAAAAATGCAAAAAAAATTATAATTATACTAGAGGTGGTTTAGTGTGAACTATACTAATAGAGAAGTAGTAAGAAGATTAAAACAATATGATATGTTTTTAAGTAGTCTAGAGTTAACTAATGATGATCTTCAGAGAGAGAGAATATGTGATCAGTTAGATAAAATAGAAAAGCAAATATTATTAGAGACTAATACTGAATATGAAGAAGAGTATATGACTCTTCTTAGTGAAGAACCAAAGCTATTTTCTGAAGAGAAGGCTCGTCTTAGAAATATTATATCTTTAATTGAAGATAGAAAGAAATATTTAGAAGAGAGAAAATTAAAACATAAAAGAATAACTGGTTCTTTAGTAGAGTTAACTACTTTTCTTGGTGAAGATAAATTATCAGATTTTAAGAATAGACTTAACATAATAGAAAAATATGAAGATAATAAAGTTAAGCAAGAGAAGATAATTAAAGAGATGAAATCACTTGATATTAAGATTAGTGAGGCTTCAAGAAATGTTAAAGCTAATACTAGACTTAATGAGAGTTTAGAGAATAAGATGATTAAGAAGATAGATAATGTTTTAGAGGAACTTAATCTATATTCTTTAGTAGACCAAAGAAGTGATATTACTAAGAAACAGGAATCTTTAAAGTATGCTCTTGATATGGCTAAAGATAATTTAAAGAGTGCTAGATCACTAGGAGATTCTTCTTATATAATTGAATGTGATAGTTTATTATCAGAAGTTACAATAGAATATTCTAAATATAATGAAGAATTAAATATATTAAAGTTAATTAATATATATGATAAGTTGACTTCTAGTTATGAAGAGTTACTTACTAAGAGAGAAAAAATAGATGAGATATTTAAAAATATTGATGAGAGTGAACTTTATAAGAGATTATATGACGAACTATCTAAACAATATAATACTATTAAGTTAGAACAAAGAGATATAGAAACTTATGAAAAGTTAAAAGAAGAAAGAGAAACTATGAATAAGATTTTATATGATATTGATGAAGAAAATAATTCTAAGGAGTTTAAATTAGTTCTTAGTGAACTTATTAGAAATGAAGATAGAATTAAAGAAGAGAGAGTAAGACTTGCTAAGAGAAATGAATATAATGAAAGACAAAAGAGAATTGCTGAAGAACAAAAGATAGAGGCTGCGAGAGTAAGAAGACAGAAGTTAATCGAAGAAGCAAGATTAAAAGAACAATTAGCAAGTACTGAGAGGCTAAAGAAATTACAAGATGAAACTGTTATTAGTCCAATTAATGAAGAAGAAAAAGAAGAAGTAAAGAAGCCTATACCTAATCCATTAAAGAATAAAACTTTTGATAATTTGGATTTAGATAATGACTTTGATACTGATGAGTTGTTTGGTAAAACTAAGATAGTTCCTAATAAAGTAGATAATTTGGTTAAGAAAGAACCTATAATAGAGGAAAATAAAGAAGAAATGCCTTTATGGGAATCACCAGTAGAACCTAAGAAGGAAATAAGAGAAGAACCTATAAGAAAAGAGATTCCTGATAGGGTTAGTGATTTACCAAGAGTATCAGATTTTGTTCCAAAAGAAGCTCCAAAAGAGATTCCAAAAGAAGAAGTAAAAGATTTATTTAAAGAAGAAGATAATAAGGTAGAACTTAATATTGAAGATAAAAAAGAAGAAAAGAGTAAAAAATCAGGTAGTATATATGATTTATTAGAAAATAATAAAAATATTATTTGGAAGAGTACTGGTACTAGTGATAACATTAATAAGAGTACGATACCTGTAATTGGAAATAATAATTTGAAACCTGAAATACTAGGAAGTAGTAAGGTAGATGATTTGGCATTTCCTGATATGAATAAAAAGGAAGGTGAAATATTATGGAAGGAAACAATGTAAGATCTTTTGAAAATCTATGTAAGATATTTGAAATGCGTATTAAATTAGATAGAGAAAAGAAAGTTAAGACTCCTAGTGATGTACTTATTAACTATGAAAAATATGCAAAGAAAATAGATAATATTTATAATGAAGAATTTGAAAAAGAAGTTAGACCTTTAATAACACCTTCAAAAACTATTGAAGAAGAAAAAGATAGATTAGAAAAATTAATTAAGTTACTTGAGGATAGATTAGAAAAGAGAAATGATTTAGAAGATAGATATTATTTGGCTACTGGAGATTATATATCTGGACTTCAAATAGTTATATCTGATAAAGAATTAGATGAAAAAAGAGAAAGACTTGGTTTAATTAATAGATACTTAGAAACTACTAGTGAGATAGAAAGCGTTCATGATAGTATATCTAAGTTAAAAGTACTATTAAGTGAAGAAGAAGAAAAGAAAGAAGATTATAAAGGTAAGAATCAAATTATGGAAGATGATTTGTATTCTGAGTTTATGAAAGTAATTAAAGAAGATAATGCTTATAATAATATTACTGAAGATAATATTGATGAAGAACTTAATAATATTAAATCTTTGGTTAAGGAAAGTAAGGAGACTCTTGATGTTACTAGAGATAGTGTTAAGAACCTAATTACTAGTGGTTTAGAGGATGATTATTCTTCATATGTAGATGAAGCAGAAAAGAGTTACTTTGTTATTAAGAATAAAGAATTATTCTTAAAGTTATATAAACTTGTTAATACTTTTGAGGATGATTTTAATGGTATCTTTACAAAAAGAGATAATATTGAAGAAATACTTGATGAGAGAAAAAGCTTAAGAGAAGACTTATCTATTACTGATATTGATGAATTAACTTCTTTTGAAAAAAAAGTATTAGAACAAATTAGTGTTACTGATAAAGAAAAAGAAGTACTTGACAATATTTCTAATTATACTAGTAGAATTGAATTTAAGGAAAGTAGACTTGATGAATTAGAACATGATAATAATTCAGTAGAGATACTTGCTATACTTAGAGAATTTAATTTAATTGACACTTATGATAGTGATGAATATGGTAATGATGAGGAATCTAAAGAGGATACTTCTGGTGAGATTAAAGAAGAAACAAAAGAGGAAGAACTTCAAGAAAAGGAACCTATTGTTAAGGAAGTTATAGATCCTTATAGAATAAAAGATGTTAGAGATGCTCCACTTACTCTTAATTTAGGTCTTGCTAAGTTAAAAGGTGAGGCTGTTAGAGAAAAGGTTAATAAGAAATTGAATCCTAAACCTGTATCTTTTGATGAAATATTATCTGATACTAAGAAGGAGGAACCTGTAGTACCTGAGAAGAGTGAAGAACCATCTTTAGAAGTACCTAGTATTCCTGAAGAAACTAAAGTAGAAGAAAAGAAAAATGATACTCCAGCTACTCCAATGTGGGAAATGCCTAAGTGGGAAGAACCTGTAATTGAGGAACCTAAAGTAAAATCTCCAGTATGGAATATACCTACTTCTAGTGAAAATAAAGAAGAGGATAAGATAGTAAGTGCTGTTCCTTTATGGGAGAATATTAAACCTAAATTAGGAGATAATACTCCAAATAATTTAGATACTAATATAAATATTTTTGATACACCAAGTAATAGTACTGCTACTGCTAATAATAATGATGTTAATAATAATATAAATAACAATTCTTTCTGGATACCAGTATCTGATGAGAAGATGGAAACTAGTTCTTTTCCAAATATAAATATTCCAATAAATGATGGATTATCTAGTAATGATAATTTTGGATTCCCAGAATTAAATAATAACTAAAGGAGATTATGTTATGTTAAATATTAATAAAGTAATTGTACTTGAAAATGGAGAAGAATACTTAGTATTAGATAAAGTTAATTATCAAGATACTGATTATTATTATATTGCTAAAGTTAATGAGAGTGAAACTGATATAGAAAATGATTATAAATTGGTGGTTGTTACCGAAAAGGATAATAATAAAGTTATTACTGAAGTAACTGGTGAGGAAAAACTTAAAGAAATATTACCACTATTTGAAAGTACTATATAGATAAAATAAAGACCTTAGGTTTGTCCTAAGGTCTATTTGTATCTTTCTAACTTGAATGGTTTGGTTATAATGTCGTAGCCGGCTTTTGTTATTTCTTTAGTTACTTTTTTTAATATTTCATCATTGTACTCTAAATTTCTTTCTTTTAAGAGATTTTTTAGCACTTGTAACCAAGATAAGTCTTCTTTATTATCATAATTAATTAGTTCTGTTACTAATTCTTGTACTTCTTTATCCATAAAATCACCCTCTAATAGGAGTATATTATAAAAAGATGGTAAAATATGTAACTAAATAGGTTACATTATATAAAAATTATGACTTATATATGATTGATATGTAAATATTTTATTTTAAGACTTAGAATAAGGCTTAAAATAACACTAAAAGACCTTGGCTTTTAGTGAAAGGAGAAAGAAATTAATTTACTTATGTTAGTTTATTTGATATAATTAGTTAGGATGGTGTTAGATATATGGATTATATTTCTATTGATAATTTTGAAGGACCTTTAGATTTACTTCTTCACTTAGTAAAAGAATCTAATATAGATATATGTGATATTAAGATAGATGAAATTACTGAAAAGTATTTAGATTATATTAGAAAACAAGATGAACTTAATATTAATGTATCTTCTTCTTATTTAGTTATGGCTTCAGAACTTATGTATATTAAGTCTAAGTCATTATTACCTAAAGTAAAGAATGATAATGATGAAGAAGTAGATGAAGAACTTACTAGAGAGAATTTAATTAATAAATTGATAGAATATAAAAAATATAAAGAACTTACTCCTACTTTTAAGAAATTAGAAGAGGATAGGAAAAATATTTATATTAAGAGTCCTGAGAAGGTAAGTGAATATACGGATAATCATGAATATGGTGTATTATCTAGTAATGATTTACTTGAGGCTTTTAAGAAGTTTTTAGAAAGAAAAGAGAAAGAGAAACCTCTTAATACAACGGTTACTAATAAGGAATATTCGGTAAGAGATAGAAAGAAGAGTATTAGAAATATTTTACATAATAAGAGAAAGGCTTACTTAGAAGAATTTATTGAAGAATATAATAGGCCTTATTTAGTAGTTACTTTTTTAGGAATATTAGAAATGGTTAAGGAAAAAGAGGTTATTATTAAACAAGATAAAAATTTTGATAAAATACTTGTAGAATTGAGGTAGAATATGGATGCAATTATAGAGGGTCTTTTATATGTACAGGGTGATATTGGTCTTACTATAAAAGATATTATGAATATATTAAATATTGATGAAGAGACTGCAAAAAGAGAAGTACTTAATTTAAAGAATTATTATGATGATAATAAGAGGGGTCTTAGAATTAATTTTTTGGGTAATACTATTAAACTTACTACTAGGGAAGAACATAAGGAATATTATACGAAGTTATTAGAAAATCCTAGTAGTAACAGTTTATCTAATTCCGCTATTGAGACACTGGCGGTTATTGCTTATAATGAACCTATTACTAGGGGAGAAGTTGATTCTTTTAGAGGGGTTGATTCTTCTTATGTTATGAGAAGGTTACTGGCTAAGGGATTTATTAAGGAATGTGGTAGAAGTGATGTGCCAGGTAGACCGATATTATATAAAACTACTGATGAGTTTTTGGATTATTTTGGTATGGCTTCGAAATATGATTTACCTAGTATTGAAATGTTAAATGAGGATAAAGAAGAGGAAAAGGACTTATATACATCAATATACAAGGAGGGGGATAATGATGGAAGAGAGAGTAGTAACTAATATTGAACTTGATGAAGATAGAGATAATAATATTAGACCTAGTAGCTTAGATGAATATGTTGGTCAAAGTGAGATTAAAGAGAATCTTAATGTATTTATTAAGTCCTCTCTTATGAGAGGAGAGAGTCTTGATCATATTTTGTTATATGGTCCTCCAGGACTTGGTAAGACTACTCTTGCTTATATTATTGCTAATGAACTTGGTACTAATATTAAGACTGCTAGTGGACCTTCTATTGAAAAGACTGGTGATTTAGCAGCAATACTTTCTACTTTGGAAGAGGGGGATGTTCTATTTATTGATGAGATACATAGGATACCTAGATATATTGAAGAGGTACTGTATCCAGCAATGGAAGATTTTTATTTGGATATTGTTGTAGGTAGTGAGGGTTCTTCAAGAAATATTAAGATTAATTTACCACATTTTACTTTAGTAGGAGCTACTACTAGAGCGGGGGATTTATCTAGTCCTTTGAGAGATAGATTTGGTATTATTGCTAAGCTTAATTATTATACGGAAGATGAGTTGTATAATATTGTTAAGAGAACATCTAGAGTACTTGATACTCCTATTACTGATGATGCTGCGAGAGAACTGGCAAGAAGAAGTAGGGGTACTCCGAGAATTGCTAATAGGTTATTTAAGAGAGTAAGAGATTTTGCTTTGGTATATGGTGATGGTATTATTAATGAGGATATATTATCTACTTCTTTAGATAGATTAAAGGTCGATAAGACTGGTCTTGATGAGACTGATAGACTTCTATTAACAGCAATTATTGAAAGATTTAATGGAGGACCGGTTGGTCTTGAGGCTTTAGCATCCTCTATCGGGGAAGAAGCTACTACTATTGAGGATGTATATGAACCTTATTTATTACAACATGGTTATCTAAAGAGAACTACTAGAGGTAGAATGGTTACTGATAAAACTTATGAATATTTAGGAATTGAAAAGTAATATTTATTTATTCCCTAACAAGCCTATAATAATATAGTCTTGTTAGGGCATTTCAAAGCCTATGGTCTTTGAAATGAATGTTTTTTGGGGAGGTAATTTAAAATTATTATTTAAAATATTTCTGACAATATATTAATAGCAAGTTAATACTTATTAGGGATAGAATTTAGGAATTATATGTGGTTTCTTTGATTATAATGATATAAAAAAATTATCTACATATTTTGAAAATAAAAGTGTTTGTTAATGGTACTTACTAAAAATATATTGAAAATGTTTGAATAGTTCAGTTATTGCAAAATTTGCAATAACTGAAAAAAATTGTATAATTCAACTGTCGCAAAATTTGCGACAACTGCTAATTAGGTATATTATATTTAAAATTATAATTTAAAAGAATGGAGGTAAAGGTTATAAAAAACGAAATTGTATTATTTGAAAATCAAGATGTTAAATTAGAAGTCAATATGAAAGACGAAACGGTATGGTTATCACAACAACAAATGGCACTATTGTTTAATTCTTCTAGAACAAACATAATTGAACATATTAATAACATTTATTCTGAAGAATAACTTGATAAGGTTTCAACCTGTCAGAATTTCCGACAGGTTCAAAAAGAAGGTAAAAGAAACATTGCTAGAAATATACCATTTTATAATCTTGATATGATTATTAGTGTTGGTTATAGAGTTAAAAGTAAGAATGGTATTGTATTTAGAAAATGGGCTAATAAAATTATAAAGGATTATTTAATTAAGGGATATGCTGTAAATAATAAGAGACTAGAATATTTAGAAAAAACAATTAAATTACTTGATATTGCTGGAAGAATAGATGGTGAACTTAGTGCTAATGAAGCACAAAGTATTATAAAAGTTATAAATAAGTATTCTAATGCTTTAAATTTACTTGATAAATATGATTATAAGAAAGTATCTAAACCTAAAGGTACAAAAAATAATAAAAAGATTACTTATGAGGAATGCATTAATATTATTAATACACTGAGGTTTAATAATTATAGTGATTTGTTTGCTTTAGAGAGAAATAATGGTTTAAAAGGAATAATTGATGATATATATAGTACTTTTGATGGTAGTGATTTATATTCTACAGTAGAAGAAAAGGCTGCAAATATGTTGTATTTGGTTACTAAGAATCATGTTTTTATTGATGGTAATAAAAGAATAGCGGCAACTTTATTTATATACTTTTTAAATTATTATGGACTATTATATAATAAAAAGGGGATGGTTATAGATAATAATACTTTAGTAGCTGTTACTATACTAATTGCACAATCTGATCCAAAAGAAAAAGAAGTACTTGTAGATTTGGTTATGAACTTTTTAAAGGGAGAATAGATATGAGAAAGTTTAATTATATTACTGATTATAGTTTAATTAATTCTAGTGTAAGAGGTTATATTATAGAATTAGAGAAAGAACTTGCTATGCTTATTGATATGGAAGAAGATAATAATATTTATATTGAAACTTATAAGAAACTAAAAGAGTTTAAAAATAAATATTCTAATATGCATGATGTTTATAATAAGATATTAAATGATTTAGTTAGTAGTGAGAATGTTGAATATTTTGTTAAGAATGGTAAATATAAAGAAGATGCTTCACTAGTAGGATTAGAGTTTGAAAGAGATTTAAGAGAATTATTTATTTTAGAAGAAAGATGTAGAAGTCATTCTGTAAAATTATGGAAAAGAGATTTAACTAGTTATGACGATATCAAAAATGGTGAAGATTTTATGATGGTAATTCATGCTAGTTATTTACTTCCTGGTACTCCTGATAATGACAATTATCATAATAATCAGTATAGTAAACAATATTTATCTTGTTCTTTGATTTCTAATAGAGAACTTAATACTTTTAATGGTACTAAAACTTTGTTTGTTATGGATGTAGATGATGATAATTATATTGCTTCTTCATATGTAGATGCTGTAACAGCAGATGCTTCAAGATCTGATTTTAATACTCTTAAAGAAATTGATGTTAATGGAAGTAAACATTATATTAAGGTTGGCTATACAGATAATATAAAAGAAGCAGTAACCTCTATTGGCAGTCCTAGAATGATAGAAGAATTAAGTGTAAAAAGAGAATTAAAAGATAGCGGAGAGTTATATAGATATAATAGTTTAACTAATGAAGTTGTTTTAGATAGAACAAAGACAAAGATGAGAGGAGCTATACTTTTAAGTGATGGCTGTGATTTACTATTAGAAGAATATCTTCAGCTTATGAGTCTAGAAGTAAAATTTAAATGTATTAATAAGGGATTATATAGACAGAAGAGTAATATATCACCTTATACTGATGAAGAATATAATAATTTTCTTATCTCTTTAGATAACTTAGATGATGTTATTAGAAGATATAATGTTTCTTATGAAGATTTATTTGATTTTTATCAAGAAGTTGTTATACCTATGAAATATGATGAAAGAGTAATGAATGACATTAATAAAAAGTTATCTTTCTATGGTATTGGTGCTTCTAGTGGTAGAGGTAGATAAGCACGATAGTTAACTTATAGTAAACTAAAAATAGAAAATAATGGTAAAAAATGTATACAAATAGTACATTTTTTTCTTTTTGCCATTTGTGATATAATATTTGTGATTTTATGAGAAATGTTGTCTGGGGGATGATGTTAGTGAGTTTAATTGAGAATATAGAAGAAATTAAGAAAGAAATAAGAACTAATCCTAGTAATAGTTTTGATATTATTAAGAATAATGTTCCTAAGTATACAATGTATCAATATGTTAGAGAATGTAATAAGAATAATTTGAATAATTTTGCTTTTAGATTTGGAAGAAAAAGATATACTTATGGTGAATTTATTGAACTAATTGATAGATATGCTAAAGGATTTATAGGAATGGGAATAGGTAAAGGTGATAGAGTAGCACTATTACTTCCTAATTTACCTGAATCTACAATTATTATTTATGCATTGAATAAAATAGGAGCCATTTCAGATAATATTGATCCTACTAGTAAAGAAGATAGAATGAAGTATTTTTTAGAAAAAGAAAAAATAAAAGCTATTGTATGTTTTGATAAAGTATATGAAACTGGAGTTAAACCTATTGAGGAGTATATATATAATGAACTTAATATTGATAAGGTATTAATTACTAAGATTACTGATTCTTTACCTTTGATTGAAAGTGCTTTATATAAAATGAAATGTAAAGATGAAGATGTTGTTAAGAATGTAAGTACTTTGTATGGTGGTATTAATATTCTTAATGTAAATAGATTTCTTAGAGAAAGTAGATATCAGTTAAGTTATACTAATCCATATACTGAAAATGAAATTGCTACAATATGTCATTCTTCAGGAACCACTGGTATACCAAAGACTATTCCTTCAAGTAATGAAAATGTTAACTTTATTGCTTTTCAACATCAAATATCAGACGTAGATTATAGTAATGTTAAGACATTTTTACATGTACTTCCTGGTTTTGCTCAATTTGGTTTTTCTGATTCAATGCATTTAGGACATAGTTTAGGATTAGAAATGATAGAAATACCAATATTTTCTCAAGAGAATATTATTGATATTTTACTTGATACTAAGGCTAATTGTTTATTTGGTTCACCATCTTTTTGGCTTAGATTAATAGGTGATGATAGGTACAAAGATGCTGATTTATCTTTCTTATATGAAGCTGTTTATGGTGGTGGAAGTCTTACAATAACTCAAGTGGCTAATATAAATAGATTTTTGGTAGCTCATAATGCTAAATGTCTACTTAGAACTGGTTATGGAATGAGTGAATTTAATGGTACTTGTATATTAGAGGATCCTTTTATGTCTACTCCTGGTAGTTGTGGATTTGATTTACCTGGCGGTAGTGGTATTATTATTAATCCTGATACTATGAAAGAAGTATCTACAGGTGAAAGTGGTAATTTATATTATAGTAAGGGTAGTAATCCAATATGTGAGTTTGATGGTAAGGTCTTACACGAAGTATTAAATATTAATGGAAGAGAATACATAGACACTGGCGATATAATGAGAAAAAATGCAAGAGGAGAATACTTTTTTGAAGGTAGAGCAAGTGGTATGATATGTAGATACGATGGTTATAAAGTATATCCTTGTGTGTTAGAGAATGCTATTACTAGTTCGCCATTTATAGAGGATGCTATGGTATCTGAATATTATGATAAAACAAAATTTGGAGCAATGCCACTTATATATGTTATCTTATCTAAGAATAGTAAAGCTATTGATATAAAAAGTATTATAAGTAGTATTATTGATAATTATATTTTGAGTAATAAAAATATGTCATTTCGTGATATACCTACTAAATGGAAAGTGGTAGACGAGTTACCATATACAACGGCTTTAAAGAAGGATTACAAAAAAATAAAAGATGACGGTATAAATGGAAGTGAAATTAGTATAGTTTGTCATGAGACAAATATGGGGCTTGATTACTATGATGTAATTGTACCTAATAAGAATAAAACTTTAATAAAAAAATAAAAAGGTGGTAGTAAAATGAATTTTAATTTGGGGTTAACATTTTCAGGGGTTGTTTATACGTTACTTATTATAATTATATATTTTAAAAATAAGAGAATTAAGACGAGGGAAAATAAAATATATAGTTTACTTCTTGTATCAACATTTTTAGAATTATTACTTGGATTATTTGGATATTTTTCTATTATTAATATTAGTAATATACCTTATGTTACAAGAATTATTAATGTTTTATATTTGATATCTTTAGATAGCTGGATATTATTCTTTATGTTATATGTTGTTTCAATATCTTTTGATTTTGAATCTAAAAAAATATATAAAATATTTTGGTTTGTTTATTTGACAATAGTGTTTTTAATATCAGTATTACCAATAGATTATTATTATAAAGATAATATTATGTATACTAGTGGTTTAGCAGTTAATTTTACTTATTTGATTGCTGTATTGGCAGTTATAGTTATTATAATTAATTCTATTATAAATATTAAAAAACTTAGTAATAAAAAATATATTCCAATGTTTGTATTTCTTGTACTTGGTGGTATTTCTTTATTCCTTCAGATTAAGTATCCTGAATTGTTTTTAGTTAGTCCACTTGAAGTACTTGTAACTATTGTTATGTATTTTACTATTGAAAATCCTGATATGAAGGTAATTGCAGAGATACATAGAGCTAAAGAAATTAGTGATAATGCTAATGAAGAGAAGACAATGTTTTTGTATAATATGACTAATGAGATTAGAGGTATTACTAGGGATATAAATAAAGAAGCAGATATTATTTTAGATGAGACTGATAATAAAAAGATTGATATAGAAGTTATTGATAATTCTGCGAGAGAGATAAAGGGTAGTACTGCTAGATTTACAACAATGACTAATGAAATATTAGATGTTTCTAATATGGATGGGGCTAGTATTAGGGTGTATGATGAGAAATATAATATTAGATTAATATTAGATAGTTTAATTAGTATATATAAGAAAAAATGTAATAGTAAGAATATTTCTTTTAGGAGTAATATATCTAGTGATATTCCTAAGTATTTATATGGTGATGGTATTAATTTAAAGAAAATATTAGATATTTTACTTGATAATAGTGTTAAGTATACTGATAATGGATATGTTGAGTTAGATGTTAATACTATTACTAAGAATGATATGGTTAGACTTATTATTAATATAGAGGATTCTGGTATTGGTATTGATAGTGAAAAACTTGGTAGTTTATTTGTTAATAAAAAGGATTATAAAGAAGATAATTATGATTTAAATGATACTTTATATAATGTTAAGAAGATTATTACTATGATGGGTGGTACTATTATTCCTAATAGTACATATGGTAAGGGTACTAATATGAAAATTATATTAGATCAAAAATTAGTAATAGATAATAATAAATTAGATGAATATGAAAAGAGAATTGATAAAAAAGATATTTTATATGTTGGTAGTGATGGTAAATTAATTAATAGATTATTTAAAAATAAAGAAGTTGATTTAGAGATAATAGAACTAGGTAAAGAGGCTTTAGATAAAATAAGAGGTAATAAAAGATATGACTTAATATTACTTGATGATGATATTAAACCTCTTAGTGGACTCATTATTATGAAGAAATTACTTATGATTAAGTCTTTTAATACTAAAGTTATATTACTTACTGGGAATAATGAATATAAAGATAGTTATAAAGAATATGGTTTTAGTGATGTTGTATTAAAACCTATAGATGAAGAAATATTTAATAATATTATAGACAAATATTTGAAATAAATTGTTAAATTATCATAAATTACTTTACAAAAGATAAAATATATTGTATTATTAATATGTTCCTTGAGCTTTGTTATTGGTACCTCTTACCATAACTAGGTCAATGGTGAAAATAAGATAAGGAGGAAAATATAATGGCTTTGAATAAAGAAGTTAAGACTAAGATTATTAAAGATTTTGCTAGAGATGAAAAAGATACAGGTTCTCCTGAAGTTCAAATAGCAATTTTAACTAATGAGATTAATGCTCTAACTGAACATCTTAAAAATAATAAACAAGATAAAGCTTCTAAAAGAGGACTTTTAATTAAAGTTGGTAAAAGAAGAAGTTTATTAAATTATCTTGTTAAGACTGATGTTAAGAGATACAGAGATGTAGTTGCAAAATTAGGATTAAGAAAATAATTATTAAAAGTAGGCACTCTTTTTTGAGTGCCTTTAATTTTAAAAAGATAACTGAAATTGGAGGTAGAAGATATGGATAAGAAAGTATTTGAGTTAGATTTTTATGGAAGAAAGATAGTAGTAGAACATGGACAAGTTGCTAAGCAAGCTGATGGGGCTGTACTTGTTAGATATGGTGATACAGTAGTACTTAGTACGGCAGTTGTTAGTAAGAGCGCTAATCTACTATCTGATTTCTTTCCACTTATGGTTTTATACCAAGAAAAATTATATTCTGTAGGTAAGATACCTGGAGGATTTATTAAGAGAGAGGGTAGACCTACTGATGCTGCTACACTAGCTGCTAGAATGATAGATAGACCTCTTAGACCATTATTCCCAGAGGATTTTAAGAATGAGGTACAAATTGTTAATACAGTGTTATCTGTAGATCAAGATAATTCACCTGAACTTACTGCTTTACTTGGATCATCACTTTGTGTATCTATTAGTAAGATACCATTTAATGGACCAGTAGCAGCAGTTAAAGTTGGTAGAATTAATGGTGAGTTTATTATTAATCCTACTGTAGAACAAGCTGAAGAGTCTGATATTGACCTTACAGTAGCAGGTACTCGCGACGCTATTAACATGGTTGAAGCTGGTGCTAGAGAGGCTTCTGAAGATGATATGCTTGAGGCTTTAATGTTTGGACATGAAGCTATTAAGAAATTAATTGCTTTTGAAGAAGAAGTTATTAAAGAGATTGGTGTTCCTACTATGGAATATGAAAAGTTAGAAATAACTTCAGAACTTAGAAGTGAAGTTGATACTTATGTAAGAGAAAGACTTGATAAGGCACTTAGAATTAAAGATAAATTAGAAAAGTATGCCGCTATTGATAGTTTACAAGAAGAAGTAGTTGAAAAGTATAAGAATGAAAATGAAGATACTATGAAACCTGAGGAATTAAATGAATTACTTACTAAAGTGGCTTTAATATTCCATGGTATAGAATATGAATTATTTAGAAATATTGTTGTTAAAGAGAAGACTAGAGCAGATGGACGTGCTATGGACGAGATTAGACCATTATCTACTGATATTGATTTACTTCCTAGAACTCATGGTAGTGCTTTATTTACTAGGGGACAAACACAAAGTTTAGCAACAGTTACTCTTGGGGCTTTAGGAGAACATCAAATACTTGATGGTCTTGGAATTGAAGATGCTAAGAGATTTATGTTACATTATAATTTCCCACCATTCTCAGTAGGTGAAACTGGTAGATATGGGGCTCCTGGCAGAAGAGAGATTGGTCATGGGGCATTAGGAGAGAGAGCACTTTCTTATGTTATTCCTAGTGAAGAAGAATTTCCTTATACTATAAGGGTAGTTAGTGAAATACTTGAAAGTAATGGATCTAGTAGTCAGGCTACTATTTGTGCTGGTACTATGGCTCTTATGGCTGCAGGTGTTCCTATTAAGAAACCGGTAGCAGGTATTGCTATGGGACTTATTACTCATGAAGATGATTATACTATTCTTACTGATATTCAAGGAATGGAAGATCACCTTGGAGATATGGATTTTAAAGTAGCAGGAACTCGTGATGGTATTACAGCACTTCAAATGGATATTAAGATTGATGGTATCAATAGAGAAATATTAAAAGAAGCTTTAGCTCAAGCTAAGAAAGCTAGATTTGAAATATTAGATGTTATTGAGAAACAAATAGCTAAACCAAGAGAAGATGTATCTAAGTATGCTCCTAAGACTGAGGTATTTATGATTAATCCAGATAAGATTAAAGATGTTATTGGTCGTGGTGGAGAAATGATTACAAAGATTATCTTAGAATGTAGTAATGTTAATACTGTTAATGATATTAATGCTGTTAAAGTAGATCTTGAAGATGATGGTAGAGTTATTATTTATCATACTGATAGAGATATTATTAATAAGACTGCTGAAAGAATTAAAAATATTGCTAGAGAAGTAGAAATTGGTAAAACTTATACTTGTAAGGTAGTTAATGTAGAGGATTTTGGTATATTTGTTGAATTATGGCCTGGATGTGAAGGATTAATTCATGTATCTCAGCTTGATACCAAGAGAGTAGATAAACCTAGTGATTTATTTAAAGTTGGAGATGAAGTTATTGCTATAGCTACTGGATATGATAAGAAGGGTAAACTTAACTTATCTAGAAAAGATTTATTAAAGAAATAATTTTGTTTGAACTTGTCAATAAAAAGTAGACACTAAAAGAATGTGTTTGCTTTTTCTTTATCCTCTTAAGCCTAGGTCTTAAGAGGCACAAGTGAGCTTATAATCTCACTTATGAAATATTTTTGTGTACATTTGTATTATATGCCAAAACCTTGTAAATACTTGCAAATAAAGACTTTATAAAGATAATAAAAAAATAGTCATATTTTCATTGACTTTAATAGTTAAAATAATATATAATGTCTATGCGGTAATACCGATAGGGTTGTTCTCTCCTTTTTTAAATCTTTTAAGGGAGGAGTGATGCTATGCTGAAAAAACAAACAGAAATGGGGGTTTTAGTAAGTGAATGAAGTCATACTAATCATATGGCTGACTTTAATTACACTATATATTATATATAGTAGTAATCATAGATAAAAAAACGAGCACCCTTCAGGGGGTGCTCCATTTCAAACAATGGAGAGAACACCTTTTGCATTAGGTGTTACCCATTTTTATTATGGATAATTTCTCTTTCCGTATACATTATATGCTATTTTAACAAAAATAGCAATAGACTTATTGAAAATAAGAATGGTTTATGCTATACTTTAAGTGTAAGATAAAGAAAAGAAATAGATTTGTCAAAGATTTGATTGGTTAAAAGATCCCAAATAATTCGAGGGTTTTAGATTCCAATTAATTCACAAATCAACAAGAAAGGAGACCTCTCTTATGAAAAAAAGTAATAATAAAATCGTTAACTATTTGTTAATCGGGGGGGGGCTTGTAATTCTAAATAAAATTATAAATAATATAAAGACTATAGGGAAAACTAATAGAAATATTAGTCTTTCTTTATAGTCTT
>ERZ835051.1755-NODE-1755-length-21335-cov-3.405310_pt1 | contig 21335 bp, 15 predicted proteins | sample MGYA00519575_ERZ835051 | MGnify/ENA primary metagenome ERZ835051 (study PRJEB31850, sample SAMEA3708769) | human gut metagenome | biome: human gut; feature: human-associated habitat; material: faeces | place: China | collected 2014 ... | reverse complement strand
CACGTATTTTCAGAACCATTTGATCTTTCTGAAAATGAAAAATGATAAAGCTGATAGTGTGATGGAGATCATGACGATGATGGCAAAGCCATGCGGCATATTTTCTCCGTAGATCGGGACGTTCATACCGTAGAAGCTGGCGATGAGGGTGGGAACCATCAGGATTATGGAGATAGAGGTCATGCGCTTCATGATGGTGTTCACGTTGTTGGAAATGATGGAGGCGAATGCGTCCATCGTACCGGTCAGGATATCGCTATAGATATTGACCGTGAGGTGCGCCTGTTTTAATTCTGTTTCCACATCTTCCACCAGTTCGTTGTCCATATAGACCGGTTCTTGGAAGATGCTTTGCAGTTTGGTAAGCATCACTTCATTACCACGGATGGATGTGTTGAAGTAAACCATGCTCTTTTCCAGCTTCATCAGACGAAGCAAGTCTTCATTACGGATACTTTTTTCCAGTGCCTTTTCGGCATGCGCCACCTCGTTGTTGATTTGTTTCAGGTATTTCAGGAACCATACGGCGGACGAATGGATCAGACGCAGAATCAGGTCATATTTGTGACGTACGACAACCTCTTTGCGGCGGGTGTATCGGATAAAGTCCGGTATCAGTTCCGTCTTATAATAGCAAACGGATATGATGATTTCATTGTTCGTCATAATCCCCAGGGGGATAGTCGTGAAAGGGATTCCTTGTTCCTGGCTTTGTACCGGAATTCGAATGATAGTCAATAACCAATTTCCTTCATATTCGATACGCGGGCGTTCGTCCGTATCGGCAATGTCGCTTAAAAAAGATTCGGGAACATTGAATTGGTTTGTCAGGTAATGGATATCCTCCGGTGTAGGGCATTCTACATTGATCCAGCTGTTTGGAAGCCATTGGTCTTTTTCCACAAAGCCGGCTTCACAATAAAGAAAAGTTCTCATTATTGCCTCCTTTCGTTTTTGTCAACGTACAGAGGCCTTGCTGTTTACCCCTGCGCGTTATTTGTTACTTACTGTTTTTATTTCTCGCGGAATACTGTCGTCCATAATTTATCATTACTTTTTACGGCTGCAAAGATAGAAAAATCCGGTAATAAATGTATATCGGAGGCGGATTTTTGTCAAGTCCGTGAGACTGCATATTTGCGATAACGGTAATAGGCAATGCCGGCTAAGTCTGCTAGAAACCAACCGATAGGAATAGACCACCAAATACCGGTGACCCCAATAGTGGGAATGGATGCCAGCCAATAAGAAAGGACGATACGTGTACCTAAAGACAGAATGGTAAACACGACAGACATTCCCGGCATACGGATGGCCCGGTAATAACCATAAAGGAGGAACAAGATTCCGATGCCTAAATAAAAAGCTCCTTCGATACGCAGGTATTCTGTTCCGATGCGAAGTATCTCAGCCTCATCCGGACGGACGAAAATAAGCATCAACGGCTTGGCAAAAAAGAAAACCAACAGCGAGATGACAAGAGAAAAGACGATCGTTATAAGAAATGCGCTGCGTACTCCCCGGCGGATACGATCCCCTTTTCGCGCCCCAAAATTCTGGGCGACGAAGGTGGAAAAAGCATTCCCGAACTCCTGAACGGGCATATAGGCGAAAGAGTCGATCTTGACTGCTGCGGCGAATGCGGCCATGACAACCGTACCAAAACTATTTACCAACCCTTGCACCATCAATATTCCGAAGTTCATCACGGATTGTTGGACGCAAGTCAGTGTGGAGAAAGAAGTGATTTCTCTCAGGCTGGAACGGTCGAAGCACATATCTTCCCGGTGTAATCGTAGCTCGGGGCGGGTTTTATAGGTATACAGCAAGATACCGGATGCCGCCGTTCCCTGTGCGATGACCGTTGCGACTGCCGCTCCTTCGATGCCTTGATCCAGGACAAGAATAAGAAACAAATCAAGCCCGATATTCAAAACGACCGATACAGCCAGAAACCATAAAGGTGTTACAGAATCGCCTACAGCCCGAAGCAACGCTGCATAAAAATTATACAGGAAAGTGAAGACTATTCCCCAGAAAATGATCCACAGATAGTTACGCATCAACGAATAAATATCATAGGGAACTTGTAACCATCGTAAAATCGGATCGAGCCATAGGAACACGGCAACATTCAGCAAGATGGTTACCGTGCCGATCAGCAGGAGAGAAACGTAGATGCTACGTCGCAGGGCGGACAGGTCTCCGGCTCCGTATTGCAGTGAGAAAACCGTGCCGCTTCCCATCGATAACCCCAGCAGGATAGAGATCAGGAAAACCATCAAGGTATAGGCGGAACCGACCGCTGCCAACGCATTTGCACCGATACATTGTCCTACGATCAGTGTATCGGCTATGTTATAGCATTGTTGTAAAAGCGATCCTGCCAGCATCGGCAATGTGAATTGTAGCAGGGTGGTGATTATACCTCCTTGTGTAAGGTCTCCTTTCCGTAACATTGTCAGCTCTTTTTATTCGTATAGTTTTGTATGAATCTGCAAAAATACGAATTAATCGGATAATCGTTCCTTCGGATCTCCGTAACCTGTCGGAGTGGTGCTGAGCTTTTGTTTTTGGGTAAAATGAACGCTAATCAAGCATCAAACTCATATAAGCTTCCCGGCTCTGATAGTTGAGCAACAAGCGGGTGAGCGATTGGGTGTCCATCTTTTTTAGTTCGCCGATGTTAAGAACGGAGTTTGCGTGGGTGAAGGCCCAGTGATGGATGAGGCGGTCGCGGTCCAAGACACGTGCCATGCCTAAAGGGAAAGTTCCCGGTCCGGTGAAAGGAGTACGGCAGACGGCCTTTTCCACCTTGCTCTGTGTTGTAGCTTCCTGTAAGAGCAGGTTCTTGATGTTGTCGTTGTCATACATCAATTCTTTGACATAGATATAGTCGCCGACAGGATAGAAAAAGATCATTCCGATCGGTTCTTCTTGAATGTTTAAGGCGGTCAGCATTTGTCCTCCGGACATCTGTAATTCGCGCAGGATAGTAACGAAATCGTCATAACCGTGCAGCACATAGCAAATACGTTCTCTCTGCTTCTTATTAAAAAAATTGTAGAGAGACTCCATCGAAGGTACTTCGGGCGGTACAACCAAAACACCCTGTTCCAGTGCTATTTCAGAAGGGCAGATATACGTTTCTTCTGAATAGTCGAAAGCTTCCGTATATCCTAAATCGCGGTAATAGTCGAACAGCCATGGATCGGCCGGGATAATGACTGTTAAGGCCACTTTCCGGCTTTCCATCACTTCGAATGCTTTCTGTATCAGTTGGCGCATAAGTCCCTGACCTCGTTCGGAGGGAAGAGTGCAGGCTCCATATATATAGTTTACGGATATCTCCTTTCCGTAGTAAGTCATGACATACGGAAGCATTTGAAGGGCGGAAACGATTTTTCCGTTTTTCTCTATAAACAGGGCGTTTTCTTTTTTGTAAACCCGATCGAAGAATAGTTTGATAAATTCTTCGCTGTCGTTGAAAGAAGTACGCCACAGGTCGATCAATTGAGATTTGTTGTTATCCATCGTTCAATATTATTTTGCAGGTTTCTTTATTGCCGCGGATTTTTCCAATAGGATGAACGGGTTATACGAAAGTTTAGCCTGGCGCAGACCGGGAATACCCAAGTCTTCCTCTCGGTTCACATAGGTGTATTTTTCCGGAAGGTGAGAGGCGAATTCTTTGTTGATAACAGCATAAGCCCCCTCATAGTTCACATTTGCCTTTTCTACGTGGACGCCGAAAGTATTATGGTTGATCGGGGCACCAAAAGTGAAAGCGACAATCTGATGGTCTACGCAAATGGCTCCTCCAATAAGTCCCAATTCGTCATAATGGTTCAAGGCGTAGATTATAGAACGGCGTTCGTCGTTCAGATCCTCCTCGTCATTATCTTCCCGGTTGGCTTTGTACCATTTACATTCGAGCTGAAGGCATTCGGGAACCAGTTCTGGTGTGATAGGAATATATTCGTAGGCAAACTTCTTATTGAATTTGTTGATATGATTGCGTTTTGCCTGGTATTTTTTCCCTTTTAGGGTTGCCAGGTCTTCACGCAAGTAGATGTAATCGAAATAATTCCGTTCGGGGATGTAGAAAAATCCGCCGGGAATTGCCTTTTCGAGTTCTTCTTTGGCATCTGGCGTTACGCCTAACATACAGAGCGGATGACCCTGTTCGAGCGAATCGGCTTCTAACAGATCGATGGCCTGTTTCAGGTCGCCTTGACCTGTAGGAGTCATATAAGCGACTCTCGTTTTGTTTTCGATCCAGAAACGGATCAGCAAGCTGCCGTTGACAATGGCGAACTCGCTATCGTAGAGAAACCGCCAACTGCAGATGTTGGCAAATGAATAATCGCAATTTTTATAATTGCTCGGTATCGTAAAGGATGTTATAATATCTCTATCTTCGATTTCAATTGGTTTAAACGGTATCTTCATCTTTTTCTTTTTTGATGTGCAAATATAAAACTAATAAAAATGGCTGAATGTTTTATCTTTAATAAAAACAATCGATTTTGTTTATTGCGTGATAAACCCTATAAATGCTATTAATAGCAATTTAACTAAATATAAAAATGATAGTGTATATTAAACTAACATCTATCTTTAAATGTTCGAAGTGAAATGGTTTTTATTTAAAAGTGAGAAGGAAATGAATGCTGATAAAATATTACCGATCGACCTCTATCATGCCGTGTCGATTGCAAATTTGACATTGGAAAGTGCTTTAAAGGTCATTCACGTCGAAGCTGGGCAGGATCATGAACTGTTGCCTTTGGAACCGGGAACTCTTGCTGTGATCTGCCGGGGAGGAAAGTTCGAATGCAAAGCACTTGGAAAGGAAATCTCCATAGTTGCCGGACAGGTGTTCCTGGCGTCTGTGGAAGATGTGAGTGAGATATCCCGTTTTTCGGAGACAGGTTTTGAAGGGATCGTGATCTATGCCGGTAGCGATCTGCTGATCAATCGGCAACGTCTGATGTTCCGGACGATTACACCGGACGAACTGAAGGAGTCCGGGCTTTATATCCAGCTGATGCAGTCACAAATCGAGCGAATGAGCGATGTCCGTGTCAAAGTGGTGGAATCGCTTTTGCGCGCCCTTATTTTCTTCCTCCAGCAGGAAGGGCATCTGGCGGACGACCGGGATAGCGAGGTTCCGCCTTTCTTCCACGATTTCGCTTTGCTGATTAGGCGTTATCATCATTATCCGGTTTATTATTTTGCCGAGAAGTTGGGAATGACTTCGGCGGAACTGAATAACAAATGTAAATTGCATTCCGGTATTTCGGCTGCGGAATGGATCAGCCAGTATGTATTGCTTGAGGCGAAAGACTTACTGATTAAAACTCGACTGAGATCTTCCCGCATTGCTATGATGCTTAATTTCTCTAATTATGATACCTTTGCGCGTTGGTTCAGGCGGCATACGGGAGAGTTGCCAGGGAACTGGAGGTAGTGGAATTTGAAAATTGAAAATTAAGATACCATGAAATGGACATTTGAGAATGCGAAAATAAAGGGGCGGATCGTCTTGACCGATTCGCTCCATGAAGACCCGGATCTTCTGAAAGACAAAACGCTGTATAAATTTATATGGGTGGATTCCGGCGAAGTGGAGTTGGATATCGATCATCAGCATGTTGTTTTGAAGAAGGAACAGCTCGTTCCGCTTTCCCATTTGCATCATTTGGAGTTTCTGCGCATCGAAGGCAAATGCTATGCTTTGATGTTCAACGGCAATTTCTACTGTATACATGGCAACGATCATGAGGTCTCGTGCAACGGGTTGCTGTTTCACGGTTCATCGCATGTGCTGACTTTTGTCCTTTCGGAAGATGAACGGCGGAAGATCGACACGCTGACGAGGATCATGCAAGAGGAGTTTCTCAGTACCGATCACCTGCAAGACGAGATGCTCCGGGTATTGTTGAAACGGTTTATCATATTATGTACGCGAATAGCGGAAGATCGGCAGGGAGCTGTTCGGGAGAACAGCCTCCAGTTCGAGACGATCCGCAAATTCTATGTCCTGGTCGATACCTATTTTAAGGAGAAAAAACAGGTGCAGGAATATGCGGACATGCTGAACAAATCCCCGAAGACACTGGCAAATATCCTTTCCGCCTATCAGCAGCCTTCCGCCATCCGTATCATCCATAACCGCATTCAGGCAGAAGCCCGGCGTTTACTGCTTTATACGGCTAAAAGCTCTAAAGAGATCGCTTTGATGCTAGGATTCGAAGACCAGGCTGCGTTCAGCCGTTTCTTTAAGAACGCAGCCGGACTAAGCGCGACCGAATATCGCCACCAATATAAAAAATGATAATAGTGGCGATGACGGGCTGGTCGCTTGTCCGGGTTGTAGTATCCGCTTATTGCCGGTATTTGCAACAACCCGGCAGTTGGTCGTAGACGTTTGATCCGCTTTATAAGTATCTGTGTCGTGCCCCGCTTTGGCAATAGCTTTGCTAATAGCGTCCACAGATGTTTTGGACGGATTGTATTGTAGATGTATCATCTGTTTTTCCTTATCCCAATGAACCGACGAAACGCCGTTTACACTTTTGGCTGCTGTTTCGATGCGTTGTTTACACATGTCGCAGGAACCTTTTACCCCGAACATGGCATGCTCGCCTGCCGGTTCCGGTTGTGCTGCGGATGTACCGTGCGCGGCATGCCCTTCATGACCGCTCATCGTATGCCCTTCGTGACCGCTCATCGTGTGCCCTGCATGGCCGCTCATCGGTTGGGCTTCGCCGTCATTGTTCATCATCGACTGCTTGCCTTCCAGTTGGGCACTGGCATCTATCGAGAAAACACCGTTCGTTACGACTTCTTCTCCTTCGGATAATCCTTTCAGTATCACGTATGCGTTGCCGAGGGAAGGACCAAGTTCTACTTCACGCATCAGGAAGGTCGGGGTGGAGGTGTCCGCTTGCTTGACATAAACGATGGAACGTTTGCCGGTCCAGAGAACAGCAGTCTGCGGCACGGTGATCCGGTCTTTATATCCTTGAAGCGGGGCGCTGACCTCGGCGGTCGCATACATCTCCGGCTTCAGTTCCATATGGCTGTTGGGAACTTCCACCCGGACACGTGCCGTACGGGTGGAAGGATTGATGATCGGATCGATAAACGCGATCCGGCCCGTATAGGTCTTGCCGGGAAGGGCCTGCAAGGTGAAATGAACCTGGTCGCCTCTGTTCAGGAAAGGCAGGTCAACTTCGAAAGCATCGAACATCGCCCATACGCTCGACAGGTTCGCTATGTCGAACAGGACAGCGCCGGAGGCGACATAATCGCCCTGGTTTACCCGTTTGGTCATGACGATTCCGCTTACGTTCGCTTTGATCTCGACGAGTGGGGAAACGCTACCGGACTGTTCGATCGCTTCTATCTGGGCGTTCGTCATTTTCCAGAGACGGAGTTTCTCGCGGGCTGCCTGGATCAGGGCGGGCTGCTTCATCTTGATGGCTTCCAACAGTTCCTGCTGGGCGGTGAACAGTTCGGGTGAATAAAGGACGGCAAGTGTTTGTCCGGCTCGTACACTCTCACCGGTAAAATTGATGTTGAGTTGTTCGATACGTCCGCCTACGTGCGCTGTCTGGGACTGTAAGCTTTGTTCGTTCGGGGCGATCTTGCCGTACAGGCGGACTGTCTTGACCGGGTTTTCCCTGCTGACCTTTGAAGTCTGCACGTCTGCCAGGGCGGCCGCCTCTTCCGATAACTGGATTGCTTTCGGGTCGGAGTTCTCTCCGCCGCCGCTTCCTTTACGGACCGGGATCAAGTCCATCGCGCAGATCGGGCATTTGCCGGGTTTATCCTGGCGTATCTGGGGGTGCATGGAGCAGGTCCAGACACCCGTTTCATCCTGTATGAGGTCATGGCTGTGTCCTTTGTGCATCTCATGCCTCTCATAGGTCTCCGGGGTGACGTTTTTGGACGGGCTGAACAAAAGCCAGCCAGCCAATAAGCCTGCGAGGGCTACCACTGCATATTGAACCGGTTTGTTTCTTCTTATTTCATTTATCTTTTTCATCTTGTTATTCATTTACGGAGGTTGATACTAATTTCTCTAAGCCCGCGATCAGCGTGTTGTATCCGGCAACCGCTTCGCTCTTTTTAAGGCTGTAATCCAACAACTGGCGTTCCAGTTGGATGATGTCCGTGAGGGAAGTCGTCCCTGCCGAAAATTCGCGGATCATCAACTGGTAGGTCGACTGGGACAAGTCTTGCTGCTTTGTGTACAGGTCTATTTTGCGCGAGGCATCGGCCAGTTGTTTCCTCTTTCTTCAGCAGCCCTTCCCGCCACCAGCATTGGAATACGGGGACGACAAACATGGTCATCGACTGGATCAGCATGCCGCCGAAAGTCGGGATTGCCATCGGAACCATAATATCGGCTCCCTTTCCGGTCGAGGTGAGGACGGGGAGCAGGGCGACCAGGGTGGTCGCGGTTGTCATGGCTGCGGGACGTACACGTTTGAGTCCTGCTGTCACGACGGCTTCACGTATGGCGTGCCTGGTCTGCGGGTCCTTTTCCAGGAAGACGTGATGGATGTAAGTTCCCATCAGCACACCGTCGTCTGTCGCCACTCCGAAAAGGGCGATGAAGCCGACCCATACGGCTACGCTCAGGTTAATGGTATGCATCTGGAACAGGTCCCGCATATTGACTCCCGCCAGCGAAAAGTTCATGAACCAGTCCTGACCATACAGCCAGAGCAGGATAAAGCCGCCGGCGAAAGCTACGAATACACCGGAGAAATGAATCAACGAAGCTGTAAGGGTCTTGAACTGGAAATACAGAACCAGGAGGACGATCAGCAGGGCCAGGGGAACGACGATCATCAGCCGGGCGGTGGCACGTTCCTGTTGTTCGTAGTTTCCGGCAAACTTGTAGGAAACGCCTTTTGTTAGTTTCAACTCTCCGTTTTGTATCTTTCCTTCGATCACTTTTGTCGCTTCTTTCACAACGTCCACTTCGGCTTTTCCCTGTTTCTTGTCGAAGATCACGTAGCCGACCAGGAAGGTGTTCTCACTCTGGATCATCTGGGCGCCTCGGGCATATTCGATATCGGCGAGTTCTTTCAATGGGATCTGGGCGCCGGTGGCTGTCGGAACCAGGAGCATGGACAATGCTTCCGGATTATCACGCAGTTCGCGGGCATAGCGGAGGCGCACGGGGAAACGCTCGCGGCCTTCGACCGTCTTCGTCAGGATCATGCCGCCGACGGCTGCACTTAGTATCTCCTGTAAATCTTCGACGTTCACTCCGTACCGGGCCATGTTATCCCGGTTCAGCTTAATCTCCAGATAAGGTGCTCCGACCGCCCGGTCATAGAATACGGACGAAGGGATCACGGAAGGAACGTCTTTGAGCGCTTGTTCGATCGCCTTTCCGCTCTGCTCGATCGTTTCCAGATCCGGCCCGTATATTTTCAATCCCATCGGAGCGCGCATACCGGTCGAGAGCATGACAAGGCGTGCCTCTATCGGTTGCAGTTTCGGGGCGGATGTGAGTCCGGGCAGGTGGGTGACGTTGACGATTTGCTGCCAGATATCGTCGGTGTTCTTGATTTCGGGACGCCATTGCCGGAAATAGTCTCCTTTGCGGTCCGGTATCAGGCTATCTGCCGGAATCAGGCGGAAGCCGTCTGCCGGATTGTAGGTGCCTCCGTTTCTCAGGAGATATTCTCCTTTCCGGTTCACTTTGAAACGTTCCCGCTTTCCGTCTTCGTTCAGGATATATTCGGGACGATAGTTGATCGTATTCTCGAACATCTGGGCGGGAGCCGGATCGAGTGCCGAGTTCACCCGTCCCCATTTGCCGATTGCCGTTTCCACTTCGGGGATGGCTGCCAGGCGTTTGTCCAGCGCTTCGATATAATTCAGGTTTTGCTCGATTCCTGTATGGGGCATGCTGGTCGGCATCAACAGGAATGAACCTTCGTTGAGGCTGGGCATGAACTCTTGCCCGATCCGTTTCCAGATCAGGATGCCGCATAGGATAGTCGCGATCGGTAGCAGCATGAACTTCCACCGGTTATTCAGACACCAGCGAAGGATACGTTCGTAGTAGATCACCAGTAACCAGAGCAGTGCAAGAATGATGGCGATACATCCTGTTACGAAAAGAAGATTGACGATAATACCTTTCTGGGGGCCCATCGGCAACCATTCTTCTGCCAAGAAGTAGGTGGCGACGACAAGTGCGATACCGATATTGATATAGTTACTTATTCCGGGTTTCTTCCAACTCCGTATCCGCTTTGAGTCGATCCGTACCGAAAACAATATATAGGATAAGGTCGGCAGCAAGATCAATCCCAATACGAAAGCAGAAGCCAGCGCATAGGTTTTTGTGTAGGCGAGGGGAGAGAACATTTTTCCTTCCTGTGCCTCCATTGCAAAAACGGGCAGGAAACTGACGATAGTCGTGATCATCGCCGTGGCAATGGCCCCCGACACTTCACTGACCGCCTTATAAATAAGGTTTACCATCGCTTTCCCTTTGCGGACGCCTCTGTTCTCCGGCATCTCCATATACCGGATGATGCTTTCGACAAACACGACGGCTTTTTCCAGGTCGGATACATCTTTGATGTAGCCCAGGCCACGGATCAGATATTCGACCTTATTGATCTCCATTGTCTCGGCGCCGATATCGAGATTGCTTTTCTTGATCGCCCCCATAATATCCATAACGGAAACATTAAAGGCGCGCATGGCATCCGGATTCAGCTCGACTTGGTACTCTTTTACAAAACCTTCGGCTGATGCTACTTCCGACACGCCTTCGGCGGCCGAAAGGCTGTATTTGATATAGTAGTCCTGTATGGTACGCAGCTCTTCCGCATTCCATCCGCCTGTCGGTTTTCCGGTTGCCGGATCGCGTCCTTCCAACGTGTACCAGTAGATTTGTCCTAAAGCGGTTGCATCCGGATCCAACGCCGGTTGTACGCCTTCGGGCAGCGTGCCGGGGGGAAGGGAGTTGAGCTTTTCGAGAATCCGCGAACGGCTCCAGTAGAATTCTATATTATCATCAAAAATAATATAGATGAAGGACATGCCGAACATGGAAGAGCTACGGATCGATTTGACTTCGGGAATCCCCAATAGGGAAGTGGTTAGCGGATAGGTGATCTGATCCTGGATATCTTTGGGCGAACGTCCCATCCATTCGGTCGCTACGATCTGTTGATTATCGCCGATGTCGGGAATCGCGTCTACCGGAATCGGATTGCGGGGAATGATCCCTCCGTGCCAGTTAAATGGAGAAGTCGAGATGCCCCATACGACTACCAGCACTAAGATCAAAAAAAACGATAAACATGTTCAAAATACTTATATCGAGGGAAAGGTAATAAATCCCCGGTTATTGGATAATTTGTTAGCTATTTCATTCTTAGTTCGATAGCTTTTTACATACGATTTAATTTATTGTGTTAAAGAACGGAATACTAACATTTTCTTTAAATAAAATGGAAAGTTTAGCTATTGTGCTATAATTACTTTTCGTATCTTCACCGAGAAATAAATTTTGGTTCTACGTTTTTTTAATTATTAAGTTGCTGGAAATATGGTAATAGCTTATTTAAGAGTAGGAACTTCAAACAAGGAACTTCTAGAAGAACAGAAAGATGAGATTGAACGTTATGCTTCGAATCATGATATGAATGTCGATAAGTGGATTACGGATGTCACTGTCGACAAAGGGAGGGAAGATGAACGTAATCTCGCTAGGGTACTGGATCGTATGCAAAAAGGCGATAGTCTGATCTTTTCGGATATTTCCCGCTTGGGACGAACTTTGTCGGAAGTTATGGATATTATGGGACGCTGCATGGAAAAAGGCGTTCAGATCTATAGTATAAGAGACCGGTATATCCTAGACCAGGCATTGGATTTGCCAGTTATGGGAAACGTGTTCAAGTTGGTGACGGAGATCGAACACAGTTTGATGTCAATCCGTACCAAAGAGGCATTGAATCATAAGAAGAGCGCGGGAGGCCCGTTAGGCCGTCCGAAAGGATCGGCTGCAAAACAGTCTTTCCTGGATGCGAATAAAGAAGAGGTGATCAGCATGCTTGAACGCGGAGACACTGTTTTCGAAATTTGTAAACGTTTTAATGTTTCCAGAAATACCTATTATATGTTCAAACGGAACTACGGACTCTAAAACCAATCCTTTTTCCGCATGTATAGCCAGGTCGAGATTGCTGTCAGTAGCATGAGTGACCAGGCTATACCATACCCGTATTGCCAGTCCAATTCTGGCATCATCTTGAAGTTCATCCCCCATATACCAGCCAGGAATGTCAGCGGGATGAAGATCGTGGATACGATTGTCAGGCGTTTCATGATCGCATTCATGCGCAGGTCGTTATTGGATATGTAGAGATCGACCAGGGAAGATATGATTTCCCGGCAGCTTTCGGTTGTCTGGATGATGAACTGCAACTGGTCGGATAAGTCGTTATAGATGGGAAGGATGTCGGAGCTTATGATTCCGTTTTCGGTGCGCAGCAGTTTGGCAAATTGCTCTTTCAGTGGTTGGCTGTTCTTGCGGATAACCATATATTCTTTCCGACGTTGTTGGATAAGCAGCCCCATATTACCTTGGTCGTTTTTGATATCGAGCAGGGTCTCTTCTATATCCTCAAGCATTTCCTCCACTTTGGAGGCCGATTCCACTAAATTGGCAATGATCGTATTTAAAAGGAATGCCAGGAGTAGTCCGCTGTTTTTTCGGCGAATATTCAGCATATCGGATTCGATGGCTTTGTAGGCATTTTCGAATACAGGATTGTTGCTTTCCGTGAAGCTGATGACTACGTTTCCCGTGATTAGGATGCTGATATGTTCGGAGTTGATCTCCATATTGGTGTCGTAGTAGGAAGAATTGAGTACGATAAGCATGTGTTTGTCATACTCTTCTATCTTGACTACGTGTTGGGGAGTCAGAATATCTTTGGCGTCCAGGTTATGCATCCCGAATTCATTGACGATACGCGTGACCGCCTCCGAATCAGTCAGACCGCTAACCTGGAACCAGTTGATACTATTTCCGTCGACAAATTTTTTGAACGACGTTTCGTTTGTCTTGATCTCCCGTGTGTGCAGAGTGTCGGTATTGTACTGTGTGAGGCTGATCCGGGTAACGGTATCATGCTCGCCGGCATAGAAATATCGGTCGGCAAGATGCCGGTTGGAAATATGCTTGCGCTTGTGTGGATGTACATATTCTCTTCGCCTCATATCTGTTTGTTCTTATTTGAGTTCTACAACCGTAATACCCGCACCTCCGAATTGGACATGTTCGTCGTGATACTGGCGGACGCCCGGAACAGTGTGCAGGTAATCGCGTATCAGCTGCCGAAGTATGCCTGTCCCTGTCCCGTGCAGAATACGGATGCGAGCGGCACCAACCTGTATGGCATCGTCCACAAAGTAAGTAACGGCCTGTAAGGCTTCGTCCCCTCTCATACCTCTAACATCTATCTCCTGCTTGAAGTTCAATTTCTTTTCATGCATATCGTCTGCTGTCTGGACACTGACAAAAGTACTTTTTTGGATCTCTTTCTTGATTTGTCCTTTGCTGACCTTCTCCAGTTGTTCCAACTTGACTGTGCTTTTAATCATGCCGAATGCTACAACTGCCTGCTTTCCTTGAACTTCCATAACGGTTCCGGCTGAGACTTGTCCTTTGAGGCGGACGTTGTCGCCAGCTTCTATGACATCACGGTTAAAGACCTGCTTGGAGGCCGGCGCGTTTTGTTTCTGCTTTTTACGTTCTTTGCGTTCTTGCAACTTCGCCATTTTACGGGCGATCTTGCCGTCCTCTTCTTCGGCTGCTATCACAGAAGCCTTGAATTCTTCCAAGGCTTTGCGGGCAAGCTTGGTCTGTTCCTTTTCCGCCTGTGCCTCTTTGATTTCGCGGATCGTGTTTTCGATCTTTGCGTTGGCTTCGGAAAGGATACGCTGTGCCTCTTCCTTGGCGTTACGCATGATCTCTTTCCGTTGTTTGTTTACGGCTTCCAAATCCTGCTCGTAGCGGGCGGTAATATCTTCCAGCTTCTTTTCTTGTTGGCGGATATTCTGTCGCTTGCTTTCCCAATAGCGTTTGTCACGAACGATATCCTGTAGATATTTATCCATATTGATATAGTCGGAGCCGACATTAGCAGATGCATCCGCAATGACATCTTCCGGTAGGCCGATCTTCCGGGCGATCTCGACGGCGAAAGAACTTCCCGGATTACCGATCGACAGCTTAAAGAGCGGTTGCATCAGGTGGCGGTCATAGAGCATGGCGCCGTTAACGATCCCTTCCGTGTCTTCAGCGAAATGCTTCAAGTTCTGGTAGTGAGTCGTGATAACGCCGTAGCTGTGATTCCGGTTGAAACGGTCCAACAGGGCTTCGGCAATCGCACCTCCGATCTGGGGCTCCGTACCACTACCGAACTCGTCAATCAAGATTAGAGTTTTGCTGTTACAGTTCTTGACGAAAAATTTCATGTTCGTCAAGTGTGAACTGTAGGTACTCAAGTCGTTTTCAATACTTTGCTCATCTCCGATGTCAATGAACAGGTTTTCGAACAATCCCGTTTTCGAGCTTTCATATACGGGGATCAACAGGCCGCATTGCAACATATATTGCAGCAATCCGACCGTTTTCAGGCAAACGGATTTACCACCTGCGTTCGGCCCGGAGATAATCAGCAGGCGTTTTTTCTCTTCCAGGAGAATATCCAACGGGACAATCTGCTTGTTTTGTTTCTGTAACGAGAGGAAAAGCAGGGGATGCGCAGCGTGTATCCAGTCGATCTGCTGTTTGTCCTCGATGACCGGCTTGATTCCGTTTATCTGCTCGGCAAACAATGCTTTGGCGCGGATGAAGTCAATCTCGGCCAAGAACTCATAGGATTGCAGGATATCGGGGATTAACGGACGGATGAAATTTGTAAATTCCGTCAGGATCTTCATGATCTCCCTGCGTTCGTCGCCTTCCAGCTCGCGGATGCGGTTATTTGCCTCCACGACGACTTCCGGCTCGATGAAAACAGTCTTGCCGCTAGCCGATTCATCGTGCACGATCCCTTTGATCTTCCGTTTGAAAGCCGGAGCGACCGGGATCATCAGGCGCCCATCGCGCATGGTGGGAGTAATATCTTTATCTATTACACCTTCCGATTGTGCGGCGCGTAATATCGACTGCAAGCTGCGGGAGATACCGCTCATGGTAGCCGTGATCTCTTTTCGTATCTGCGCCAGTGAAGAAGAGGCATTGTCCTTCACCCGTCCGAATTTGTCGAGTATCGCGTCGATCTTTCCGATTAACTGCGGGAATACCTGAATATCGCCGGCAAGGGCGGTCAATGCCGGGTATTTGATCTCTTCTCCCTCTTCCAGGGAAGGGCGAAAGAAGCGGATAATATCGTTGATTGTCTGGAGCGAACGTTTCAGGTCGAATAGCTCTTTTTCATCTAGCCAGGTTCCTTCGGGGCGTATCCGCTTCAACGAATAACGCACATCAAAAAAATAACTGGCGGGAAACTCGTCTTCTCCGTGCAGGATACGAACAAACTCGTCAGTTTGTTCCAGACGTCGAGTTACGGTTTGATAATCGGCAGAGAATTCCATCTCTGCCACCCGTTCTTCTCCGAGCGGGCTTAAACATTTCTCTGAAATTAAACGACGGACTTTATCGAAGCCCGTTTTTTGTTCGAAATTTTGCGGATATATCACTTTCTTGTAAATGCTTTATTTTACTTCGACCGTCACGGACCGGCGAATGGTCGGGCGGACGATGATTTCCATTTTGTTTTTACCCCTTTTGATATCGAACGTACAGGCATTATTTCCGGATGGGTTGATATACGGGGCGTAATAATATAAATATGAGTAGGCGGTCTTGTTACCGGGTTTCTGGATCGCATCGGCTACTTGTGGGTATTTGAATGTGTCCCAGAACATACAACGTTTGAAACCGTTGGCATCCGTAAACTGGGTTTTCATCGTGTTAGTAATAAATCCTTTGTAAGCAGCGGAGAATTCTTCTGCCGTGTGATTCATTTTCTGGTCGTTGATTTTCTCTACAATATCACGGGGGCGTAATCCGGCTGCATAGGCAGGTGAGTTTTTGTCGACATCGGCGATCTGTTCCATACGGTCGATATCGTAACTCAGCCCCGTGTAGTTGTAGGTTTTCTGATTGACCTTGAACGGCACGTTACGCTGATATTTGACGTACGGATATTGCATGCACATCAATGGTGCATGGATACGGGCATATTCATCCAGGCGGTATGAGTCTTCCAACAGCTCATTTGCTTCGCATTCCCACAGGATGCGGCCCGGTACGTCACGTTGGTCGATCAGGCGGAAACCGAACTGGAGCAGGTATTCCGCTTCCGCTTCTGCAGACATCGAGTTCAGGAACGGGAATGTCTCCATCTTGCTGTGATTGAAGTTGTAGCGATAGATCGGCTCTTTTTCGACCAGGATCTTGTTCGCTCCTTTATAGTTCGGATTCTTATCGAAGAAATAGAAGGTCTGTACTATGATGTCGGGACGGTCTGTGTCGACTGTCATTCCTTTCTTGGTCAACTCCTTTTCGATGCATTCGTTGATAGCCGTTTCCAGTTTGCTGTTATTCTCGTCTATGGCAGAGAAGGCAAAAGTCTTGAACTTTCCTAAATCTACAGGGTCGGCTGTCACGGTTGTCTTGAATGGACAGACAAATTCCCGTTCGCTGGTCGTTTCGAGGCTGTACATAGAAAAAGCGGTGGCCAATTGTTCTTCGGTAATCGCATTCCCTTTTTTGCATTCTTTTTTGACAAGCACCTGTTTAGCAGGGTTCGCCAGATTGCCGATCGTCAGTAATACCTCGTTTTTCCCGGCGGGATTCAGCATTTCACCGATCTCTTCCGACGAAATATCTGTCGTTTGCACACCGTCGATAGCTATAATGATATCATTGGTTTTAACTCCTGCGAGTTCTGCCGGCGAATAAGGGATAACACTGGTTATGACCGGTTTGTTTTTCCCCCAGTGGTCGCTTTGACTGATATCGTATGTAATTCCTAATCGGCATATATTCCGGTTTTGGGCAAAACCGGTAAGAAATGCAAATAGCAGTAAAACTGACAAAATCGCTCTCTTCATAATTAATTTCTTAATTGTTTTATTAATCTTATTATTTATTTGTACTATGACAATAAATCATCTTTTACTACACAAAGGTAAAGATATTTTCGTTCTATAAGAACAGTTGGCAGTATATTTGATGTTATATTGGTGATTGATATCGACAAGAATAATGCCGACAGGTAGGTCGTATGACCGATATAGGTATGATATCTTACTGACAATTAGATAGTAATGAAAATATATAATTGATTATGAACAAGATGAATTTTAATAGCAAGAAGGAAACTGCTGACAAAAAAGAACGCCAGGGTGTTGATGACGCGACAAAATTGCAGGATGAACAGGTAAATGCGGCAGAAGAAAATGCCGCATCTGACAATGTGACGGATGAAGGTCCGGAGCAGAAGGAGCTGGAAGAATTGAAGAAGAAATATGACGAACTGAATGATTCCCACCTGCGCTTGATGGCTGAGTTCGATAACTACCGTAAACGTACATTGCGCGAAAAGTCCGAGCTGATCAAGAACGGTGGCGAAAGTGCTTTGACTCACCTGCTCCCTGTTGTCGACGATTTCGAACGTGCTTTGCAGAATATCCGTTCGGCTGAAGATATAAAGGCTGTTACGGAAGGAGTGGAACTTATCTATTCGAAATTCATGTCTTACCTGTCTCATCAGAATGTAAAACCGATCGAAACTGTCGGTGAACCGTTCGATGCTGAAACGTCTGAAGCAGTCGCCATGATTCCTGCACCGGAACCCGATATGAAGGGCAAGGTTCTGGATTGTGTGCAGACCGGTTATACTTTGAACGATAAGGTGATTCGCCACGCTAAAGTTGTGGTAGGCGAATAATACGACAGGATAATGAGCAAATAACAACAGACAGATACGAAGATGGCTAAAAGAGATTATTATGAAGTGCTGGGCGTCGAGAAGACTGCCTCGGTAGAGGAAATAAAGAAAGCTTACCGTAAAAAGGCGATTCAGTACCACCCTGACAAGAATCCGGGTGACAAGCAGGCTGAAGAGAACTTCAAGGAAGCTGCTGAAGCGTATGATGTACTGAGCGATCCTCAGAAACGCCAGCGTTATGACCAGTTCGGTCATGCCGGAGTGGGAGGGGCTTCGCAGGGCGGTGGCTTTGGCGGAGGAATGTCTATGGACGATATTTTCTCACAGTTTGGAGACATCTTTGGCGGACATTTTGGTGGTTTTGGCGGTTTTGGTGGTTTTGGTGGCGGTTCACGTGGCGGTCGCCGGGTAAATCGTGGTTCGGATTTGCGTGTGAAAGTAAAGTTGAACCTGAAAGAGATCGCTACCGGAGTCGAAAAGAAGATCAAGGTTAAGAAATATGTGACCTGTTCCAAATGTCATGGCAGCGGTGCGGAGGACGATCACAGTTCCAAGACTTGTGAAACCTGTCATGGCAGCGGTGTTGTCACCCGTGTGGCCAATACGATCTTAGGACAGATGCAGACACAGACAACCTGTCCGACCTGTGGAGGCGAAGGGAAGATTATCACCAAGAAATGTAGCGAGTGCAATGGTGAAGGAATCGTGCGCGACGACGAGGTGATCACGATCAATATCCCGGCCGGTGTGGCGGAAGGCATGCAGCTCTCCATGAGTGGGAAGGGGAATGCGGCCCGTCATGGAGGTATTAACGGTGATTTGCTGATCTTGATCGAAGAAGAGCCGCATCCGGAACTGATACGTGACGAGAACGACATTCTGTATAACCTGTTACTGAGTGTGCCTCAAGCGGCTTTGGGTGGCACAGTTGAAGTTCCGACCATCGATGGTAAGGCTAAAGTCAAAATCGAGCCAGGAACTCAACCGGGGAAAGTACTCCGTTTGCGAAACAAAGGGCTTCCCTCTGTTAACAGTTATGGAACGGGAGACCTGCTTGTAAACGTAAGTGTTTATATTCCGGAAACGTTGTCTGCGTCAGAGAAGGATATCATGAACGGCTTGGAGAATTCTCCTAATTTCCAACCGAAGAAATCTGTCAAGGAGAAGATTTTCGATAAGTTCAGACATATGTTCGATTAACATTTTGTGGCGTTTGGGAATAAAAAGGCTGTGTCAAGAATTGCGACACAGCCTTTTTATTTCCGCCATACGGATTGGCTTCCGGTCGTAAATGGAAAAGGCCTTGTTTCAAAACATATATGTTTTGAACTCGATATCTTCTGGCTGTGAAAAGAAGTATTATCCATTTATAGAAAGATAGTTGTTTTGTGGAATAAACACTAGTGCTTTGAAACAGCTGGTCAAATCTATTTTATGAATTATGTGATAATACTTGGTAAAAAGATTATCTTTGTAACCGAATTATATAAATACTCCGATGAAAATATTCAAGTAAGCCGGTTTCTATATATCGTAAATATCTTTCTGATGTAATTGCCAATTGCTCATTTTCGATTGTCGATTCTTTATTCCGGCCTTATCCTGTGCCATCCTTCGGCACGTTTGTGATTTTATCTTTTTTAGTTTATAATCTTTTAATTCAAAGAAAACTATGTGTATATCCGTACATCAGCTATGCTATGTCCATGCTGACAAAGAACCTCTTTTTCAAAACATAAACCTGATAGTCAATACAGGACAGCGTCTTGCGCTGGTGGGGAATAACGGTACGGGCAAATCGACTTTGTTGCGTATCATTGAAGGGAACCTGAAACCTTCATCGGGGGAGGTAGTGTGTTCTTCACGCCCTTATTATATTCCACAACATTTCGGACAGTTCGACAACCTGACTGTGGCGGAAGCTCTGCGGGTGGACGATCGGATAAAGGCGCTCCATGCCATTCTTGAAGGTGACGCCTCGGCAGAAAACTTTACCTGTCTGAATGACGACTGGAATGTGGAAGAACGTTGTCTTTCCGCACTTGCCTCTTGGAATCTGGAGCATCTGCAACTGTCCCAGCCGATGTGCTCGTTGAGCGGAGGAGAAAAGACGAAAGTGTTCCTTTCTGGTATCCTTGTTCATGCACCGGAAATTATTTTGATGGATGAACCGACGAATCATCTGGATGTTTCCGGCCGGGAAAAGCTATATGAGATGATCCGGAGCGGACGTTCGACCTTGTTGATTGTCAGTCATGACCGGACGTTGCTGAACCTGCTGCCTTGCATTTGTGAGCTTGAGAAAAGTGAGGTCACACTTTATGGTGGCAATTATGAGTTCTATAAAGAGCAGAAAGAGTTGGCATTGACAGCTTTGCAGAATCAGTTGAGTGAGAAGGAGAAAGAACTTCGCTTAGCCCGTAAAACGGCGCGTGAAGTGATGGAACGGAAGAATAAGTCGAATGTCCGCAGTGATAAGTCGAGTTTCAAGAAAGGGATCTCGCGCATGGCAGTCAATACGCTGAAAGATAAAGCCGAGAAAAGTACAGTCCGGCTGAATGATGTCCATGAGGAGAAAATGGCTTCCCTGCAAAGTTCGATTGCCAGCCTTCAAGATGTGATTCCCGATTTGCGGGCACTTCAGACAAATTTCAATTCTTCCGATCTGCACACCGGCAAGATTCTGATCACTGCGGATCAGATCAATTTCGGTTACACTTCTTCCTGCCTATGGAAGTCACCTCTGAATATTCAGGTCAGGAGTGGCGACCGTATTCATATCACAGGAAATAATGGGAGCGGAAAAACGACCCTGGTCAAATTGTTGTTAGGGGAACTGAAACCGGCGGCCGGGACGATTACACGGGCTGATTTCAGTTATCTTTATATTGATCAGGAATGTTCCGTGCTTGATCCCGGATTGACCGTGTTCGAGCAGACGGAACGTTTTAACGCCTCGCATTTGGCTGAACATGAATTGAAATCCATTTTGAACCGTTATTTGTTTCCTTACGAGACATGGGACAAGCCGTGTTTTTGCTTGAGCGGAGGTGAAAAGATCCGGTTGCTCTTTTGCTGCCTTATGATCGGAAATAATGCGCCGGATGTATTTATTTTAGACGAACCGACGAACAATCTGGATATACAAAGTGTTGAAATAATAACAGCGGCTATAAAGAGTTATAGAGGAACGGTGTTGTTGATCTCGCATGATCATTATTTTGTGAAAGAAATAAAAATAAACCGTTCTATTAAACTTTTCGATACCGGTTCTGTTATTAAGATATAGTGTTTTTCATGGTATTAGAA
>ERZ835051.1734-NODE-1734-length-21466-cov-4.003456_pt1 | contig 21466 bp, 17 predicted proteins | sample MGYA00519575_ERZ835051 | MGnify/ENA primary metagenome ERZ835051 (study PRJEB31850, sample SAMEA3708769) | human gut metagenome | biome: human gut; feature: human-associated habitat; material: faeces | place: China | collected 2014 ... | reverse complement strand
ACCTGGAAGAGGGTGCTGCGGCGGAAGCCGTTGCAGAGCAGCAGCGGCAGGCGGTCGGCCAGGAACGACCACTTGAGGCGCCAGTCGGGCGCCGCCGGGGCCACGTAGTCGTGGCCGGTGTTCTTTTCGGCCACAAGCATGCGGGCGTCGACGCCACGTGCGTGCAACGCCTGCACCAGGCGCAGCGTCACAACAGCCGCGCCCCCCCGGGTGTCGCTCTTGTTGATGAAGACTACTTTCATTTTTCTTGCGCCCTAAGGTCTTTATGGTCATTGAGGTCCTTAGGTTCAACGCGGCCGGTACGGACGTAGTTCTCGAAGCGGCAGGCCGGTGCGGGCCCGTCGGCCGGCACGGACTCTGTCTCGGTGAGTGTCCACTCACGCGGGTCGACGTCGGGGAACCAGGTGTCGGCCTCGGGGGCCCGGTCGAGGATGCGCGTCAGGTACAGGCGCGTTGCCATCGGCATGGCCTGGCGGTACACCTCTCCGCCGCCTATGAAGAAAATCTCCGGCGAGCCGGCGGCCACCCCCACGGCCTCGCGCAGGGAGCCGACGACCGTGGCCCCCTCGGCCCGGTAGCCGGGCTGGCGGGTGATGACGACGTTGAGGCGCCCCGGCAGGGGGCGGCGCGGGAGACTCTCCCAGGTCTTGCGCCCCATGACGACGGCCTTGCCGGTGGTGATGGCCTTGAAGCGGCGCAGGTCGCCCGGCAGGTGCCAGAGCATGCCTCCGCGCAGGCCGATGGCCCCGCCGCGGTCAGCAGCCACTATAACCGACAGCTGCGCCGCCGGACGTATCTGCGAATATTCCTTGCCGACGGGCCGGATGGAAGTGCGCCGCTCGTCGCCGTCGACCATGCCCTCGGTGGGCACCAGGTTCTGTATTGCCATAATGCAAAGTTAGCAATAATTTCCGAGACGGCGGCAGGCCGCGGGCAACGGCGCCTTTCCGGGTTTGACAAAAATTTGCTAACTTTGCGGCGCGGTAGGGACCGCAAGCCCCCGTGCCGCATTCTCTTATGGATTACACTGTTCTCGATTTCCTTTCGCTCCTGGGCGCCGTGTGCCTGTTCCTGTACGGCATGAAGGTGATGAGCGAAGGCCTCCAGAAAGTTGCCGGCGACCGGCTGCGCAACATCCTGGGCGCAATGACCAGGAACCGGGTGACCGGCGTGCTGACCGGCATCCTCATCACGGCGCTGATCCAGAGCTCGTCGGCCTCGACGGTGATGGTGGTCAGCTTCGTCAACGCCGGCCTGATGTCGCTGGCGCAGTCCATGGCGGTGATCTTCGGCGCCAACGTCGGCACCACCGTCACCACCTGGATCATTTCGGCGTTCAGCTTCGAGATCAACATCTCCACCTACACCATAGTGCTGCTGGCGGTGGCCGTGCCGCTGATGTTCATGAAGAAGGGGGGCTACAAGTCGCTGGGCGAGTTCATCGTCGGCTTCTGCTTCCTGTTCATGGGCCTGGACCTGATCAGCACCTACGTGCCGAACCTGGAGGAGAACCCGCAGATGCTGGCCTTCCTGCAGGACTACACGCAGATGGGCATCGTCTCGGTGCTGACATTCTTCTCCGTGGGCATCATACTGACGATGGTGGTGCAGTCGTCGGCGGCCACGTTCGCCATCACGCTGATCATGTGCTCGCAGGGGTGGATCTCGTTCACCCTTGGGTGCGCCGTCATACTTGGCGGCAACATCGGCACCACCATCACGCCCATCCTGGCGTCGCTGAGCGGCAACCTGGCGGCGCGGCGCACGGCCATGGGGCACGTGCTGTTCAACGTCGTCGGCTCCATCATAGTGCTGCTGGTCTTCTACCCCTTCGTGCACCTGGTGGGCGACATCACCGACGCCTGCATGGGCCTCGACCCCTGCGACATCGACCGGGCGCAGGAGCTGGCAATGTCCGGGAAGACCCTGCTGGACGAGGCCGGCCGCGAGATCTCGTTCGACCAGAAGACCGTGGCCTTCGGACTGGCCATGTTCCCCACCGTCTTCAACGCCGCCAACCTATTGGTGATGATATGGTTCACCCGGCTCTACGTCAAGGCAGTGTGCTGGCTCATGCCGGCCCGCCACCGCGACACCGAGGAGGAGTTCACCCTCAAGTACATCGGGCGCGGCCTGCTCGGCACCTCCGAGCTCAACCTGGCCCAGGCCCAGAAGGAGATCGTGGTATACGGCGAGCGTGTGCAGCGCATGATTGGCATGGCCGAGACCCTCGTGGGCTCCGACCCCGACTCACAGGAATACCTCGACAACGTCAACCGCATAGAGAAGTACGAGGAGATCTCGGACCACATGGAGCTCGAGATCGGCATGTTCCTCAACAAGGTGGCCGAGGGCCGGCTCTCGCCCGAGGGCAAGAAGGAGACGGCCGCCATGCTCCGCATCATCTCAGAGATAGAGAGCATCGCCGACTCCTGCCTCAACGTCTCCAAGACCCTGCGCCGCAAGAACCAGGCCAAGGTGAACTTCGACCAGTGGATCCAGGCACAGATCGCCGGGATGTTCCGCATCGTCGACGCCGCCATGGACAACATGCTCGCGCTGCTGCGCGAGATGGACGCCCCCGACGAGGCACGCGTCATAGAGGCATACAACCGCGAACGCGAGATCAACAACTACCGCAACCGCCTGCGCGACGACAACATCTCCAACATCAACGACCATAAGTACAACTACCAGGAAGGCATCTTCTTCATGGACCTCATCAGCGAGGCCGAGAAGCTCGGCGACTACATCCTCAACGTCGTCGAGGGCGTCAAGCACCGCTTCAAGGAGGAGGCCTTGGCCTGACATAGACCGATTCATTATCCACCCATGGAAAAAAGACTCGAAAACACATACTGCGTGATCATGTGCGGCGGCGTGGGCAGCCGCTTCTGGCCCTTCTCGCGCCAGGACCGCCCCAAGCAGTTCATCGACTTCTTCGGCACGGGCCGGTCGCTGCTCCAGACCACCGTGGACCGCGCCCTGGAACTCGTGGACGCCGACCACGTCCTGCTCATGACCAACGCCGCCTACGCCCCCGTGGCGGCCGAGCAGCTCCCCATGATACCGGCGGCCAACATCCTCTCCGAGCCGGCCCGCCGCAACACCGCCCCCTGCATCTGCTGGGCCGCGCACCACATCGCCGCCCGCGACCCCAAGGCCGCCATCGTCACCATGCCCAGCGACCACCTCATCCTCCGCCAGCAGGCTTTCGAGAAGGCCATAGCCAGGGGCGTCGACTTCGTGCGCGACACCGGCGCCCTGCTCACCCTCGGCATCAGGCCCACAGGACCCAACACCGGATACGGATACATACAGCAGGGCAAGCCCGTCGAAGACTGGCCCGGCATCCTCAAAGTGAAATCCTTCACCGAGAAGCCCGACCTGCAGATGGCCGAGTTCTTCCTCCGCAGCGGCGAGTTCTACTGGAACGCCGGCATCTTCCTGTGGCGCGCCGACGCCATCCTCCGCGCCTTCGCCGAGCACGATCCCGAGACCGGCGCCGTCTTCTCCGAGGGCGACGGCGTATACGGCACTCCCGGCGAGATGAACTTCATCGGCCACGCATACCCCAGCGCACCCTCCAACTCCATCGACTACGCCATCATGGAGAAGGCCGACAACGTCTACGTCCAGACCGTGGACCTGGGCTGGAGCGACCTGGGCACCTGGCGCTCCCTGCACGAGATGAGCCCCCGCACCCGCGAGGGCAACGTAACCCAGAACTGCAAGGTCCTGACGCAGGACTGCGCCAACAGCGTCTTCGCCATCGCCGGCGACAAGATCGTCGTCGCCGCCGGACTCGACGGCTACATCGTGGCCGACAACGGCAACGCCCTGCTCATCTATCCCATCGACCAGGAGCAGAAAGTGAAACAGATAGTCAACGAAGTGGGCCTCCGCTTCGGCGAAAAATACATATAACAATGCCACTGACAGAAACAGCATTCCGCCTGCCCGGCCAGGTGTCCGAGTACCACGGCAAGGTGCGCGACGCCTACACCCTCTCCGACGGCCGCATCGTCATGGTCGCCACCGACCGCATCTCCGCCTTCGACGTCATCCTGCCCCGGGGCATCCCCTGCAAGGGACAGGTCCTCAACCAGATCGCCGCCTACTTCCTCGACGCCACAGCCGACATCATCCCCAACTGGAAGCAGGCCGTGCCCGACCCCATGGCCACCGTCGGCCTGCTCGCCCGGCCCCTCAAGCTCGAAGTCATAGTGCGCGGCTACCTGGCCGGATCCGCCTGGCGCGAGTACGCCGCCGGAGCACGCTCCATCTGCGGCGTGCCACTGCCCGAAGGCCTGCGCGAGAACCAGCAGCTCCCCCACCCCATCATAACCCCCACCACCAAGGCCGACGAGGGTCACGACCTCAACATCTCCGCCGACGAGATCGTCCGCACCGGCCTCGCCACCGCCGAGCTCTGGAAGCAGATCGAGCAGGTGGCCCTGGCTCTCTTCGCCCGCGGACAGGAGATGGCCGCCAGGCGCGGACTCATCCTCGTCGACACCAAGTACGAGTTCGGCCTCGTCGACGGCCGCCTCATACTCATCGACGAGATCCACACCCCCGACTCCAGCCGCTACTTCTACGCCGACGGCTACCAGGAGCGCCTGGAGAAAGGAGAGCCCCAGCGACAGCTCAGCAAGGAGTTCGTGCGCCAGTGGCTGCTCGACCACGGCTTCTGTGGCAAGCCCGGCCAGCAGGTGCCCGAGATGACACCCGAGTACTGCCGCTCCGTGGCCGACCGATACATCGAGCTGTACGAGCACGTCACCGGCCTGGAATTCGTCCCCGCACCCGACCAGGACGACGCAGCCGCCAGGATAGAGAAGAACCTCACCGACTACCTGGAGCAGAAATAGCCGTGCCGGGAGTAGAAAAGCTCAATCCCTACAAGGCAGGAGCGAAGGCCCCGCAGGTCGAGGCGATGTTCGACCACATCGCCTCGGCCTACGACCGCATGAACTCGCTCATGACCCTGGGCATGCACGTGCGGTGGCGCACCCGCGCCCTAAACGAGCTGCGAAGGGCCGTGGGCGACACCGACGGCAGCCTCCTCGACGTCGCCACCGGCACCGGCGACGTCGCCATACACCTCCGCCGCCTCTTCCCACGCGCCTTCGTCACGGGCATCGACCTCAGCCAGGGCATGATGGACGTCGCCCGCGGCAAGGTAGCCCGCCTACAGCTCCAGGGCATGGACTTCAGGCAGGCCGACTGCCTGGCTCTCCCCTTCGCCGACGGCACCTTCGAGGCCGTCACCGTCGCCTACGGCGTCCGCAACTTCGCCGACCTCGAAAAAGGATACCGCGAGATGCTACGCGTGCTACGCCCCGGCGGCCGCCTCTGCGTCATAGAGCTCTGCGAGCCCAAAAACCTCCCCATGCGACTCGGCTACCGCCTCTACACACGCACCCTCGTGCCACTGATGGGCCGCGTCCTCAGCGGCGACCGATCCGCCTACTCATACCTCCCCCGCTCCGTGGCCGCCTGCCCGCAGCGCCACGACATGACAGCCATCATGCGACACGCCGGGTTCGCCGACGCCGCATACAAAGTCCTGCCGCCGTCGGCCATCGCCATCTATACCGCCAAAAAACCAGAATAATGCGCCAATACCAGGAAATGCTCCGCCACATCCTCGACCACGGCACCGTGCGCGAGGACCGCACCGGCACCGGCACAATCTCCGTGTTCGGCTACCAGAACCGCTACGACCTCAGCCGGGGCTTCCCCCTGCTCACCACCAAGAGGGTGCACCTGCGGAGCATCATCCACGAGCTGCTGTGGTTCCTGGCCGGCGACACCAACGTGCGCTACCTGCAGGAGCACGGCGTGCGCATCTGGAACGAATGGGCCGGTCCCGACGGCGACCTCGGCCACATCTACGGCTACCAGTGGCGCTCCTGGCCCACCCCCGACGGCGGGCACCTCGACCAGGTCTCCCAGGCCCTCGACCTCATCCGCAACCACCCCGAGTCGCGCCGCATCATCGTCTCGGCCTGGAACGCCGGCGAGATCGACCGCATGAACCTGCCCCCCTGCCACGCCCTGTTCCAGTTCTACGTCAGCGACGGCCGCCTGAGCCTGCAGCTCTACCAACGCTCGGCCGACAGCTTCCTGGGCGTCCCCTTCAACATCGCCTCCTACGCCCTGCTGTGCATGATGATGGCGCAAGTGACGGGCCTGCGGCCCGGCGAGTTCGTGCACACCTTCGGCGACCTGCACCTGTATCGCAACCACGTCGAGCAGGCGCACCTGCTGCTGTCGCGCACCCCGCGCCCCCTGCCCCGCATGCTCCTCAACCCCGCCGTGAGCGACCTCTTCGCCTTCCGCTACGAAGACTTCCGCCTCGAAGGCTACGACCCCTGGCCCGCAATCCGCGCCGAAGTCTCCGTGTGATTCACGATGCGTCCCGCACCGTCCGGTCCGAAAAGCCGGAAAACGCCGCGAAGGCACGAAAAATCACACTGACACCCGCGATTCCACCGAGAGAAACAGCGATTCCCCCGGTGGATTATCATCGTAGCTTGATATTGCGAATTTCTTTTTGCAGCCCGTCGAGGAAACGGGCTGCATGGGCGCCGTCCATCTGAGTGTGATGGAACTGGAAGGAGACAGTCAGCATTGTCTTGAACCAATACTTGCGGTAGCGGCCCCATATCAGGAACGGATTGTTATAGATGCCGCTGTACATACCGACCGCGCCGTCAATATCATATTGAGCCAATGCCGAGGTGCCTATCACCATGCTGTCGGTCATGTCGTGGTTTTCGCACGATTCCGCGACATGCCTGGTAAGCCGGAGGTATTCGTCGCTGAACGTTGCCAAGTCATTTGAAAACGGCACATCGCACGAGCTCACCTCGCCATCCCGGTTCATCACTATGGTATTGACAGCAAGAGTGTCATATTGAATCAACCGGCCATTAACAGGCAACACGTAGAACTCCTTGACCTTGCTTGCGGCGCGACCTATGCACCAGCACATCAGCATATTGAATCTCATTCCCTTGCGGGAGCTTACCTTTCGCAACCGTGTGACGTCAAGCGTCTTAAACAATGTCACCATCGGCATCGGCGCGTTAATCCACGCCTCGAATGCGAAGGCGCGGGTTGTCTCTTTGGGGTCAATCTCTCTCATTCTTTCTCTGTCAAAGTCAGGGCTGGCCAGCGAACCTGAAATGCCATTTCCATAATATTCTTTCGTCATAAGGCAGAAATGCTCGGTGCGTGTATCGCCGAGCGGAAAAATGACACCTTCGTTCGTATTATGATATCGAAAGCCGCATTTAGCGCATACTCACGCGAGTTCGGGACAAAAATTGCCAAGTAATTGAATTTCAATTACTTGGCAATTTTGCAAGTGGTGCCACCAGGAATCGAACCGGGGACACAAGGATTTTCAGTCCTTTGCTCTACCAACTGAGCTATGGCACCATCTTTCTATGGACAACATTTGCGCAAACAGTAGTGCCGTTTGCGAGTGCAAAGTTAATGCCTTTTCCCGAAACCGACAATAGGTACGCCCTATTCTTAACATTTTTTAAGAATAGGGCCGTGTTCTTGGGTCCCTTGCGGCAATGCGGGGACGAATGGAGGCGCCCCCCCTACTTCTTGGGCAGCAGGTCGAGCCAGCGGGACGGGCTGACGGCGATGGCGGTGTCTCGGCCCGAAGGAAGGGTGGCGTCGAGCGTAGGCTGGCTGCCGTCGGCCGGGAAGGGGGTGTAGGAGACCGTCTCGCCGTCGCAGGCCCTGAAGTGGTAGGTGGCGATGCCGGAGCTGCCCTCGACGGCCACATAGCCTGTCATGGTCAGCGCGGGAGCCTGGCGCATGACGGCAGGCGAGGTGAACTTGGCCAGGCGGTAGGCCGGCCCCTTATGCGCTCCCTTGGCCAGGTCTATGCGGTAGACGGCGGTGCCGCCAACGGCGCGCAGGCACATCACCGGGATCCAGTCGCCCCGCAGCGACGGAGCCAGCGATGCCAGTTCGAGCCGCACCAGCGAGTCGAGCATTACCCGCTCGCGGCCCGACACGTAGCTGACGCTGTAGACGGACTGGTCGACCCACAGGTACCGGCCGTCGAGCAGCGTCCAGCCGCGCCAGCCTAACTGGCTCCAGGCCGACGGCGGAGAGGTGGTCACGACACGGTGCAGGGAGTCGTCGACCAGGACGGGGTAGTAGGAGATCATGGCGTGCTCGTCGGCGACGTCGGGCAGGGGGTACGGGCGCTCCAGGGGATAGTCTACGAGGCGGGCGAAGGCGGGCGCGTCGCTGTCGGCAACGGCACGCACTATCTGCTTGGCGATCACGGGCACGGAGTCGCTTTTCTGTATGGCCTCCACGGCGTCGTGTTCGGCCTGGGCGCGGTCCTGCCTGCTGCGGCAGCCGGCGGCCGGCAGCAGGGCGGCCAGCGCCATGCCTGCCGCCGGCAGGGTGTGTCTGAGTCTGAGTGCGGACATTGTCAGTGGTGTGGCGGGTTAATGCTTGTTGAGGCTGTGGTTGAGGGGGTCGCCGAGGTATAGCTCGTGGTATTCCTCGGCGCGGCGCTTCTGCAGGCTGCGCAGCACCTTGCCTCGGTATCGGCAGTGGGCCAGGTAGCTTTCCTTGATGTCGCGCTCGCCCGAGGCGAGCTTCTTGAGGACCCGGGACTTGAGCACGTTGCCTGGGCCTATGTTGTAGGCCAGCACGGCCAGGATGAGCGAGTCGCGGCCGTAGCGGCTGAACCGGGAGCAGAGCTTTCGCAGGTCGCGGCGTAGCAGGTCGTCGGCCTCGGCGGCCGTCAGGGCCCTGGCGCGCGAGAACTTCTCGCCGGGGAGCACCAGGTGGCCGTGGCCCACGAAGGGCCAGTGCCGGGGGGTGCTCATGCCCTCGTATTTCTTGATGATGCCCACAGCCTTCTCGAACATGTCGTCGCCGCTGCGTGCTGGCACCTGGAGCAGTGCCCCGGCCATCAGCAGCACCGGGATGGCGATTGACGTAAGTATTTTCATAGCTACTTGTATAACACCGCGCCGGGGCGCCGGGGTCGCTCCCTCCCTATTAAAAAAGTTCAAAAGTCCGTGGGCGCCTTCTCAGAGGCCGTCGAGGATGACGAGCTGGTAGAGCGCCATGCCGACGCTCACGGAGACGTTGAGGGAGTGCTTGGTGCCGAACTGTGGTATCTCGAGGATGTGGTCGCACAGGTAGAGCGCCTCCTCGCCGACGCCCTCGACCTCGTTGCCTGCCACCAGGGCTATTTTCGCGTCCCGGGGCGGGCGGAACAGGTGCAGCGGCACGGAGCCGTGGGCCTGCTCCAGGGCGCAGAGTGTCCACCCCTCGTCCTTGAGGCGGCGCAGGGCCCGGACTGTGTCGGGCCAGGCCCGCCAGGCCACGGACTCTTCGGCTCCGAGGGCCGTCTTGTGGATGTCCGGGTGGGGCGGTGCCGGGCTGATGCCGCACAGGTGGACTTCGGCTATGCGCAGGGCGTCGGCGGTGCGGAGCATGGCCCCGACGTTGTGCTGGCTGCGGACGTTGTCGGCCACCAGGCACACCCGGGCCTTCTCCGCCTCCCGGTACTCGGCTACGGTGGTCCTTGTCAGCTCCGTGATGTCCTTCTTAATCATGGTCTCTGAGCTTTCGGGTGCCGATCTGGCGAGCGGGGTTTCCTCCGACCACGGTCCATTCGGGCACGGACTTGAAGACGGCGGCCCGTGCTCCGGCCACGGCGCCGTCGGCCAGGGTGACGCCTGGGCCGATGAAGGCCTCGGCGGCCACCCACACGCGGTCGCCCAAGGTGATGGGCCCGGTCACCAGGGCCATCATGGGCGAGGAGATGTCGTGCGAGGCGGTGCAGAGGAAGCTGCGCTGGCTCACCACGGTGTCGTCGCCGATGGCGATGGGGGCCTTGTTGTACAGCTCCACGCCGGGGCCTATGGTGCAGCGGCCCAGCGTCAGCTGCCAGGGCGCGAAGATCTTGGCCGACTCGTAGACCTGCGCCTGCGGGTGGACGCGGGCGCCGAACAGGCGCAGCAGGGCGTTGCGGACGCGCCGCAGCTGCGGGCGGGCCAGCACGCGGAACAGGGTGGCGTTGACGACGCACCACACTATGCGGCGCAGTCGGTGCGGCTTGGGCTCGCGGTAGTCGAGTATCACGTTCTTTTCTCGCATGTCGCCACAAAGGTACGGCTTTTTTTGCGTCCGGGCAAGGGGGCGCGAGAGCGACGGGAGTGGCGGGCCGGGGGGCGGGGGAGGAAAAAAATGACACCCCGCGCCTCACGGCGAAAGGTGTCGCATACTAACTGTAAAGTAATGAAATGGATTATTCGGTCAGCTTACGCATGAGTTCGGAGATGAAGAACAACAATGGAATGGAGAGGTGTGCCGCCACAGAAAGGTCTGCAACGTACAAGGCGCCCCGTGGCCGTCGCGGGGGCGGTCATGGGCGCATATGGGCGGGGCATGGGAGAAAGGGGCCGTGCCGCAGGGCATGGCCGCGTGTATGGGGTCGGTGGGACGCAGCGGCCGCGGCTCTGTGCGCGGCGGGGGTGTGCATCGGTGTATGACAAGAGGGCGAGAGTGATGGATTGCTCGTCATTGCGGTTGCGGGTGTGAGGTTGTTTCAAAAGGCCCCGGAGGACCTGCAATAGTTGATTTGTTTCTGCTTTAAGCAAGAACGACTCGAGGCCCAGTCTTTGGCCGGGACGATTTTGTCACCGCAAAGTTATGTTACTTTTAGAAAAATTGCAATAAAGAATGGGTAAAAAAGGAAATTTTTAAGGATAATTAACATTTTAGCCGACCTTCGAATCGTTGAAAAAAGCGGAAAAAGGCCGGGAGACGAGGGTTGGCGACGAGGGTCCGCGCCGCGCTGCAGCGCGGCGCGTGGGCCGCCCGTCCCTACACGTTGAAGAGGAAATGCATGACGTCGCCGTCCTGCACCTCGTAGTCCTTGCCCTCCACGGACAGGCGCCCGGCGTCGCGCACGGCGGCCTCGGAGCCGAGCGACACGTAGTCGTCGTACTTGATGACGTTGGCTCGGATGAAGCCGCGCTCGAAGTCGGTGTGTATGATTCCGGCGGCCTGGGGTGCCCTGGTGCCTCGACGGAAGGTCCAGGCGCGGACCTCGTCGGGCCCGGCGGTGAAGTATGTCCGGAGTCCGAGCAGGGCGTATGCGGCGCGGATGAGGCGGGCCACGCCGCTGCTCTCCAGGCCCAGGGCCTCGAGGAACTCGGCTCTCTCCTCCTCGGTATCGAGCTCGGCTATGTCGGCCTCGGCGGCGGCGGCCACGACGAGCGTATCGGCGCCCTCGGCGCGGGCCAGCCCGGCCACGCGGGCGGAATACTCGTTGCCGGAGGCGGCGGCGCCCTCGTCGACGTTGCAGACGTAGAGCACGGGCTTGGCAGTGAGCAGCATGAGCTCGCGGAAGAGTCGGCGGTCGTCGTCGCCTTCGGGCTCGGCCGTACGGGCGCTGCGGCCCTGCAGCAGGGCCTGGCGGACGGGTTCGAGCACGGCCATGAGGGCGCGGGCGGTCTTGTCGCCGGAGCGGGCTGCCTTCTCGGCCTTGGCCATGCGCGCCTCCACCGTCTCCAGGTCCTTGAGCTGGAGCTCGGTGTTGATGACCTCGATGTCGCGCACGGGGTCGACGGAGCCGTCGACGTGGACTATGTTGTCGTCGTCGAAACAGCGGACCACGTGCAGGATGGCATCCGTCTCGCGAATGTTGGCCAGGAACTTGTTGCCGAGCCCCTCGCCCTTGCTGGCACCCTTGACCAGGCCGGCGATGTCCACGATCTCGACCGTGGCCGGGACCACGGACCTGGGCTTGCACAGCTCCACGAGGCGCTGTATGCGCACGTCGGGGACGGGGATGACGCCCACGTTGGGCTCGATGGTGCAGAAAGGGAAGTTAGCCGACTGGGCCTTGGCGTTGCTCAGACAGTTGAAGAGGGTGGACTTGCCGACGTTGGGCAGGCCTACTATGCCGCATTTTAGTGCCATTGAATATCCAAATTTTGCGCAAAGTTAGCGAAAATTCCGCAATCGGCGCTCCTTATGTCGGCCCGCAGGCGCGGACCGGCACTCTCGCCGGCGTTAATTATGGCTGCGCCGGGCGTATCCCGACCGTTTCGATTGTCAGCCAACGCACCATGTGTATGCCTTGAACGCGAATTTGAGCCACGCACTGCTATTTAAAGTCCATATAAAATCTGCCGCCTACCGTAAAATCACGGAAAACCGTGATTGACGGGCTTTGAATTGCTGCATAACTTTGCAGCGAAATCATCGGCCATCCCAAACCGGTACATGAACGCAGAGACTATTTCCGCACAAAGGGACATCATCGTTGTCAAAGACCACGACCTCACACAAGGGAATGCCCCGGCTCCATTCCCGCCAACGGAGGCGTCGGTAAGTTCGGCACGGCCACGGAATTTCAGCAGCCAGCCCGATAATCCAACCACCACAAATAAACATTCACATCATGAAAGCAACCTTTCCCGCAGCCGTGCTATGCGCACTGGCTGTCACCCTGGCCTCCTGCGGAGGCGGCTCCTCGTCTTCCGGCCTGTTCGGAGACATCATCTCCGCCCAGCAGAACTACGAGGAAAAGTCAGATAAGCTGACAGGCTCCATGGACGAGCACAACTACCAATCCAGGCAAGAGGAAGCTGACAGGCTCAAGGAAGAAACCGCCCGGAAGATCGAGGCGGACGCCACCGGGCTCAGCGGCAGGGAAGCGCCCTGCGAGGCAGAAGCGTCGCAGCTCGCCATCAAGGAGCCGATCACTCTCCTCTTCGACGGGATGAACCACCTCCGTCCCATGTTCAAGCTGGAAGGCAAGGTGGTGGCTTCAGCCGACCTCAGCCTCAACGCCGATCCCTCCGACCTCAAAGGCGAGGAACTACTGAGCGGCGGCAAGGTGACCGTGACCGTCACTATGCCCGTCGCCCTCGACATTCTCGACAAGGACGGCAATGTGCTCAGGCACATGAACGAGATTGGCGTCCTCCCTGCGGAAAATCTCGGCACCTCGGCTGTGGTAAAGGCCGGAACTCCTGTGGACCTCAACGGCTGCATAGTAGTGGACAAGGAGCTCGAGGGAGCCACGACATTCCGTCTGAGCATAGACCTTTCCAAGGCTCCATACACTTCCCGCGGCCTGAAATAAGGCATACCGCCCGCATGCGAGTCCGCCGGTTCGTGGGTATCGGCGGACTCGCTTTACGGTTCCCGCAGGGTTGGCTGCCGGCTGCCTGCCGTACCCGCGCCGGAGGGTGGCGGCAGAGGCTTTGCACCGTTGCGGGAATTTTCGTAACTTTGCGCCAAAGTGTCTATTAACCGATGATGATGAAACGCATATTCGCCCTCGTGACGCTGCTGGCGGCCTTCGCGGCCGGCTCGCGTGCCGTCACGCCCGAAGAGCTCGAGCAGGCCAGGACCCACGCCGCCATCGTGTACCTCCGCAACGCCAACCCGGGTTCCGACTATCTCGACAAGGTCAGCGTGGGTTCCCGTTCCGCCCTCAGGGCGAAGCTCCGCAACGACAAGGACCGCGACAACCTGGAGCTGTTCAACCGCAAGCTGCCGTCGACGTCCGGCTACGAGTCGTGGGACAAGGAGAAGCTCTCCGACTACGCGCAGAAAGCCGTGTCCGCACCCGGCAACTACCAGTCCACGGGCTTTGCCCGCTCGCAGGTGAAGAAGCGCATCAGCGCCATGGCCGTCAAGGCGCCGTCCGGGACCGCCAGGCCCGCCGACGACACGCAGGCCCGGCAGCCCGAAGAACAGCCCGCAGAGGAGCCGGTGGCCGTGCAGGCGCCCGCCGACTCCGTTCCGGCGGCAGTGCTGCCCGACGCCATGGACACCAGGCAGGCAGAGGCCGACTCAGCCCTCAGCGCCGCCGAGGACTCACTGATGGCACAGCAGCCGCAGCAGCAGGAGGTCGCATCGTCCGGCTCCAACACCGTATACATAGTCATACTCTGCATCCTGGTGGCGCTGGTGGTGGTGCTGGTAGTCTACGCCGCCCGCTACTTCAGCCGGCAGGAGAAGGAGAAGCGCGGAGAAGAGAGGTTCGTGATCGGCGGAGAAGAGAGACCCGCAAGCCGCGGAGAAGAGAGGTCCGTAAGCGGCAGGCCCGACCCGCTCTCCGCCCCCGCCACCCCGTCGCGCCCCACCGAGCGCCGCGAAGATAGAGATACCCATCGCCGTTCCCGCGTGGAGCCGGAGCTCGAGCCAGACGACAACCCGCAGCGCGTCATCGAGAGCCTCCGCGCCGAGAACCGCGAGCTGCGCCGCGCCTGCGAGGAATACAAGTACCACATCAACTACCTCAAGTCCGAAAAGGAGAAGGCCGACGCTGACCGCGCCCGCACCGGCGCCACCACCGCCCTCGGCCCCCAGGCCCGCGCCGAGGAGCACGCGCCCGTGGTAACCCTCAACGACCGCTACACGCAGCGCCGCGAGCAGCAGCAGCCCGGCGTCGGACAGGCCGGACCCGCCCGACACGCGGAAACGCAGCCCGCACCCCGCCCAGGCCAGCGCATCATATACCTGGGGCGCGCCAACCGCGAGGGCATGTTCGTGCGCGCAGAGCGCAGCCTCAACCCCCAGCACTCCCTGTTCCGCCTCCAGACGACCGACAACGTCTCCGGCACATACACCGTGGCCGACGACCCGGAGGTGGCCTCGCGAGTGCTCGCCAACCCCGACCTGCTCATGGCCGTCAGCTGCGAGCTCGAGGACACCGACACCTACGGCAAGGAGAGCGTCGACACCGTAACCCCCGGCACCGCCATCTTCGAGGGCGGACGCTGGCGAGTGCTCCGTCCCGCGCTCATCCGCTTCATATAGAAGTTGTTTCGACTTATTTCTTTGTTAAGATTTCAGCATATATCCGAGGGGATTTTCATACACGAAGAGGGAGCGATGCGGGCATCGTGACCGATGAGTGGATGGAAATACACCGGATAGATGTTGAAAGATTGACAAAGAGAAGTCAATCATTAGAACAACTTCATAAATTTTCAGATTCGCCAATAAGTAGAAACAACTTCATAGCATAACCTTATCATCCCGACATACATGAACAAGCTTATCTTAGCGGCAGCGCTGTCGGCACTCGGCGCCGCCGCCATGGCGGCCCCCCAGGCCAATCCCCTGTGGCTGCGCAACACCGCCATCAGCCCCGACGGCCAGACCATCGCCTTCACATACCGGGGCGACATCTACACCGTGCCCTTCGCCGGCGGCGCCGCCACGCGCATCACCACCGACCCCGCCGTCGACTCGCGCCCCGTATGGAGCCCCGACGGCCGCAAGATCGCCTTCGGCTCGGACCGCATGGGCTCGACCGACATCTACATCGTCGACGCCGCAGGCGGACAGCCCCTGCGCCTCACCACCCACTCCGGGAGCGAGGTGCCCCTGGCATTCGCCGACAACGGCACCATCATCTTCGCCGGCAACATCATGCCCTCGCCCCAGGCCATCAACGGCTACGTCTTCAACCAGCTCTACACCGTGCCCGCCGCCGGAGGCCGCCCCAGGCTGCTGCTCAGCCTCCCGTCGGACGCCCTGAGCGTCGACGCGCAGGGCCGAATCCTGTACACCGACAAGAAAGGCTTCGAGGACAAGTTCCGCAAGCACGAGCAGTCGTCCGGCACCAGCGACGTCTGGCTCGTGGAGGGCGCCCTCAAGGGGAATCCCGTCTTCCGCCAGCTCACCCGCACCCCCTACCACAGCGTCAACCCACAGTGGGGCCGGGGCGACAGCTTCTACTACGTCAGCGAGGCCGACTCCACCCTCAACGTATACGCCACTACCCTATCCGGCGGCCAGTCCCGCCAGCTCACACATTTCAAGGGCAACCCCGTGCGCTCACTGACCGTCGCCCCCGACGGCCGCATCGCCTTCAGCCAGAACGGCGAGATATGGACCATGGCCTCGGCCGACAGCCAGCCCGTGCGCCTGGACGTGCGCATCACCGCCGACAACCCCGAGCGCTCCGAGCAGAACGTGCGCCGCACCTCCGCCTCAAACATGGCCGTCGCCCCCTCCGGCAAGGAAGTGGCCGTGGTGGTGCGCGGCGACATCTTCGTCACCCCCGCCGACTACTCCACCACCCGCCAGGTGACCGCCACCCCCGGCCAGGAGCGCGACGTATGCTTCAGCCCCGACGGCAGATTCATCGTCTACGACTCCGAGCGCGACGGACGCTGGCAGCTCTACAAGGCCGAGATCGGCAAGGACGACCCCTCCTTCGCCTACGCCGCCACCATCACCGAGACCCCCCTGGCCACCGGCGCCGGCAACGCCTTCCAGCCCGTCATCAGCCCCGACGGCAAGAAGGTGGCATTCCTGCGCGACCGCACCGAGCTATGCGTGCTCGACCTGGCCACAGGCGCCGTCACCACCGTCATGCCCGGCAAGTTCGCCTACTCCTACGTCGACGGCGACCAGAGCTACCGATGGCATCCCGACAGCGAGTGGCTCCTCTTCAACGGCTACATCGGCCAAGGAGGCTGGAACAACTCCGACGTCGCCGCCGTCAGCGCCGACGGCAAGCAGATCATCAACCTCACCGAGTCCGGATACTCCGACGGCAACGCCCGCTGGACACCCGACGGCCGAGGCGTCCTCTACTCCTCCGACCGCAACGGATACCGCTCACACGGCTCCTGGGGCTCGCAGGAGGACGTCTTCGTGATGTGGCTGGACCCCGCCGCCTACGAGAAATTCAACCGCACCAAGGAAGAGATAGCCCTCGACGAGCAGCGCGAGAAAGACGCCAAGAAAGCCGCCGCCAAGGACAAGAAAGAGGACAAGAAAAAGGGAAAGAAGGCCGACAAGGCCGCAAAGCCCGCCAAGGCGCCCCTCGACTTCGCCAACCGCAAGGACCGCCGCCAGCGCCTCACCCCCAACTCCTCCGCCCTCGGCGACTACTGGCTCAGCCCCAAGGGCGACAAGCTCTACTACGTAGCCGCATTCGAGGACGACGGAGACCTCTGGGTGGCCGACCTCAAGGAGGGCACCTCCAAGCTCCTCAAGAAAGGCTGGGGATACGGCGAGCTCGTGCCCGACACCGCCGGAACCAAGCTCTTCACCCTCAACAAGGGCCGCGTCAAGAGCTTCGACATAAGCAAGAACGAAGTCAAGACCATCGACTTCGACGCCCGCTCCACCTACTCCGCCCCCGCCGAGCGCGACTACATCTACAGCCACATGAAGGCGCTGGTCAACAACAAGTTCCACGACGTCAGCCTCCACGGCACCGACTGGGAGGCCGCCACGGCCAACTACGCCCGCTTCCTCCCCTACATCAACAACCGCCAGGACTTCGCCGAAGTCCTCAGCGAAGTCCTCGGCGAGCTCAACGCCTCGCACACCGGCGGCCGCGCCTACGGCTCCATGTCCTCCCTCGACGCCACAGCCTGCCTCGGCGCCTTCTACGACGAGGACTACGACGGCGACGGCCTCCGCATCGCCGAAGTCCTCGCCAAGGGTCCCCTCTCCACCAAGCCCGAAGTGAAGCCCGGCACCGTCATCACCGCCATCGACGGCCGCCCCGTCCGCGCAGGCCAGGACTACTTCCCCCTGCTCGCCGGCAAGGCAGGCCGTGACACCCGCCTCGACCTCACTCTCCCCGACGGCACCGCCAAGGCCATCACCATCAAGCCCATCAGCCAGGGCCGCAACCGCGAACTGCTCCGCGACCGCTGGGTGGCACGCAACCAGGCCATCGTCGACAGCCTCTCGGGCGGCCGCATCGGCTACGTCTCCATCCAGGGCATGAACTCACCCTCGTTCCGCGAAGTCTACGAGCAGGCACTCGGCAAGTACCGCAACTGCGACGCCCTCATCGTCGACACCCGCTACAACGGCGGCGGATGGCTCCACAACGACGTCGCCCTGCTCCTCTCCGGCAAGAAATACGTCGACTACGCCCCCCGCGGCCAGTACATCGGCTCCGACCCCTTCTCGCAGTGGACCAAGCCCAGCGCAATGCTCGTCAACGAGTGCAACTACTCCGACGCCCACGGCACCCCCTACGTCTACAAGACCCTGGGCCTGGGCAAGCTCGTCGGCGCTCCCGTGCCCGGCACCATGACGGCAGTGTGGTGGGAGACCCAGGTCGACCCGCTGATAGTCTTCGGCGTGCCCCAGGTCACCAGCCGCGACCGCAACGGCAACATGCTCGAGAACCAGCAGCTCGACCCCGACATCCTCATCTACAACCAGCCGGCCGACGTGCTCCGGGGCATCGACGCCCAGCTCGCCGGCGCCGTCAAGGCCCTGTTGGGCAAATAACCGATTTTTCGATAAGTAAGTGAGAAAAATTAGCTTGTAGGAATTTTGAGAGTATTTTGAGATGGATTTTGAGTTTGAACGAAGGAGCTTAGCGAGCTAAGTGACTGAGTGTAAACTCAAAATAGGCTCAAAAGACTCCAAAATTACACAAGCCTGATTTTTAAAATTCACACAAACAAGAATAAACTAATTTTTTGAACTTACTTCTACAGGTAAAAAACACACATAAAAAGAAAATGAAGACACTCCAGCTGGACATCAACGACGCCATCTACTTCGCGGGCGCCGAAAAATACGCCTCGCTGCGTCCCGCCGCAGAGCGGGCCGTGGCAAAAATCAACGACGGCACGGGCGCCGGCTCGGACTTCCTGGGCTGGGTCAAGCTCCCCTCTTCCATCACGGCAGAAGAGCTGAATGACATCAAGGCTGCCGCGGCCGACCTGAGAAAGGACAACGACTACGTCGTCAGCATCGGCATCGGCGGCTCCTACCTGGGCGCCAAGGCCGTCATCGAGGCCCTGTCTGACTCCTTCGCCGCCTACATTCCCGGCCATGAGAACGCTCCCAAGGTGCTCTTCGCCGGCCAGAACATAGGCCAGGACTACCTGGCAGAGCTGCTGAAGCTGCTGGAGGGCAAGAAGTTCGGCATCATCGTCATCTCCAAGTCGGGCACCACCACCGAGCCGGCCATCGCCTTCCGCCTGCTGCGCTCCCTGCTCGAAAAGCAGGAGGGTCCCGATGCCGCCGCAAAGAAGATCGTGGCCATCACCGACGCCAGGAAAGGCGCCCTGCGCACCATGGCCGACAAGGAGGGATGGCGCTCGTTCGTCATCCCCGACAACGTGGGCGGTCGCTTCTCCGTGCTGACCCCGGTGGGCCTGCTGCCCATCGCCGTGGCCGGCTTCGACATCGACCGCCTGGTGGCCGGCGCCGCCGACATGGAGCGCACCACCCGCCACCCTGGTCCTGACAACGTGGCCCAGTCGTACGCCATGATGCGCAACGCCCTCTACCTGTCGGGCCGCAAGATCGAGATCCTGGCCAACTACAACCCCAAGCTCCACTACTTCGGCGAATGGTGGAAGCAGCTCTTCGGCGAGAGCGAGGGCAAGGACGGCAAGGGCATCTTCCCGGCCAGCGTCGACCTCACCACCGACCTGCACAGCATGGGCCAGTGGATGCAGGACGGCGAACGCACCATCTTCGAGACTGTGCTGATGATCGACCGCCCGGCCCGGACGTGCCGCGTGCCGTTCGAGTCCGAGAACCTGGACGGGCTGAACTACCTGGCGAGCAAGAGCGTGGACGAGGTGAACCAGAAGGCCGCCCAGGGCACCGAGATGGCGCACAAGGACGGGGGCGTGCCGGTGATGGAGCTGCGCGCCGACGCCCTCGACGAGCAGACGCTGGGCCGCCTGATCTACTTCTTCGAGAAGGCATGCGGCATCTCGGCCTACATGCTCGGCGTCAACCCCTTCGACCAGCCCGGAGTGGAGGCGTACAAGAGCAACATGTTCCGCCTCCTCGGCAAGCCGGGCGTAAAATAAAATAGGTTCCGCACCGTTAGATAATGGCGGGGATTCCGCGACTGCGGGACCCCCGCCTTTCCCAATCCCGATTTCAACACACCTACAATATGGCAAAGAAGAAAGAGAAAGCGGCGGCACCGGCCACGAGCCCGGAGGACATCCTGGGCAACAAGCTGGAGGCGCTAAACAACACCCTGGCCAACATCCACAAGGACTACGGCGAGGACAAGCTGTTCCTGCTGGGCAGCAACGAGCACGCCGACGTGGAGGTGATCTCCACGGGGAGCCTGGGGGTTGACCACGCGCTGGGCGTTGGTGGCCTGCCGCGCGGCCGCATCATCGAGATATACGGCCCGGAGTCGTCGGGCAAGACTACCCTGGCCATCCATGCCATCGCCGAGGCGCAGAAGAACGGCGGCATCGCGGCGCTCATCGACGCCGAGCACGCCTTCGACCGGACCTGGGCCGAGACCATCGGCGTTGACGTCAACCGCCTGTGGGTGGCGCAGCCCGACAACGGCGAGCAGGCCCTCGACATCGCCGAGCAGCTCATCAACTCCGGCGCCATCGACATACTGGTGATCGACTCGGTGGCCGCCCTCACGCCCAAGGACGAGATCGAGGGCGAGATGGGCGACCGCAACATGGGCCTCCAGGCGCGACTCATGTCCCAGGCCATGCGCAAGCTCACCTCCGCCATCTCCCGCACCCGCACCTGCTGCATCTTCATCAACCAGCTGCGCGAGAAGATCGGCGTCATGTTCGGTAACCCCGAGACAACGACCGGCGGCCGCGCGCTCAAGTTCTTCTCTTCCGTCCGCATCGATATCAGGCGTATCGACAGCATCAAAAACGGCGCCGATATCATCGGCAACAGGGTTCGCTGCAAGGTTGTCAAGAACAAGGTCGCGGCTCCGTTTAAAACTGCTGAATTCGACATCATGTACGGCACGGGTATATCTAAAGAGGGCTCTATTCTCGACATGGGCGTAGAGTACGATATCGTAACCAAGTCGGGCTCTTGGTACACCTACGAACAAGAGCGCTTGGGGCAGGGTAGGGAGGCTGCGAAGGAGTGTCTTCGCACCAACCCTGATCTACGGGATGAGATCGAGCACCGCGTACGCGTTGCGTGCGGACTTGATTTTGAAGACGACCCCGTTGGCGAGGTCGTGGATCAGACCACGGCGTAATGTCGCCCGCTTGCATAGTTTTCCATCCTAAGTGAGGCCCCCCTTGAGCGATATCGCTTCGGCCGCCGTCTTCTTTCCGGAGAAGGCGGCGGTTTACCAATCATCCTTTCAGCAGGTCAAGCCTACCTCCCGCCTCGTCCTAACCCTTATGGATGGGTCTGAGAGGACTTTTCGCGTCCCCATGCGGGTGGGGCGAATTCTTCAAGCCGACCTCGATGCGCTGCCCCAGTCCGCCTCCGAGGCTGTCGATTACATCGATTCCCTTCAGAGGCGAGTCGCATTCTCCTATTTGGTAGACGTGCTTTCCAGACGTGACCACTCTACAAAGGAGATCCAGGACAAGCTTAAAGGCCAAGGCTTTTCGCCGTCTTCTATTGAAAGCGCCGTCGAGAAGGCCCGGCAATCCCGGTACCTCGATGATGCGAGGTTTGCCAGCTACTT
>ERZ835051.1730-NODE-1730-length-21527-cov-3.180514_pt1 | contig 21527 bp, 22 predicted proteins | sample MGYA00519575_ERZ835051 | MGnify/ENA primary metagenome ERZ835051 (study PRJEB31850, sample SAMEA3708769) | human gut metagenome | biome: human gut; feature: human-associated habitat; material: faeces | place: China | collected 2014 ... | reverse complement strand
TGATCAGCAGCAGCGCTCCGGCGATGAAGAAGATGGTGGACCAGGCCACGACTACGCGCTCGTGGGGAACGTGCTCGGTGCCTACGGGCAAGCCGTGGAGTTCGATTAGTCCGGCTATCCACACGAGTCCGCCGCTGGCAAGCAGGGAACCGAGGCGGTAGAAGGTGGAACGGACGCCTACATAGGCCGCTTGGTCGTGGTCGGAGAGTTCGAGCATATAATAGCCGTCGGCGGCAATGTCGTGGGTGGCGGAGAAGAAAGCGGCGAGCCAAAAGAGCGCAAGGGTGGCGGCGAAGAAGAAGCTGGCGGGGATGAGGAAGGCGATAGCGGCGAAGCATACACCCATGAGCACCTGCATTGTCAGAGTCCATGCACGCTTGGTGGAGAGGATGTCGACGAAGGGGCTCCAAAAGGGCTTTATCACCCAGGGAAGGTAGAGCCAGCCGGTGTAGAAGGTCATTTCGGCCTTGCCGATGCCCATCTTGGTGTATAGGTATACGGTGAGGGTGTTGACCAGGACGTAAGGCAGGGCCTCGGCTACGTACAGTGTCGGGAGCCACGTCCAGGGGGAACGGCGGCGTGTCAGGTGAGCGTTTGCGGACATGTTTCGCGGTAGATTTGGGCGATTATTTCCGGTGTCAGGGTGTCGAAATCCTGCTCGCGGACGGTGACGAGCAACCCGGCGACATCGAGGGCGCCGGGCGAGACCATCGGCGGGGTACGAGGAGGCGCGGTGTCGTAGCCTTGGAAAGTGAAGCTCCTGCATCAGCCCGTCTTCCCTCTTGAAAATGAATGTGTTGAGGAGCTGAGAACTGTAGGGATGCGCCATGGTGCATCCGTAAAAGTCAGAAGGGCTTATTTTGCTATGGAAAGCGGCAGGGTGGGCGATGCCGAGAATGGCGTTAACGACTTCGCTGCCTATGTCGGGGATGTGAAGATTTTCGGTGCGGAGGATGAGGGGCAAGTCGCGTTTGGCGACAGCCTGGAAATGGAGGTGGTCGGGAGCCGAAGCTCCGGACTGTGCGCCATTGAAAAAGAAGACGAGGTCCGGAAAGCGCTCGGCAGCCGTCAGCATGGCCTGCATAGGCAGCAGCTGCGGCTCATGCGCACGCGCCACGATGGTGTAATGGGGCGAGAGGATAGGATAGGGGTTGACGAGGATGTCGTAGCCAAGGTCATGCAGGCCTGGGTGTACGAGTTGTTCTGTCGGGCGGTTCCTGGCGCATAGGAAGCAGGGACGGGCTGCAACGGAGGCGGCATCGACCTTGGCGGCAGTTGAGCGCACGCGTTCCGGGTTGAAGAGCAGGGTGACAGGTGCAGTCGTCTCTCCTACCGGCACTTTAACCATGCGGCGTCGGCAGCTTTGGAGAGCGGCAAAGTTGCGGGCAGCCAAGGGCCAGCAGTCCAGCTGACGGGCGGTAAAGGCGGAGAGGCTTTCCATTTGTTGATTATTTATGGCGGCGACGGTTAGCCTCGATGCGTGCCAGAATCTCGGCGCTGCGCACGAAATCTTTGTAGAAATTGTACTCGTTGGTCTTTTCCACGCTGAGGTTGGCGTCGGAGTTGCCGGGCCAGCGGCGGCAGTGGTAGAGGGGGTCGTAGATACGTCCTATCTTATACTCGCGGCTAATGCGCAGTAGGGTTGCATAGTCCTCGCCGTAGCTGACGTTGGGGAAGAGTATCTCGCGAAGCACACCGATGAAGAAGGCGCGCGGGGCGCCGAACCCGTTGAGGCGCAGGGCATTGTCCGCGCCCCAGCGGCTGGTCCATTCGCTGTGGTCGATGAGGCCGGGCGGGATGGGATTGAGGTCGAAGTCGGTCATGATGTAGCTGCCGACCACGGCGGCACATTCGTGGGTGTAGAAGCAATCGAGAATGCGGGCCAGGACATCGGAACCGTTGTATACGTCGTCACTGTCGAGCTGTACCACGAAGCGTCCGGCTTGTGGGCAGGTGACAGCCTTGTTCCAGCATCCGCCGATGCCGAGATGCTCGTCAGGGCCGGGGCGCAGAACTATGAGGCGGGAGTCGGTGGCGGCCATATCGTCGAGCACCTGCGAGGTGCCGTCGGTGCTTCCGTTGTCGACTACGATGACATTAAACGGGAGTGGCAGCGTCTGCCCGAGTGCGGAACGCACGGCGTCGGCGATGGTGGCAACGCGGTTGCGGACGGGAATGACGACGGAAGCCATGATCGGATATTCACCCTCGTCGAGATCCACGGTCCTCTTCTTGCCGGTGAGTCCGCCAATCTTCTCGAGGTGACGGATAAGGGCCTGTTCCATGGCCTTCTGGTACTCGCGGTTGCGTGGGTCGACGTAGTCGTGCTGCTTCTGTCCGCTCAGGCGCATGTCCACGCGGGGCATAGTATACATGAGTTCCGGCACGAAGGCAATCATATGTGCGGTGCCGAGGCTCAGGCGGAGAGCATACCAGCCGCCGTCGGGGTCCTTGGCCTCGTCATCGTCCATCTCGTTGACAGCGCCTATGACGTCGGCGACGTTGAGCAGCACGAGTCCGCCGAAGTCGAAGTCATCGCGGATGGAACCTGGCTGGTATTCCACGCCGGGATGGTCGCTGACGGAGCCGTCAGGCTCTATGAGTCGGTATCCGCTGAAGACGAGGCAGGCGTCAAGGTCGTCGGCCACCTGTCGCATGCGCATCTCGCAGTACGGGTCGAGGTGTAGCTCCCGGTCGGTGAGGCTTACCAGGGCATATTTGTCGAGAGAAGAATTCAAAAGGTCCTCGCGCAGGGTGGCCACGTCGCGAAACCGGAATATTTCAGACATATTACTGTTGAGGGGTGAAAGTCGGGAGTTGAGAGTTGCGATGACAACTCTCAACTCCCGACTTTATTCGAGGATTTTAAGGATTTGCTTCATGAAGGCGTCGCGCTGGCGTTCGCCCTGGATGGTCTCGAAGGGCACGCTCATCACGAACACGCGACCTTTGCCTGGTTTGGTGAGCATGGCGGCGTTGCGTCCGCTCTCGCTGAAGACGAGCATGGGAATGGACTCCACGCCCTCGGCGGGGTTCAACACGTCGGGATTTTCTACTATGTAGATGTCCTCGCTGAGGGTATTGTTGTAGTTGAGGTCGCCGCGTTGGAGTGAGTTGCCTATGGGTTCGAGGCGTGCGCTGGTGGGGCGGGTGACGCGTTCGGCGGTGATGCCCAGCACCTCCTCGGCGAACTGCGGCGACTTCTGCGCCACGTCGCTGCCGACGTATTGGCCGCTAACGAAGAGGTGTCCGCCCTTGTGGATGTAGGTGCGGAGCTTTTGCCGCAGCTCTTCGGGAAAAGCCTCGTAGAGTATGCCGACCTTGCCGTTGCCTACGGTGGTGGTCTTCTGCTTGCCCAGAATCAGGTCCACGACCTTGTAGTTCTCGAGCTTCACCTCTCCGCGCTCCACGGCGCCGGCACTGGTGGACACGAAGCCGTAGCCTGCCCGGGCGATGCTTTGGCCATGCCCGGCCACGAAGTCGAAGGTGTTGCCGGCTATTACCTTGTCAACGTAGCTGGAGCCGCTGGCGCCGTGGGAGTTGCCGGCATTCTTGTTGAAGTTGGTCTGGTAACCGGTGAAGCTGATGTCGCGGATGTACGGCACTCCGAAGTCCTCCTTGCTGTCGAAGCCGGAGCGGCCGCCTTCGCTGAAATGGGCCGGGGCCGAGACGCGGTCGAAACCATTGACGATGAGCACGGGCTTACGTCCGTCACCGGCATCGCGCAGGGCCAACACCTCGCTCGGGAAGCTTAGACCGCCGTCATTCACGGCCACTATCTTAAAGCTGTGGATGAGTTTGTCTGTGACCTTTACGATGAAATGCCGACTCTTGACCTCGGCTATCTTGCGGAAGCCGAGCTGCCCCTCGGTACGCTCCAGCACCACGTATTTGTTGGGCATGGCGGTGGGTTCGAGCTTGTCGGGCGTAGGCTCCCAACTTAGCTTGTACTCGCCCTTGTTACCCTCCTTGACGATGCGGAAGTTCTTGACGGGGAGTGGCTGGATGACGAGCTCGCGGCCCTTGCGCTCGGCCAGGAAGCGTGCCATGGCCTTGTAGATGGAACGGCCCACGGTGAAGCGGAAGTTCGGGTCGAGTCCATACATCATGTCGGCATAGTTCTGGTGGCTCATCAGCTCGATAAGGGCTGCTGGAACCTCGGGCACACGGGCCTCCAGATAGGACTTGTCCCACATCGAACGGCGGGTCCAGCGGGGCTCGTAGGTGTTGCGGATGTCGCCGGTAATCTGGCGCATGACCATGTCGGTGAACATTCGGGAGTTCATGCGCGGGGTGCCGTCGGCGTACGAGGCGCCCCCGTTGGTGTAGTAGATGCCGAGGGTGCCCACGAAGCTGTCGTCGCCACGCTTGCCGGCGTCAGAATGGAGGGCGAAGCTGAGGTCGATGGGAATGTTGAGTCCCTCGCGCTTGGGGAGTACGCGACTGCCACCGGCCAGGTAGTTGACCCAGTGGCCGCGGTCGGTGTAGTCGTCCTTGTAGTCGTTGGAACCGTGAAAGGGGGAGTACACGGACTCGGGGAATCCGGCCCACTGTAGCCAGTAGCGTGCTCCCTCCAGGTAGCGGGGCAGTCCGGAGATTGAGAAGCGGGGTGTGCGCCCAGGCTTGGCGACAGGCTGCTGCGTGGTGGTCGGCTCCTGCTCGTCGACGGAGCCTTCGTCTTCTTCCTCGGTGGCGGGCTGCTCGTCGGAGTTTTCGGCTATATGTGTGTTGTCGGGAGTGGAGGGATCGTAGTAGATGTCGCTGCGGCGCGGTGAACGCTCGATGTTGCCCATGCCGCCGCCAATCTTGACGGCGTCGGCGGTGACGACAGTCCCGGCACCCTTGCTGGTCTGGTTGGTGAGCGCCACGATCGGTTCCACCTCGCTCATTCCGGCCTTGAAGGGGAAAGTGCCGAGGTAGGTCCAGGTGCTGCCGCCCATCTTCTGGTTGACAGTGAACTCGCGCGAACCACCGGAGTAGTTGACGGTATAGTGCGCGTCGGTGGTGGAGTTAGGCAACGTCTTATAGCTGACATAGACGGCGTATTCGCCATCCCTGGGAATGTCGGCATACCAGGCGGCAACGGACGGCTTTCCCTTGCTGCCGACTGTGGGCACTTCCATGTAGGTGCCGTTGGTGAAGGGATTCTCGGTGTCGCGGAAGGCGGGAAGGTCGTAGATGAAGCCCTCGCCCTCGCCGACTTTCCATTTCTCCGCGCCGTTGGTGATGCGGAAATCGGACTGGGAGTAGACCTTTCCGCCGGGATATGTGTCGTTGTCGACAATCACCTCGTTGCGGTTGATGTCGCGCTCGCGGGGAAGGAAGACGTTGGCGCCGGCGTTCTCGAGCATCGGCACCACGTAGGGCAGTATGTAGCTCATGGTGTAGACGTCCTCGATGGTCTCGAAGAGGAATCCGCGCTGCCATAACCAGCTTCCATGCTCGTTGCGGAAGTACTTCCCGTGGCTGTGCCATAGTGCGATGTTGTCGTTGTTCATGCCCTTGGAGTAGGTGGACCAGGGGTCGGTAGGACGCACGAACTCGGGGTTCTTCCTGGCGCTCTCGGGAAGCTTATCCACGCGGGAGATGTAGTAGCCAAGGTCGTGACGACCTACCTTCAGTGCTATTGAGTAGTTGCGCACAGAGTCGGGGAGGGAACGGCGCACGGCTCCCTTCAGGTCGCCGATGAACTGCTGGTTGATAGGCAGGTAGGTGAAGTTCTCGTTCAGCCCGACTGTGGCTTCGCGCAGCCGGTCGTTGAGCTTGACGGAGTTGATGCGCAGTCCCCCGGGATTGTGCTCCGAGGGTATCCACCTGAGCACTGCGGCGTTGACGGCCACTGTCAGGGAATCGTTTTGGGCGGCCTCAGGAGCCTCTTTCGGCTTCGACACTTTCTTGGGTGCGGGAGCTGCCGCCTGCTGACGCGATGAGGCGCCCGACGAGCTGCGGCGCGACTTGCGGCTGGCGGACTCGTATTTCTTTTTTGATGTCTTCTCCTCCTTGGCGCCTTTCTTTGATTTCTTATTCTTGGACTTCTTCGACTTCGAAGAGTTTGTCTCATCGGCACCCTTGGAGCCCTTCTTCTTCGACTTCTTCGACTTCTTCGACTTCTTCGACTTCGATGACTTTGAGCTTGTCTGCTCCGTCTTTACCTTCGATTTCGAGGACGACTTGCGCGCCTCCGCCGGGTTCAGCGGAAGCATAAGAAAAAGTATCAGTAGGGCGGAGAGTATGAGGTATGGGTATCTTTTTCTCATCACATAGAATTGTATTGCACCCCGAAAGCGGGATGCAAGTCAGCACCTTTAAGAGACCTGCCATGGTACCTTAAAGGTAATGCAAAAGTACTAAAAAATTCTGTATCCGGCGTGTTAAATTATATTAATCAAAGTCGAATAGTCTGCATTTCAGGTACTTATTGCAGGAACGGGTTATGCCGTTTTTCTGCTGCGATGGTGGTGGGATTGCCATGGCCAGGGTAAACTACCGTTTCGTCGGGCAAGGAGAGTAATTTCTCTTTCACCGCTTCGACGAGCTGCTGGTGATCTCCCCCCTCGAAGTCGGTGCGGCCGATGGAGCCCTGGAAGAGGGAGTCGCCGGAGATTACGAAATGGTCCTGCTCATCGTAGAGGGCGATGCCGCCGGGGCTGTGGCCCGGTACGTGCAGCACTGTCAGCCGTCCTTCCCCTATCTCGATGATGTCGCCGTCCTTGAGATAGGTTGAGATTTCGGCCTCGCGGGGCACGAAATCGAGCATGAAGATCTGGGCCTGCTGACGCACTTTCCTGCCGAGCGGTTCGTCGGCGGGGTGGGCCGACAACTTTACGCCGTATTCGCTGATGATAAAGCCATTGCCGCAGGCATGGTCCACGTGCATATGGGTGTTGATTAGGGCCACGACGGTGAGCTTCTCACGCTCCAGGAAGTGCTTCAGGGCCTCTTCCTCCTCGCGGGAGCTCATGCCAGGGTCGATGACCGCAGCCTTGCGCGTGGCATCGTCCCATACGACGTATGTGTTGATTCCGAAGAGTCGGAATATGAATCGTGCGATTTTCATAGCGGTGTGTAGACAAGTTTCTTGGTTTCGAAGAATGCTTCGGAGAAATAGTCGGTCAGCGGCACCACCACCGACGGGCGGCGACACTCCTTGAGTTCCTTCTCCAGGTCGCCCCCCTTGAGTGTTATCAGTCCGTTGGGCACGGAGTTCAGTCGTTTGGTGCGGATATTGCGTCGTATGGCCTTGAGCAGGTCGGCCTGGGGCATGACGGCGCGGCTGACCACGAAGTCAAAGCGCTCGTGGCATTCTCCGCTGTCGCCGTGCTGGAAGGTGACGTTCTCCAAACCAAGTTCTGCGGCGAAACTGCGGGCTGCCTCCACCTTCTTGCCGATGCGGTCGATAAGGTGGAACTGCGTCTGCGGGAAGTATATCGCCAGCGGCAGGCCCGGAAGTCCTCCGCCGGTGCCGAGGTCCATCACCCGGCTGCCCGGCGCGAAGCGAATGAACTTTGCTATGGAGAGCGAGTGCAGCAGGTGGGCTGTCTCGATGTTCTCCACGTCGCGACGGGAGATGAGATTCACCTTCTCGTTGTAGGCGTGCAGGCTCTCCTCCAGTCGTTCCAGCTGAAGCAGCTGACGCTCGTCGAGCTCCGGGAAGTATCTGACTATCAGTTCTTGCATTCTCTTGACATAAACCCTAAACTATGCCTCGAAGTTCACTGATGTCGGCCACTCTGTGGCGAAGGCAGTAGTCCTGGAGGTAATCTACGATACGCGTGCCGGTGTCGGGGTGCACGAAGTTTGCGGTACCAACCTGCACGGCGGTGGCGCCGGCCATGATGAATTCCAGTGCGTCGGCGCCGGTCATGATGCCGCCCAGGCCGATGACCGGAATCTTTACCGCCTTGGCCACCTGCCAGACCATCCGCACGGCAACGGGCTTGACTGCCGGACCGGAGAGTCCTCCGGTGACGGTGCTGAGCACGGGGCGCTGACGCTCTACATCGACAGCCATGCCCAGCAGGGTGTTGATGAGCGAGACGCTGTCGGCTCCCTCTGCCTCCACTGCGCAGGCTATCGAAGCGATGTCGGTGACGTTGGGCGAGAGCTTCACGATCATCGTCCGGGGCCATGCCCGGCGACAGGCCCGCGTCACTGCCGCAGCTCCATCGCAGGTGGTGCCGAAGGCCATGCCTCCCTGCCTGACGTTCGGACAGGAGATGTTTATCTCCACGGCAGGGATGCGCGGCAGGTCGGCCAGGCGGCGGCACACCTCTGCATAGTCCTCCGGTCGGCTACCGCTCACGTTTACAACTATCCGGGTGTCGATGTGTTCGATGCGCGGATAGATGTTCTGCACGAAATAGTCCACGCCGCCGTTCTGTAGTCCAACGGCATTGAGCATTCCAGAGGGAGTCTCGGCCATGCGCGGATAGGGGTTTCCCTGTCGCGGCTCCAGGGTAGTGCCTTTGACGATGATGCCACCCAGGCGGCTGAGGTCCATCAGAGGAGCATATTCCTGACCGTAGCCGAAGGTGCCGGAGGCCGTCATCACCGGGTTGCGAAGCTCTAAGGAGCCTATGTTTACTCTTAAATCGGCCATGTCAGTTGGTTTATGTTGAAAACGGGTCCGTGGGTGCAGGTGCACAGGTTTCCTTCCGTGGTCTCCTCTACGCAGCAGAGGCAGGCGCCCAGACCGCAAGCCATCTTGTTCTCCAGGCTCACCTCGCAGTCGATTTCTCGGGCCTTGGCGGACTTGGCAACGGCGAGCATCATAGGCTTCGGACCGCAGCAGTATATCATGTCGTACTTCCCGGCGAAGAGCGGATGGTCGGTGACGAATCCCTTTGTGCCGACACTGCCGTCCTCGGTGCAGACGTGCACCTTTCCGAACCGGCCGAACTCGTAGAGCATGGGCACGTCGGCCGCAGTGCGTCCACCAAGGATATATTCGGGCTTGCGACCTATCTTCCTGAGCTTGCGGCCAAGATAGAGCAACGGAGCGATTCCCACTCCGCCGCCCACGAGCAGCAGACGGGCATTCTCAGGCACCTCGGTGGAGAAGCCGTGGCCCAGGGGCAGCAGCACCTCCAGCTCGTCGCCGGGGCGGCACTCCCCTATCGCACGGGAGCCGCGGCCGAGATCCTTGACGAGAATCCACAGCTGGCCTTCGCGCACGTCGCACACGGAGATGGGGCGCCGCAGAAACACATCGGCACATTTAGGCGCAAGTATATTCACAAACTGGCCAGGCAGGATCTCCGGTACATCCGCCGGCAATGCCAGTTTCAGCAGGGTCAGCCCGGAACCCACAAGCTCCGAGTGATTCACCCGCAATTTCAAATCTTTATAGCTCATTGACAAGTTCTTTCAAGTCTTAAGTTCCTCGATCATTGCATTCCGGGGCCGAAGAGGATTCTCGAGTTAGATGTTTCCTTTGCAATTGGCGCCCGCTTTAGCGCGGCGCATTACTTTCCTCGGGAATGCCGAGCGCCTGTGCACGTACGGAGAGGCCCTTCATCAGCTCCTCCAGGGAGTTGCGCACCTTCTCCAGGCGCTCGATGGCCCGCAGGCGCCGACTTACGTTCCCACGGTTCAATCGCATCTGCTCCTTAGCCGCCTCCAGCTTCAGCCCGCGGTCTCGCAGCAGATAGCTGATGGCCCGAAGCGTCTCGATGTCCTGCGGCGTGTAATATCGCAGGTTGGTGGCGCTCCGCCGCGGGTTCAGGCAGTCGAACTCTTTCTCCCAGAAACGGAGCGTGGACTGCTGGACGCCCAGCATCTCCGCCACATCTTTTATTTTATAGTATAGCTTTCCTAACTGTGGTCTCTCTGCATCCATAGTTCAGTCCATTACGTTTCCGGCATTGTCGGCGCGACGAATCATGGCGTCGTACTGCTCCGGGGTTATGTCCATGAAATAGTAGTTGACGGGGTTCTGTGCCTCTCCCTTGAACCGCACTTCGTAGTGCAGGTGCTGCGAGGTGGACTTTCCTGTTGAGCCCATCTCCCCTATCTTGGTGCCGCGCGAAATGCGCTGCCCCTTCACCACCACGGCCCGGCGCAGGTGCGCGTAGACTGTGCGGTAGTTGTAGCCGTGGTCGATTTCCACGCAGTATCCCATGCCCCCCTGCCAGCCCGCCTCGGCCACGACGCCGTCAGCGGTGGCCGCAATCGGCTCCCCCTCGTTACCGGAGAAGTCGACGCCGGCGTGGAACTCGGTGGTGCCGTAGATCGGGTCCGTGCGGTATCCGAAGCCGGAGGATAGGTTGTAGTCCTTGACGCTCACGGGCATCACTGCCGGGGTGTGGCGGAGCTTGTCACGCTGGGAGAGGGCCGCGTTCTTGAGCTCGTCGAAGCTGCGGCTCTGCACGTACAGCTCGCGGTCAAGCAGGTCCAGGCCGCGCGTCAGCTCGGTTATCAGCGAGGCGTCCGGCAGATTCTCCAGGGCACGGTAGCGCTCCTCGTTGTCGATGCCGGAGTAGCGCTCTGTCACCGACAGCGGCTCCATCTGCATCAGCACGCGGTAGTAGTTGTCGTCGCGCTGGCGGATTCCGTCCATCACCTTCAGCGACGCATCCAGGCGCCGCTGAAGAGTGTTGTACTGGCTGCGGAGCTGCGAGTTTTCCTTGCGCAGGTTGGCCTCGGAAGGAGGGGCCAGGACGAAGAATGAGAGGATGAACAGCACCGCACCTATCGCCACCCCCACCAGCAGGTACAGTCCAAGAGAGACCAGGCGCCGCCCGAGCGTCGGGTAGATGCGCTCGTAGCTATCGGTCTCCGGGTTATACCTGTAGGTGATCTGTCTGCCCATAATTCGTTTGCAAAGTTACAAATATTTCATTAATTTTGCGGTGATTTTTGAGACTAACCGACTAATGTTGACTTCTACCCAGACCAGAGAGGCCTTCAAGGAGTTTTTCCGCTCCAAGGGCCACGAGATAGTGCCGTCGGCCCCGATGGTGATTAAAGACGACCCCACGCTGATGTTCACCAACGCGGGCATGAACCAGTTCAAGGACGTGATACTGGGCAACCGCCCCATCACCCGCCCGCGCGTGGCCGACAGCCAGAAGTGCCTGCGCGTCAGCGGCAAGCACAACGATCTCGAAGAGGTAGGGCACGACACTTACCACCATACTATGTTCGAGATGCTTGGCAACTGGTCGTTCGGCGACTACTTCAAGGCCGAGGCCATCGACTGGGCATTCGAGTTCCTGGTGGATAAGCTGGGACTCGATCCCGACCGCCTCTACGCTACCGTTTTCGAGGGCTACGAGCCAGACAAGCTCGGACGCGACGACGAGGCCGCCGCTCTCTGGGAGAAGCACCTGCCCAAGGAACATATCATCAACGGTAACCGCCACGACAATTTTTGGGAGATGGGCGAGACTGGTCCCTGCGGCCCCTGCTCGGAAATCCACATCGACCTCCGTCCCGACGAGGAGCGTGCCCAGGTCAGCGGCGCCGAGATGGTAAACAAGGACCATCCACAGGTCATCGAGATCTGGAACCTGGTGTTCATGCAGTACGATCGCCGCAACGACGGCTCGCTGCACCCGCTCCCCAACCGTGTCATTGACACCGGCATGGGCTTCGAGCGGCTCTGCATGGCCCTCCAGGGCAAGCGCTCCAACTACGACACGGACGTCTTCCAGCCGCTGCTCCAAGAGATAGGCCGACTTTCGGGCCACCGCTACGGCGCCGACGGCAAGGCCGACGTGGCCATGCGCGTGGCAGCCGACCACCTGCGCACCATTGCCTTCGCCATCGCCGACGGCCAGCTCCCCTCCAACGCCAAGGCCGGCTACGTCATCCGTCGCATCCTGCGCCGGGCCGTCCGCTATGCCTACTCCTTCCTGGGCCGCAAGGAGGCGTTCCTCTACGCTCTCGTGCCCGTGCTGGTAGACCAGATGGGCGGCGCCTATCCCGAGCTCAAGGCACAGCAGACGCTCATCACAAAGGTTGTCAAGGAGGAAGAGGAAGCCTTCCTGCGCACTCTCGACAAGGGTATCGGCCTGCTCGACTCCCTTATGGATGCCGCCCGCAAGGACGGCAGGACGCTGGTCAGCGGCAAAGACGCATTCACTCTTTATGACACCTACGGCTTCCCCCTCGACCTCACCGAGCTCATCCTCAAGGAAAACGGCATGACGCTCGACCAGAAGGGCTTCGAGGAGGAGATGGCCACGCAGAAGCAGCGTGCCCGTTCCGCCGCTGCAGTAGTCACCGACGAATGGGTGGTGCTCCGCGACGGCAACCAGGAATTCGTGGGCTATGACCACACTGAGACCCCAGCCCGCATCCTCCGCTATCGTCGAGTAAAGCAGAAAGGCAAGGAATATTACCAGATTGTCCTGGACCGCACTCCCTTCTACGCGGAGATGGGCGGACAGGTAGGCGACAGCGGCATCCTCATCGACAGCGGGGGCCGCGAAGTCACAATCTTCGACACCAAGCGAGAGAACAACATGGGCATGCAGCTCAGCCTCACCCTCCCCGAGAACCCCGAGGAAGAGCTCACCGCTCGCGTCGACAGCGAGCGCCGTGCCTCCATCAGCGCCAACCACACCGCCACCCACCTGCTCCACCAGGCCCTGCGCGAGGTTCTCGGCACCCATGTCGAGCAGAAGGGTTCGCTGGTTCACGCCGACGGTCTCCGCTTCGACTTCGCCCACTTCCAGAAGGTCTCTCCCGAAGAGCTGCGCAATGTAGAAAAGCTTGTCAACAAGCGCATCCGCCAGGCCATTCCCCTCGACGAATGTCGTGACGTTCCCATCGCCGAGGCCCGGGCCAAGGGAGCCATGGCACTCTTCGGTGAGAAGTACGGCGACAAGGTTCGCGTAGTCCGCTACGGCGACAGCATCGAACTCTGCGGCGGCACGCACGTCGCCAACACCGGCAACATCGGCATGGTGCGCATTCTCGGCGAGAGCTCAATCGCCGCCGGCATACGCCGCATAGAGGCCGTCAGCGGCGCCAAAGTCGAGGAAATGCTCGACCAGGCCATGGACGACATCCACGGCATCGCCGTCATGCTCGGAAACACGAAGGACATCCGCACCGCCATCGAAAAAGCCATCAAAGAGAATGCCGACCTGCGCGGTAAGGTCGAGGAATACGTCGCAGAGCGCGTCGAGAACCTCGCAAAGGAGTGCATCGCCAAGGCCCGAATGGTCAACGGCGTCCGCATAATGCGCCTCGATGGCCCGCGTGTGCCTGAGGTCGTCAAGAACATAGCCTTCGCCATCCGCCGCCTTGACCAGGAGGGCCACTACGTCTTCGTAGGAGCCACGCACAACACCCAGAAGCCGCTTCTCACACTGCTCATCAGCGACGACCTCGTCAAGGAGGGCCTCAACGCCGGGCAGACAGTGCGCCAGGCCGCCAAGCTCATCAAGGGCGGAGGAGGAGGACAGCCCTTCTTCGCACAGGCCGGCGGCAAGGACCTCGACGGACTCTCCGCCGCCGCCGACGAGATTATACGCCTCCTCAACCTCAGCTAAGAGATGGATTCCATAGTCGATTACCGCCGCAAGCCCGAGTGGCTCAAGATTCGTCTTCCCCGAGGCTTCAAGACAAGCCAAGTAGTGGGCTTGCTCAAAGACAAGGGGCTGCACACCATCTGTTCGTCGGGCATGTGTCCCAATCGTGCCGAGTGCTGGGGTGCCGGCACCGCCACCTTCATGATCTGTGGCAACATCTGCACACGCGGCTGCCGCTTCTGCAACGTCGCCACCGGCCGTCCCCTCCCCCTCGACGAGAAGGAGATTGACGACATCTGCGAGAGCGTCGCCCAGCTCGGACTCAAGCACGTCGTCCTCACCAGCGTCGACCGCGACGACCTCCCCGACCTCGGAGCTGGCCACTGGGTGCGCCTCATCAACGCCCTCCACGAGCGCTGCCCCGGAGTGACCATGGAGACCCTCATCCCCGACTTCCAGGGCCGGGAGGAACTCCTCGACATGGTCGTCCAGGCAGGTCCCGACATCATCTCCCATAACCTTGAGACAGTGGAGCGCCTCACACCGCACGTGCGCTCACGCGCCACTTACCGCGGCTCCCTGAAAGTGCTCAAATACCTGGCCGACCACGGCGTCCGCACCAAGTCAGGCATCATGCTCGGCCTGGGCGAGACCGACGACGAAATCTGCCTGACCATGGACGACCTGCTCGAGGCCGGCTGCCGCATCATGACTATCGGCCAGTACCTCCAGCCCACCCGCGACCACTACCCCCTGCAGGCCTACGTCACCCCCGAGCAGTTCGCCGAATACGGCCGCATCGGGCGTCTCAAGGGCTTCCGACACATCGAGTCCGCCCCATTTGTCCGCTCCAGCTATCACGCCGAAAAGCATCTCCACTAATTGCCCGTAGTTTCATGGTCGTAAAAGACTTAGGACGCGTCCCCTATCGCCAGGCGTGGGAGCTGCAACACAGGCTTGTAAAAGAGCTGCAGGATGGCCACGGCCAGGAGCAACTGCTGTTGGTGGAACACGATCCCGTCTTCACCCTCGGCTTCCACGGCAACGCCGCCAACATGCTCCTCGACGAGAGCGCCCTGGCCGCCAAAGGTATCGAGTGCATACGCATAGAGCGAGGAGGCGACATCACTTACCATGGCCCCGGCCAGCTTGTAGCCTACCCCATCCTCGACCTACGCGCCCACAATCTCGGCGTCAAGGCATACGTACACTTGCTGGAAGAGAGCGTCATCCGCCTCCTTGCCGAATACGTCATCCGGGCCGCACGCGATTCCTCCGCCCCTGGCGTGTGGATAGACGTCGCCACCCTCCGCCAGCGCAAGATATGCGCCCTCGGCGTCAAAGTCAGCCATGCCGTCACCATGCACGGCCTGGCGCTCAACGTCAACACCGATCTCACCCCGTTCAGCTACATCAACCCCTGCGGATTCGTCGACAGGGGTGTAACCACCATGGCCCTGGAACTCGGTCATACCCTTGACTTCGCCGAAGTAAAAGACCGCTTCGCCGCCATCTTCCTCTCCCTGCTGAAATGAACAACGAGATTCTATACATCCTGCTACCGGACTTTGCCGGACACGAGATGGTATACCTGATGGAGGCCATATAGTTCAACAAACGGGGCTTCTGTAATATAGCCTGCGGCACAACTGAATTATCCGGGGCAAAGATGTTCTTTGCCGGTAATCACTTGATTATGACGACTGCGGAAGATATACTCGGAACACTGGAATCTATGCGCGACGACGCACAGGCCCTCCAGCTAATGCGCTTTTTCAAGACCGGCAAGGGAAGCTACGGCGAAGGAGACCGATTCCTCGGGCTGAAAGTGCCGCAGACTCGGCTCGTGGTGAAGGAAACAAGGCTGGATGTGTCGCTGCCGGAGATCGAGAAGCTGCTCTACTCGGAATGGCACGAAGCCCGACTGGCCGGATTCCTGCTGATTGAGCAGGAGATGAAAGAGTCTCTACCCAAACGCCTGGATTCGCCTGCCAGGTGCCGGGAGAAGGCGGAACGGAGGGATGAGATTGCGGCATTCTATCTCCGCCACGCAAGGCAGTCAAATAACTGGGACCTGGTGGACATTCCCTGCCGTGGAATACTGGGCGAATGGCTGTTGCACCCTTCCGCTGACGGGACTTTGCCTGACCGCGGCATCCTCGACCGGCTGGCCGAGAGCGACAACCTCTGGGAGCAGCGCATCGGCATAGTCACTACCTGGCGCCTGATCAAGGAGAGACAGTTTGATGACACGCTGCGGCTTGCCGTCAAGCTGTTCGACCACCCTCACGACCTCATGCACAAGGCCGTAGGCTGGATGCTTCGCGAAGTCGGCAAGAGAGACATGGACGTGCTGACCGACTTTCTCGAAGCCCATTACGCCGAAATGCCGCGCACGGCCCTGCGCTACGCCATTGAGAAGATGCACGAACCCACTCGCCAGTCCTGGCTGAGACGATAGAACAATCCAGCAGGAGCAGAATCGGGATATTGTCTAAATTGGTGTCAATGTGAAAGTTCGTCACGCCATGCCGCAGTGTGCCCCTCTCGACTTCGTCGAGGCATCTTCCGGCTATGCCCCGACCATGTGTCTCCTGGCTGACTGCCATGCGGTCCACCACGACATATGACAAGGTCTTGCTTCGTGAACGGTCAGCGGCGCCCCTACCGCAGTGCATTGAAGATTATGGCTGATATGTCGGCTATAATGCTTTCGGTCTCGGCCATTGAGTATGGGGAATCAGCCACGAAAACGGCTATGGCGTAGCCTCTCCCGTCGGGCAGGCAGATATACCCGGCATCGTTGACGCCGATGAGACGTCCACGGAAATCGCTGTCGCCTGTGCCTGGCTTGTGGCCTATCACCGCTTTAGTCCCGGCAAGCGGGGCACTGAGGCGCCCCTTGCCAGTGGTGCAGGTTCGCAGCATCGCAGCTATATATCTATGTGTGTCGGATCCATCTCTCGCCTCCCGACGGAAGAAGCTGTCGAAGAGTCGAGCCATCTCGAGCGGCGTGGAGTGGTTCAGATGACACAGTGAGATGTCGCGGTGCATCTCCTCCTCTGTTGACACTACCGAGATGTCGTTGCAGCCCATCGCCTTCATGAGACTGTCGGTGGCCTGCGGGCCTCCGATCAGGCGGAAGAGAACATCGCAGGCGTTGTTGTCGCTCTGTTGCAGGGTGTATGCAAGGAGTTCCGAAATGGGCAGGCGCAGATTCCGCACTCCATATTTTTCTCGTAGGGGGCTCCATGTGTCGGGCCTTATTTCGTCTGCTCGGATGGCTATGGTGTCACCAATGGCGATGCTGTGCTTTTCACAGTAGTCTGCCACGGTCAGTGCCTGCGGGAACTTGTAGACGCTGAGCATGGGGAAAGATTCGCCTCCGTTGATAGCCACAGCATTCACTCCGCCGACAATAACGGCCACGCCTATCCGCGCCTCCTTTCCGGCAATGTATTCGTTAAGTGCCTCTTCCAGAGCGCTCCGGGCTGTGGCGAAGAGGCATCCAATCACCAGGAATACAGATACGGCTGCCGCACGCATGCTCATGCGTCGGCATAGAAGCGTAATATTTATGGGCATATTCCTGTCAGCGGTTTCGATGCTTGGCGGAATTGGTATACCTGGCGTAAATCTCGGCCTCGCGGCGCTTGGCCTCGGCTATGTCGGCGGTGTTCTTGGGGTCGACGCCATACTTGCGCAGGTCGGGAACCACTACGCGGGTACCGGGCTTGATGCGGTTGGGATGCCCCAGGATGGCCTTGTTCTCCTCGTAGATGTAGGGCCAGAAGTGCTGGTTGCCATAGTGCTGCCGTGCGATGGTGGTGAGGTAGCGGGTGGTGCTGACGGTGTCGTAGACTTTTTTAGTGTCGCTGGGCTGTGTGGGCGCCTGGTCGCTTGCGGGGACGGATGCACCTACAGTATCGGGGGTGGATGCGGGCTTTGCTGTGTTCGGTGCGATGGTGCGTACGGGTGTGTCGAGCACTTCTTTCTGAACCATCTGAACTGTGTCTGCACCCTGGACGTACCGAGCTATGAAGCGCGGGGTATTAGGACATAGAAGCAGAAGCAGCACGGCGATGATGCCAATCAGCAGCAGGGCGCATAGGAAACCGATTACGAACCCGAAGCGGCGGTGATGGCGGGCATGCTTACGATGATGGAGGCGAATCTCGTCCTCCTGCTCTATCTCGCGAGCGATAGGCGCTTCTATAGGATCTTCCTCCTGGTCGAGGACCTGCTGTCCGACATCTATGGAGTCCTCGGGGAGTGGTTCGGGCTCGGGGACGCGTTCCGTCTCCGAAGCAGATGTCTCCTCGGGTTCGGACACATCTGCTATATATGTGCCATCGTCGGCGGGGTGTTCGGGGTCTTCCTTGACGTCTACTGGGGCGGATGCACCATGGTGTGTCCCGACATCTCCCGCGTTCTCCTTGACGAATGGAGCTAAGGGCGCCAAGGCAGGAGCTGTCACGACGGTATCTGTTACTCCGGGCCCTTCCTCGACAGTGGTCTCGGGCTTCGGCTCGTTGTCCTCACGGCCGCCGGGAACGTGCGTAACCACGGCATCGGCTTCGAGCATCTCGTCGGTGAGGTCGTCGCTGAGTTCCACGGCCTCAAAGGCGGCGAATGGCTCGTTGACGGCAGCCGCCAGCTCCTTAGAAGGGACGAAGGTGAGCTTGGTGTGTGCCGACAGGGTTATGACGCGACCAGTGTTAACGTCCACGCTCTTGCGCTCGCCCATGCGCTGGACCTTGAAGGTACCCACACCTTTGAGGCGCACCTGTTCCCCCTCTGCAAGTGAACTTGCAATGCCGGCAAACAATGCCCGCAGGAAATCGTCGACGTCACGGCGTGGCAGGCCGGTGCGGTCCGCTATCAGCCTACAGGCCTCGGAGAAAGTGATCTTCTGCTCCATGGCGCTTATTTCAGTTTCTGCTTGAGGATGGCCGACGGCTTGAAGCCGATTACTATCTTGGGAGGCAGAAGCATACGCCTGCCGGTGGCCGGATGCACGTTGACTCGCTCAAGCCTCTTGCGCGACTCGAAGACGCCGAAGCCGGGCACTGCCACGGAATCCAGCTCCGAGCCGCTCTCGCTGAGCAACCTGGAAAAGGCCTCGATAATCCGGCGCCCCTGAGCAGGCTCCAGCCGACTGGCCTCGCAGGCCTTTTCTATCAACGTCTTGGTATCCATTGGACTGCAAAGTTAACAATTATTTCCGACAACGGGGCAACTTCAGCGCCAAAAATATTTTTTCGGGAAAATGCCGGGGCGGGGAGGGGAAATGTCAAATAGATTTCTTATCTTTGCAAAATGACGCTGTAAGTAGCCGAATTTTCGAGTGATAAAAGAGGTGAGGTTTTTACTCCGACAACTTTTCGGAAATGTTTGGTGAATTTTGGTTGTGGCTGCCTGCCAATTGCAGGTCTCTCAGCAGGCATCCATTAGGTTTTGCTTATGAACTCACGTTATTTAGAGTCCACGAGTGGCATCTCGAAGGCTGCGGATGCTTCGATTGGTTGTTTCTTCTTCTGCTTCTTTTGCTTTGACGTATCGGTCGTAAGCTTCTTTGTATTCAGCGCTGTTATCGCCAAACGCCTCTTTCGCGAGATTCTTCAGTGAATCAAGTGCCAGTGTTTCCTGATGGTAACATTGAAGCTTTGTGGTCAGGATGGCAACTTCGGTTTCTGTCAGCATTGCACCGTTGATGTTTTGCTGGTTCACTTTTTGCAGTGAATCGACGTAGGACTTCTGCGACTCGTACTTCGCCTTAGCGGAGTTGGAGCAGGAAGTGGTTACTGCCATGGCCGCTACGAGCAGGCAGATGAAAATAAGTAGTTTCTTCATGTTATCTTGAGTTTAGTTTTGAGCAGTGTTGAAAGACGAATTACTCAAAAACGAAATTCTTTCGTAATATCATCATAAGTAGCCGAATTTTCGAGTGATAAAGAGTCGAATTAGTAGCTCCGACAATTTTGCGGAAAAATTCAAGAGATTATGAATGATATGATGCCAAGTAAGAGAAATGCTCCACTGGCAACCATTATGATTATGCCTTGTCGGCGATACTCTGATTTAGAGAAATCGTCAGCAGGAACAACATTCGACTTTGTTACCATAACATCTCCGATGTAACGTCGTCCATCTTTGTAACGACGGTCTTGAACATACTGAGGCTGCCTTTCGGTCCACTCAATTTTTGTGGTGTTTTTTAGATAGCGTGCAATTCCATAGATCAGCACGGCAATTGGGCCGATAGGTGTGGCAAGAAGACCAATAATAATGAGTATAATTGTGCCTGCCCCAAGTTTATTCTTGACAACTGCGTTTGGCATAGTGTTGTCTCTAAAAGAATCTACGGGGTGTTCCATTTGAGGAGCACTGTTGACATTTTGAATGGGCACGTAGTTTTTGTTGTTGTAAAGTTGGTTGGAGATTACTCTCCCCCCATCTCGACCAACTTGATTGACGGCAGAGCGCACAAAGCCCTTGGCTAAATTTTTTGCGAAGTTGCTCATATCTTGGCTGTCAATAATAATGAAAGTTTCTTTTCCATATTATTTTAATAGATTTGCGTTAGGCATATAATGCCGTTTTGAGAAGGATTGAAAATCGTAATCCGAACAGCTGTTATGCCTCCGTTTTCCTCGTCTGGTCCACATTCAAACCAAATCGCAGGCCACATACGAGAAAAAAGCCCACGCTGAAGCAGAATGCTGTCTTTTTGAGTTAATGTAGACTCTCCAGCTTTTGTCGGCCCAAATGTTGCTGCACACCTATTGATAAACTCGGCAACCTGAGGCGTGAATCTTTTTGAATGGGAAATAAACTCAACACTGGTTACACGTCCCTCTTTAGAGTGTACCTCAACGTAAGGGAACATGCCAAGCTCCTTTGTGGTCAAGATAGTTCGCTCAGGATAATCATCGGGTGATAGATGAATGATGTCGAAACTGAAATAATCTGCGATAGATTGTTTCGCTATTACATCAGCTTGCTGATACGTAGGAGGTGTCGTTGGCTGGGGCTTTGATTTAGCCCTATTCTTTTTGAAAATATTAAAGAGTCCCATGATTATTTTGTTGTGAGTCGTGCTTCGAGTTGTTTAATGCGCTCGTTGAGTGTAGCGATTGATTCGTTCTTGGCATTGATTGTATCTTGGAGGGTGGTTATTGTGTCCACCAGTTTGTTGATGCGTTCGGCTTCGTTATCACCTTTAAGCATTGTACCAGCGCCGAGTAATAACCAATCTGTCGATATTTCTGGGAAAGCGGCTGCAATACCTATGAGTGTATTGGCGCTTGGCTCGGAAATGCCTTTTATGTGCTTATCCAAAGTCTGCTGTTTCAGAGAGCATTTTATCGCTAATGCTCGTACTGAAAGTTTGGAATATTTTAGAATTTCTTGTAGGCGTTCTACCACGTTCATAGTAGGGGGAAAGTTAAAAAGCGTTAAAATAACCCTAAAATGAGTTACACCTATTGTATATTACTCTAAATAGAGTTACCTTTGCAGCATCAATCAATCAACACCGCAAAGGTAGTGAAAATGATTGAGAAAACAGCGACCAAAACAACATAAAAACAGGTATGAAAGCCCAACTCAACGACATCCTCGAAGCCCTCTCAGAGAGCATCGCAGAACACGAGGCAATTGCCAACGCGGCAATGAACGACCTCGAACAGCTCAACCCCTCAGTGGGCGAGTACAGAAGAGCCAATTACAAGTTCGGTGCAAGCGTCTACGTAGCCGCCTATCTCAACAGCATCAAGGCCGAGGCCGAGAAGCAGCAGGACCTCAAGCAACTCGAAAACCGCATCCGCTTCCACGCCCACCAGCAGGCAGTGAAGTCGGGCAGCTTCCATTCCACCGCCGGACAGGCAGCCCTGGGTGCCATCCTCAATGGATTCGTTCAACGCTTTTTCGCCTAACCCGCCAAGTCAAACCAAGACCAACCATCGACCCAATGAAAACCAACAGCTACTGGAAAATCCAGAGTGGACTGACCCCGTGCGCCAGTCTTGATTGACCCCTTGGCCC
>ERZ835051.1726-NODE-1726-length-21566-cov-20.959695_pt1 | contig 21566 bp, 37 predicted proteins | sample MGYA00519575_ERZ835051 | MGnify/ENA primary metagenome ERZ835051 (study PRJEB31850, sample SAMEA3708769) | human gut metagenome | biome: human gut; feature: human-associated habitat; material: faeces | place: China | collected 2014 ... | reverse complement strand
TGGCGTGTCGTATTCCGACCGAGACCGTAACACCCCAGAAATGGCAGAAGGAATTCCAACTCGGCGTTCGCGGTAAGATGACCAAGGCCGAGTGGAAAAACAAACTCAAAGCCAAGGCCCAACAGCTGTTTCCGCAATTCAACGTAACTTTGGCCATTTGCGACGCGATGTTGATTGCGTTGTACGGTAGCCGCCAATAATACTGCCCTATGGAATTTGTGTGTAAAAACCCCGACTGTTCCCGCTATGAAAAGCGTGACTACTATTCTTCCGTGAGCGTGGTACTACGCAACGGCGAACCCTTCTGTAAGCAATCGCCGTGCCCGGCCTGCGGTCAGATACGCGAAGAGATCAAGAAGGAAACGCCCACCGACCTGAAAGGTGTGTATTTTGGACGCTTCCGGGCCATGTCCAAGGAGCAAAAACAGGAGTCGCTAAAACGGCGCTCGCACGAGCACTTCAAAAAGCAAATCGCTCCGGAACGCCGCGCCAAACTGGCAGCCGTTCGCGCCGAAGCCAAGTCGATGTTGAAAAAGTAGCGTGTTATGCGAAGAACGGTCGAGGGTCAAATGTTTCGCCAGCTATTCAAATACCGAATCGGGCTGGTGAATAAGTACATTCTAATCATCCGCCACTGTGACGACCCGCGCCGCGTGGCTGCGTATCGTAACTTGGTGTTCCGGATGATGGGGCATATCGTACTGAAGAATATCACCAACTACATCAACCTACTCAACGGCTCAAACGCGCCCGAAATACCGTCGCGCGACGAAGCCATTGCCGATTGCTACGCGATGTTTGATAAATGCTTGGAGAAATTCACTATCCTTCCGGGAGCGAACTTCTACTTCTACTTCAATAAGTCCATCGCCCGCAATTTCTACACCCTTTATAAGAAGAACCTCAAAGCGCGTCATGGCGATATTTCGGAAGCCGTTGAATCGTCGCACCCTGATATGCGGACCCCCGGCCACGTCAACGACATGGAGATCACGTTCGACACGTTTGGCTTTACAGCCTTGGAACGGCGTATCGTGATGTCGCGCTTGGCTGGCCAGCGAAAGTCCGAGTTCTTGGCTGATAACCCTGACGTCACCGAAAACCTATACAGCCGCGCGTTGGTGCGGATGAAAAAACTATTAGAAAACGTCAAAAAAGAGTATCACAATGGAAAGAAAGATTGAAACCATCACCACCATCTTGGAAAGCGGTTTTGCCGTTTTGGAGGTTTGGATGTACGCGGGCGAACCGCTTGTGTTCTTGGTGAATAAGTTTACGCCGTCGGTTGAATCCAACGTGGCATCGATCGACTACTGCGAAGTGTCGGGCTACGACATTACAGCGTTTATACGCTTAGAGTCGGTGGAGATGAACCGGGGTAAGGCAGCCGTGCTGTCGAAACTGGAAGCCATCGTACAGAACCAGAAGGCGCTGAATTTCCAGTTTCACAAAAGCGTCAAATGGATTTACTGGACATCGACGCGTGGTTAACCCAGTACCCAAAATCGTAAAACAAGATCGTCATGGCCTTCGAGCCTTCCATTTATCAACAAGCCATATACAATGAGGTAGCCACTACCGACCACAATATCAACGTCAACGCCGTGGCCGGTAGTGGTAAGACCACCACGCTGCTGGGGTGCTTGGAGCGCATTCCCCGCGGCAAATCGATCATCTTCATGGCCTTTAACAACTCCATCGTTAAGGAGTTGCAAGCCCGTAACACGCGCCCTAACGTCGATATCATGACGCTTCATTCGTACGGGTGGCGGCTGTTACTACGTCGATACGGCAACACCGCCAAGATGAACCCTAATAAGTCCATCGCCAAGTTGGAAGTGGTGTTGAAACGTCACTCTAACGACGAAGAGGTTCAGGAATTGTTGTTAAGGCGCAAAAAGGGCTATTTGATCTATTTAATTCCGAAGATAGTAGACCTGATGCGCACGGCACTTTGCCGTCCTGAAATCGGCGAAATTGAGTCGTTGTGTGACTATCACGACATCGACTGCGGCCTGCTGGAAAAGCAACTGGCCTTGGAGACCTTCCTACTGAGCGTCAAGGACTGTACGCAGTTTGATTTTACCGACATGTTGTATATTCCCGTGACGGACCCCACGTTGCGGTTCCGTAAGTATGAGGTGGTGTTGGTTGATGAAAGCCAAGACATGAGCCTCCTCCAGCACGAACTCATAAAGCGCGTACTGGATCGCCGTTCACGGTTAATCACCGTTGGCGACCCGCGTCAGGCGATATACGGTTTCGCCGGAGCGGACGCTAACAGCTACGCCCGGTTGGCTGAATTAAACGGCAGTAGCGTCGAAATGCCGCTTTCGGTGTGTTACCGCTGTGGACGGCGTATCGTTGAAGAAGCCGAAAAGATTGTCCCCTACATACGCCCCTACGAACGCGCTCATGAAGGCGAAGTCGTGCTCGGTTCACTGAACGACATCGAGGACGGCGATTGGATAATCTGCCGTAACCTGCGGCCGTTGGTAGAGGTGTACCTTTGGCTGTTGAAGAACAAGATCAAATCGCGCGTTCGAGGTAAGGACATTGGCCACAGCCTTATCGACCTAATCAACAAGACCGGAGCGCGCACCATCGACCAGTTGGAAAAACTGCTTTGGAAGGAAGCCGACAAACTGGAGCAGAAATTGCGCACTAAAGGTTGGAAAAACCCCAGCGCGTCGCCTAAGATGGACGAACTCTACGAGAAGATCGAAGTGATCCGCGCCTTGGCCGTTGAAGCCGATACGGTGATGGAATTACGTGAAACAATCGAGGGAATTTTTACCGACGACTTGGAAGGTATACTGCTGATGACCATCCATAAATCGAAAGGCTTGGAAAACGACAACGTGTTCTTCTTGGCACCAGAATTGATCCCCTCACGCTGGGCTACTCAACCGTGGCAGCAAGAGCAAGAACTCAACCTCAAATACGTGGCTATCACCCGCGCTAAGAACTCATTAATATACGTACCATTAAACCAATCGACCCATGACATCAGCCAACCCTTCCGAGGACGATATCCAGTCCAAGGCTTACGACGACGAACTCAATAAGGCTGAAGACCGCATTGAGGATCACGACGACGAACCCATCAAGCGTCCCCACCCGTCACGCCAACAACGCGGCGTTCCGTCACCGCGTGAAATCGCCAACGTTATCAAGAAGTGATTACAAAAACACTACAATGAAGACTCTTTATTACCTTTTGAAGCGAACCAACGACTCCGGTAAGCCCTCCTATCACCAGTGGTTGCGGTCGGGGTTGATTGGCCGTGGCCGTGGCTTCTCCGAAACGGCCGACCCGGACTTCGCGTTCCGGACTCAGGACCCCATCGAAATGGTGGTCCACTACGATTATCTGAAGAACGTCCTCCATTCGCCCTACGAGTGGGAGGTGGTGGCCTATATGATGCCCACGGCTCAGCGTTCGTGGGCTGATCAGCGCCAAGTTTCCCAGTACGAAAACGTGCTGCCGGTTGGCGAAGGCATCACCGCTTGGCGTGAACGTATTGGCAATGCCAGCCGTCAAAACGAGTATCACCACAAATTTCAAGAACTTTCGGAAAACTACCAATAGTATGAGCTGCATAGATCGTATTCAGAAATTCAGCGGTATGTGGTATTACCGCGGTGAGCAGACCAAGGCGTTCACCATCGTTGGTCAAGCCAGCGTGCGTAAGTCATTTGGCGAAGACGAAGGAGGAGAGGCGGCGTTGATGATCGTGTACGAAGGTAAGGAAAACTGCTACCCCGACATCATCACCCACGAGCAGTTCCGTGTCGCTCCGGTACACCCGCAGTACCTTTTCGAAGGCGACTTGGTGTACGAAGAGTATTGTGGAAAGGTGTTGGGTATTTTCCGCGTTTCACTGCACGAAAGTGAAGATTACGTGCGGTTGGTTCGTATGGACCCTATATCAGGGACGGTAAACGCCCAAGTCGAACCGTTCACGGCTCATCGCCGGATACGCCGTGATGAGGAAGAAGTGATGGTTCCCTCCGAACATCACCAAACCGGGCATTCGACCTTCCGATACGCTTCACCGCGCAAGATTGAAGCCCTGTTCTACGAAGCCCGGCGCAACAACGTGAGGATGCTCGCCCACAACATCAGCAACCTCATCTCCCAGAAATGCACCTACGCCAGCGATGAAGGCCAAAAAACCCTCATCGACCTCGAAGCCGACTTCAACCGTATCATCAACCGTCTCAACACCCTCACCGATGGCCAATAAAAGCAAAGCGCGGTTCTTCCGCGTTGGCGGTACGTACACCCACCCTACGGGCGTTCCTTTTCAGGTACTGAAGATACGTCCTAACGAAAAGCAACTTGGCGTTCAGTTTATCGGCGCCGACGGATCGCGTTCTACAACGTCGATCGACTTGGTAAAACACAAGAAAATGCTCCAACGAGGAGAAATCGAAGAAATCTAACATCCATGGAATTTACACCCGAAAATATTGGCCAACTCCCCGACGACGGCGTGTTCGTGTTTGGCTCTAACACCGACGGTGACCACTGCGGCGGTGCGGCCTATACAGCGTTGATGCGTTTTGGCGCCGTCAACGGCAATCCCGAAGGGCCGCAGGGCCAAAGCTACGCCATCCCGACGATGGGATACTGGGATTCGTTTTCATACGGAACCGCAGAAGTCCTGAGGTATAAAATACGTATACCGTTTGACGAGTTGGTAGCAGCGTGTGACCGCTTCGTCCTTTACACCAGCCAACACCCCGAACTGCGGTTCTACGTGACCAAAATCGGTTGCGGAATTGCGGGTTGGAAGGTTGAAGAAGTAGCACGGGCGTTTGCCTTGGCCTTGGGGTCGTTCTTGGTACCGCTGCCGGACAATATCGTTTGGCCGCGTGAGTTCTACGAAATACTGAAGGACTATGGCGTGGTTGATTAGGCAGGAGTCAGGCGGCTACGTATTGGCCGATCAGCACCCCATCGTCCAGAACGGCGCGTTGTATTTCAGCGAAAGCGACGCCGTCGGCGTTACCCCCCAACAGGCGGCCATACTGCTTCACGGCTCAACACTGAAACCGGGTGAGTGGGTGGCGTTGAAACCCTCCGCGGCCCACTGCCTGAAACCGGGCTACTACGCCGCCAACGCCGACGGTACGTTACATTGGTTTGAACGCCGTCCGCAACGCTACGAAGGCCAGTGGTACCACACCGACTGCCGCTCGGAAATAGTCACGCGTGAATGCTTGGAAGGGAATTTGGAGCGTGTACCTGAGCCCACCGACACCGAACCTACGCGCTACGGCTCGCAACAGGCCCACCACGCGTCGGTAGTAGGCGTGGACGTACTTACGGCCCCGGCGTCGAAAGAACTCTTGGATCGGGGCATAAAGCCGCGAAAACAGCTGGGGTTCCTGTTACGTCGCCGCCGGTACTCCGGTACGCTGTTGACGGCTCACCCGGCGCGGGCCTTTGACGGTTTGAAAGACTATCGCTATCAGCCAGCGTTTACTTTGGAGGACGCGATGTGGGAACTGTTGAAATACGGGCGTATTCGCTTTGAGCGTATGAGCGACGAACGTGTGATGGTGACCATCGACCAGTCCAGCAACCTGTTTATCGATCGTAATATCATCCAGTCGGTGTTTGGCGCGCTGTTATATGCCAACGCGATGTTGGAAAAAGAATTGCCGTAATGGAGAAAGAATTGAAATACTACTACGTTGCCGACTCGGGCACGGCGACCTACGCTAAATTAGACGCCTTGGCGTGGAGACGCTTACACGCTTGGAACGCCGCACGGGCGTTTACACGCAAAGTTGGCGGAACCCGTTGGAACGGTTTACGAATGGTCTGGGCTGGTGGTGTCAGTACGGTGGTATTCGAAAACGAACCGCCGCGCGACCCTGACGCTTGGGTGATGGTGAACAGCCCGCTGTTGAGGACCTACCGTCCGCGTGTCTCCAACGCCAAGGGGAAGGCTCTGTACGAAGAAATGACGCGCCTGCCGCGTGTTGGCGTGAATGAAGTGAATGCCATTATAGGCTTCACGGACTATTTCGCTGGATTGCGTGTTGACGTTGAGGCCAACGTCCGTCGTGATGACACCCCCGCGGTCCACGGCTTTGGCGTTGGCGCGTGGTTGGTTGATATGAACCGCGTCCGTATACCAGCCGATGTACGCCGCGTGACGGAGGACGAGTTTAACCGCCTCACAGGCCGTAACGACCGCTTGGCATCAAAACACAAAAATAAATAAGATATGACGGCATCAACGATAGGAATTATAGGCTTTGGCGTATACTTATTGACGCTGATCGTTGGCTTGGTAATATCGTTTTTCGAAAAACCGCGTAAAAATGGATGATCGAGTATTTGGCGACGTTAAGTTCGTTGACGAACCAGAAACCGTGCCGCGTGACGCCGAATTGTTCACCGCGGTTGACCGTGGACTGAAATCAGGCGATTTGACCGCGGCTGTTGGCGGGTATATAGACCGCTCAGGCGTGTTTCACATCCAAGAAGTGAGTATCGTAAAAAGTGATAAGAAATGAAAGATTTTATTTTACCCTTGGCGTTCACGGTGTTGATCGTCGTTGGTGTTGTAGGAATGATACGCGCGGCGTTCACAGTGTATCGCCATCGTAAAAGGATTCGCGACTACTACGCCGCAATCGATCAGGTAAGCGTTGGCCAAACGTGGCGCAAAACGATCTACGACTTTGACGTCGATCCTTGGACGAAGCCCGTGTCTATCCGCCTGCGCGTTGAAGAAATCCGCTACGCCTCGAACGGTGATAAGTGGTGTCGGTGTATGACGCACGACGCCGGCGAGCTGCGCCTAACGGCAGAAGAACTGGTTGACGAATATGAGCAGTATGAGTAAGCGAAAAGGCCCTGCGCCGTGTACTACACCGCGTAACAACGTCCGGTTGAGCGTCAACGACCTGCGTTTAGTAGTCGATCTTTTGGAGGTCGAAGCGGGTATCAACCAAGCACACGTCGTCTATACCCCAGAGCAGTGTGTTGAATTGGCCAACCGCCTGCGTTGGATTTTGGTGCGTGAACGAGAAAAAGAAAACCGTCAAAACGAAAAGCGATGATAACACTCAAGAAGGGGGCGTTAGAACACTACGTCAAAGCACAACGCCGGAAAAACTACTATGGCAACCCGGCGTACAAAAAGCGTTGTAGACTGTGCGGCGCGAAGGTATTATTTCGGCATGAGGAAATCGTCTCGCGTTATTCGCTTCTATTTCCAGACTATGTTTGGTGCCCCGAGTGTGGTCAAAAAATTGATGTGTATAAGGGGGAAGGCTATATGTCGTATTGGCGTTGGCGGTTGTTCTACGAGAAAAAGTGTAGTGAATGAAATACGAAATCTATAAAACACGCGACGGACTCCTGATCCCTGTACTCTACCCAGAGGACGCGGGTCAGGCGTTTCGCTTAACCGTACCCGATGCCGTAAAGGTCAGCGAAGGTACGGCGCGTAACACCATCGCCTACGGCGTGGTCCCTGTACGTATGCGCCGCCAACCCTTCCCGGTCCGTAACAACATTTGGAGGGATCGTGAATTGCTTGGCGCGTTGAGTGGTGACCACAACCGCTGGGCCTTCGTGGATTATCGTAACGAAGTGGCGCCACCGCTATACCTACATCACGCCAACGAAGACTCCAACGACCCTACAATAGTAGACGGTTGACGCCAACAGTTATTATTTCCAAGAAAAGTAATTGTAAAACACGATGGAAAAAGACTTCAAACAACTCCTCAACGCCCCCATACCTCCGGAAATCACTGACCCTGTGGCTTGGAAGAAATATCTGGTGATGAAGGAATCTGCCACTCTGAAACGTATTCACGTGTTGGCGTCCGACGGCACGGAGATCAACCTGATGTGGTTCCCGCGGACGTTGCGTGAGAATACAAAACACCTGTCTACCAGCGAGCGTGAGGAGATACTCGAAATGTACGCCGCACGACGTAAGGTCCAGTTGACGGCTAACCGCTTATTGGCCGTGGCGCGCGGATCGTTTGAGTTGGCCCGTAAACGCCGCCGTGAAGAGCGTGGCGAATTCGACGCCTTAAACTGCTCGGACGTGACGCTGGTAGAGGACATTAAGGAACTTTTGGGGAAGATGTTCACCCCCAAGGAAGTGGTCCGTATTTTAGCCGAAAGCCGTGAAATACAGGTAGAGTTGGAATACGTCCAAGACGTGTTAAAACGGTTCATCAACGACATCGAAAAACGCCGCGAAGAATTCCGTAACCGCGTCCAAGACGTGCGTCTGTATTCGAAACGCCCTCGCTTAGAGGAACTCAGCTGGATGTACACCCAGATGAAGACGCGGTATAAGGCCCTACGTTCGAACGACGCCTATAATTCGATGCTACGCACTCTGGAACAGATCCGTAAAGAGGCTGAAGGTGACCAAATCTTCGTCAACGGAGCCATAGACGTCAACGTCGAAACCGAGATACGCCTCCACATCCAGCAAACTATATACAAATCCGTGAACCTCAAGGAGATAATCCTTGGCCGCGTGGCTGCGCGTATGAATTGGGACTTGGCGAAATTAGTCGCTGGCCTCCACAACTCGTATTACGCCCGCTTTATGCCTACCAACGACGAGTACGATCCCCAAGCCGAAATGGAGTACCCATCGTCGATGAATTACGACTTCAACCGTATTCAACACGAACACGCGGTGAGTGGCGTTGACGAAGTGGAAGACGTTAAGGCCGAACCTCTCAGCGAGCAAGAGCGTACCTCCAGCGAGGCCATAAAGCAGCTATTCCTCCAGCGTATCGCCAAGCAGCGTGAAGTCTTGGAAGCACCTAAACAGCGCGCTGACGCCGAAGTGGACTTTTGGCGTTCAAAGTTTAATAAGACAGCGGACGAAGACCACGAACTCACGCGTGAGGAAGGGCGCGTACCGCAGCACAAGTTCAACAAAAAGCAAAAATCTAAATTCAAGAAGTAATGGAAATTCAAGACTTCAAAAATCGTTGGAATGGCCAACCTATCGAGTTGATCTCCGGAGCGGAGGCTGACTTGTTGGTCAACTTAGACCGTGAGCGCGACGAGCGTGTACGCTACGTCACCGAAAAGGTTACAACGCTCGGTTGGCAGGCGTCGAAAGTGATCCCCGTGGCCGACGGTATGTATGACCGTGTTCGTAACTTGGTGATGGTTGGCGACGACTTGGTCGGTAAGCCTGTGACCACGACCACCACGGTACGTTCGTTCGCCGAGTTCCGCACGGACTACGAAGCGATGATGGCCGAGTTGCAGCGTCGCGTTGACGATTCTGACTACGTGCTGGGCGCCATCCGTTCGCTGGGCTTCGACGTGCGTGAAGACACCGTCGTGGAGAAGATGACCGCAACAGAAATAGCTGCTGTGACGTCGCACCCTGATACAGGTGTGGTTCCAGCGTTCGCCAACACCTCAGCCGCGGTATACATCTCCCTGCACCCGGAGGATCGTAACGTACGATTTGTGGCCGTGGCAGGAGCCGGGTGGTACAAGGTAACGTTCGCAAAGCGATAACGAAAATTCAAGACCAAAATGGACGACAAATCGACATTATTCGCCGCGCTGGTGTGCGCCTTGGCTATCGTCGTGGTGCTGATCGTGGAACACCGCCCGTCTTTCTTCTGGTGGCGGTATTTGTTCGGGTTGGAGAAAACCAGCCCTGACGAAATGGAGTGGAACGAAGCGGTACAGCGTATTCGTAAGCGTGTATACAAAGCGTACAAACGCCACCGCAAGTGCCTTTCCAACGGTATCATCGCTACCTACGGAATAGAACAATACGACGACGGTGTATACCGTGAGTGGTTGACGCTTTACCCCAAACGCGGTTACAATCCTCAGGTCCCGATCGTCATCATCGACCTTCAAACCAGTACCGCCTCAGTTGACGGGCTGGGTCCCAAAGAGGACTTCGATCCGTACCAGTGGATGATGGAGCAAATGAGTAACGACACGTGCTACGAAATCGCCAAGCGGGCGTACATTTGCGAACAGAAGGGCCACCGGGGCGATACCGAACGCGCCAAGGTACAACAGGAATACATTTCGTGGATAGCGCGACGGTTCATCTAACAACGTTATACTACGTGACGCCGCGAGGCGATATAACTATCATTTTACAAGTTTCCCCCAGTAGACAAAACGTCCGCTGGGGGTTTCTGTTGGCGGTTTACGAAAAATAATTCTCTTTTGTTGGAAGATTTTTCGTAATTCTCTTTGAAGTCTTGGAGATTTACACTACCTTCGCTCTTGGAAATGAAACTAAACTCTGAAGCTATGAAAGCGACTGTAAAAAAGACCGTGAAATTCGAAATTGAGGTTCTGTGTCAGGTACTGGTACGCGGCGAAGTGGTATACGAAGACGACAACACCGGGCTGTGCCGCGCTTGGGCTCGCGACGAAGGTCTGCGTGGTAACTATATGCTTCGCTGGTCGGCCGCTGAAATCTTGGACGCCGACGGTAATACAAATATCCCCGCTCACGGTATGACGCGGCGTGATGCTATCGAAAATCTCCTCAAAACTCTGTAAAATGGATAAGAATCGTAAACAACTCGAAGAGCGCGCCGCATGGGCGCTGTGTATTATCGTAACCGTGATCGTCTTTGGCGCTACGAATATAGCCTACTTGGGCTGGCGCTTTGAAAACTTTTGGAGTAAGACCGTGTGGCTTTCGGTGGCTGGCGTGATGACGCTGGCTGGAATAGTAGCTATCGTCAAAATTATCGAACGTCTCAACCGTAAATAGCCCTATGACACGTGAAATGATTATCGCCGCCGCGTATGCCGCTGGCTACGACGCTGAAACGCCCAGCGTTACCGAGGCTGAAGCCTATTTGGCCGCCGCCGTAAGATTGTAAAACTAAATCGTATATCAAAATGAAATCCAAAACCCTCAAACAGTTTATCGCTGAGAAGCGCAAGAGCGACGTACAGCGCCCCGACGCCGTGATGAAAGCGTTGGATCGACTCACCAGCGTGAAGGACGGTGTGTATTACGGTTCGGCCGTTATCATCAACATCACCGACCTCGAAGGTAACGTTCTGGCCGACGCAGCTATCAACGGTGAGCAGTTAGACGACCTTCGCGTTGCGCTTATCGAGGCGTATCGCCAGACGCTGATGGCCAAGGAGACTGTCGCTGCGTGCGAAGTCCGCAAAATGCAACGTTTTATTAACGAACTTAATCCCCAAAAGTGATGAATCCCCTGTACCGTATCGGCAGCCGCGTGAAGGTTAAGACGTGGCCCGAAATAGCTGAATACCTCGGTTTGGAGTACGAAGAAGGTGACTTCTTGGAATTAGAAGGTATCGTATACGACGACGCCAACGACGACCCTATCGGGCTTACAGGCGAAATGTTCGAAGACGCCGGTAAAGGCGAAGACCCGTGCCTGATCGTGGGCGGTGAACCTGAAGCCATGTTCCCTACCTACGTGCTGCGTAACCTACGTACTGGACGTATGATTGAAGCCGCACCGGACTATCCGCACCACTTCCGTGACTGGATGCTGAAACTCGCGCGGTGATGACGAAGGCTGATATTATACGCCAGATTGAGGACCTACGACGCCAGCGGGCTGCGGTTGAACGCCGCCTGTTGGCGCTCGGTAAGGGCTACCCCGTCCACAACGACGCTGAGGTAGAACTCACGTTAGAAGAATACCACTACGAAGGTTCTTCGTCGCGCTCTGAAGAACGCCTTTTGGCCCTCTTGGCTGAAGAGCGCGTTAAGTATAACACCACGTTAACCCACTTGTGATATGTCCCGACGACCCGGTCAGCGCGACGTGCTTTACGAAGGCGGCCCAGCGCTGAAAGAACTCATCGAAACCTACGCCACGATGGATATTAAGGCGTTTTGCGCTAAATGGGATTTGGCGATCGCTACGGTCCGCAGTACGGCGTCGCGAAGGGGTTTGCTCCGGCTGAGGGTGAAAGTCCCTAAAAAGGACACCGCCAACACCGTGAAGCCCACCACGCGTCGTGGTCGTAAGCCGAAGGTGGTGGAAACACCTCCACCGCCACCCGTACCAGCCTACGAACCGCCAAAAGACCTCATACCACCCAGCGTTCTTAAACGCGTGAAGGGTAAACGGCGTGAGTGGAAAGCGCCAACACGACGCGAAGAACTCAACTGCGTGCCTGTACCGTACCCGTTCTGCCTCCAGAGCGACCTACGTTTTACCAAGGAAGCAGACAAGACACCAGCCGAATCACACAAACCCGTAAAACACGACAAAAACCGATAACCGAAAATGTGGATCAAGATTAACAACCAAGTCGTCAACTCAACGCTCATTCGACATATCAGCCAAATCGAAGAGGCGTCGCCCGAACGCTTCCACGCCGACAAAATGGACGAGTGGAAAAGGTATGAAATGCTCGAATTGGGTTCCCGGGAGGCTATGAAATGGCGTTATATGCTTAACCTCGTGGGTCTGCACCTTGGCGCTGAAACCAGAACAGAACCCAAAAATTCGTTGATTTACGCTCGTTGGCGGGTGATTAAACGTACCGCCGTTCCCGACGGGGCCGTGGAGGAAGAATTCGTTGACGATTGGAAACCGTTCTACTTTTTCAAGGTCCAGTTCCGCCAACCGGATGGTAACGCCACCCCGCTCCTCTCGATCAGTTCGCGCGGTTACGCTACGCACGACGAAGCCTCGGCCGCACGCGACGCGTTGGCTACAATGTTAAACGAATTGGAGGCAGCGTTGCCTTCGATTGAAATCTAATCGTAAAATGATATCACGCAGACCGAACAATCTCCAAGAAGATCAACTCATCACGGCCTACCTCCAACGCCGGGTCATCATCACCAGCGTCACGCAGGACAGCGACGGTGAGCAATATTTCATCGACGGCGTATCGTTTAGCAAATTACAGCCCGTCAAATTCGGGTGTTGGGGTGACGAAACGATTATCGAATTGTACCGTAAGGACGTCCGCTGGGACATCCACACCGCTCACGGCGATCCGCGGTTGGCGTACCTGAGAGAAAAGGTACAACGAGCCAAGGACGAATACGATCACTCGTTGGAGATCACCCCGCTTTCGTGGCTCCAAAAGTTTGAGTTGGTGATGGGGTGTATAGGCGTGATGGTGATATGTTGGGGGCTGGTTGAATTGTTGTTGAAATTAGTACGGTGATGAACCTTCGCGGACCTATATGTCGGCTGATCGTTGACGAGTTGCCCGTTGACGCCTATGGAATGAAGGTGTTGGCGGTGGCGCGTGACCTGTGGGCGAAGCAGGGCAAGGTGTGTATTTCCACGGGCCGCGCCTTGGGGCGTGAGTTTCCCGTGGTCCAGATTATCGGCGGTGAACCGATGAACTACCCCCAGCGCGTGATCGACGTCGTCAACGAACTCCGTTCAGCCAACACCAACGTGCGTATCAAACTCTTCACCGGGTTCCCCGACGTTGAAGGGTTGTTGAAAGTAGCACCGCTGGTTGACGCTATCGCCGTAACCTTGGCCAGCCCGGACGACGAACACCACTTTCGCGTTTCGCGCTTGGGGTTTCGCGATTTTGGCGCTACGCGGATGGAGGTACGCTACAACTCCACCACCGGAGAAGACCCAGCAGGCCGCGTATTTCCCCAGTATTGGCGGCTGGTGGATATGGCTAAAGAGGGTGATTATCTCTTGGAATCTACGGTGTGGGTGATGAAATACGCCAACGGAACGCTGTTTAACTAAATCTTGGAAATGATATGAACGAAGAACGTAATTACGACGACCCGCGGCTCAGCGAAGAAATGCGCCGTTACGGGTGCTACACCGTACCCAGTACAGACCCCGCGCGTCCTAACGACACTCAAATCTGTTTAACGCCGGAATTTCTCGCCAACACCAAGGGGTACTCCATCACGATGGATTTGGGGTTCGGGAAAGAGCGTGTCAACTCGTGGACACGTAACGCCAACGGCGTGTTGGAGTTTCGCGACTTCCCCGACCGCCTGTACTTGGATGAAACGGCGGGTGAGGGTAAGTACACCGTTGAGGTGACGCTGAGGTGTGAGTGCGGTGAACGAATCCCCCTCACCTACGCTCAGACGCGCATATTCATACGCGGAGCACTCGAACAGCGCTACCTCCCCAAGGTGCTGCTCCGCTGTCCTACGTGTAACAAAATGCTGTTTAAGCCGTGAAAGAGAAACGTATTGATTGGATGTTGGCGCTGGAGTTAGGGTTGCTGGCTATTGGCGTGATAGGCGTTGCGGTGTTTGTTGGTGTTATGATGGCTGCGTTATGAAAGCGTTGGCGTATATATTGAGGTTGGTGGTCCGGGTGGTCGCCAACCTCCTTTATTTTATAGCGTGGTTGGTAGTTTTGGCGTTATTGGCGATGATGCTATACTCGCTCTGGTGTTGATAAAACGAGGGTCTTGGAAAAATCTTCGTGAAAAAGAGAAAATTTCTTCAAATTCTCTTGGCGGTTTGGAAAATTCGCCGTACCTTTGTAGTGGAAAATGAAACTAAAACACTCGTAAACTATGAAAGCAACCGTTGAAACCATCCGCGAAATCGTAAAGGTCCTGACCCCTGAGGAACAGCAACTCCTGAAAGACACCTTCCTGTTTGGAGGCTGGGGTGATACCGAAACCGAGTTCCTCAACGCAGAGGACAAAACCGAAACCGTTGGCGCTTGGGGGTATTGTACTAACGACGCCCGTGAGGGTAAGCACTTCGCCGGGCGTGTAGTAGCGACGATGTTCCGCTCAATCTACAAGAAACTCTGTACCGCTAACCGTAACCAGATTGGCGCTCACCTTTCGCACTGTAACGACTGGTGGGGTGATGGCAACGGTGATATGCTGTTCGTGCGCTCGGCGTGGAATAAGGCGTGGATGGCGTGGGCCAAAGAACCCCTCCAGCCCGCTGAAGAACCCAAGAGCGAGAACAAACCCGCCTCCAACGACACGGCTAAAGAATGGCTCTTCCAGTTTACCACCGGGCGTGGTGAATACCTTGGCCGTGTAACCATTTCGTCAGTTAAAATGCCGACTACTCAAGAGGCCGTTGAGGCGTTCGCTAAAGTGGCTCCGTCGGCCGCCAAATTTGTAGGTAAATACGGCGCTGAAATCATCACCGACAAGGAACAGTGTCTGGGTGACGTGCCGGTAGGTAGTACGGTGTATTCCAATATCAGCGGTGGCAACCTTAAAGTCGTAAAGCACCGCCGGGACTACGTGGTTGTTCTGCACCTCGATGGACTGAAGGCAAATCTGTACAGCCATATAGATTCTCAGTACCCGGTGGTCGTGAAGAAACTGGGTGACAGCAAAGTCCCCGCCAAGAAAATACCCGGCAACAACGGCTTTTCGGTAAGTTTCGCTGAAGACCGCGACGGCGTGGAAATGACCGTGAAGAAAAGCCAAGGCGCCAACGGCATAGCTGTGACTTACACCCGCGACCAGCTACGTCAACTTTCTGACGCCATCAACACCTACCTCGCCAAATAAAGTAGTCAAAACCGTAAAACCTAATAGCACGATGAAAACGTACCGTATCAACCAATTCCGCACCAAAGAGGCCGTGATGGACGCTATTATAGAAGTCTTCAAACGGCGCGAAGACTGGGCCGAGGCCGAGGCCAAGCGTACCGGCATCAACCCCGACCCCACGTTCAAAGCCCAAAAGGCGTACGACTTGGCTTTCCAGTCGCTGGGTGGTAACTCGTTCCAGCCGGGTGAGTACCAGTGGTCGAAACGCTCGATGGTCCAGTATCTGACTAATATGGAGTCGCTGTTCTTTGACGCCCGCCTGAAGTGGTTCCGTTTCTACACTCAGGACCGCTACGTCGCTACCGACGCCGGCAAGGCCGAGCGTGAGGCTTTACTCGAAACGATTAACGTTCACAACGCCGCCATCGAGGAGTTGACGAACCGTTTCTCCAGCGACCTCGTTGAATTTTTGGAAGAAAACCGTAACTGCCCTGACTGGCGTGTGGCGCGGTATAGCGAAACCTCGGTAACGTTTGGGTTGGTAGACGCAGCGGATAATATCGAACAGAGTTCGCTGTTGACGTTCTACATCGACCGCGGCGTGGCGGGTGACGAAGAACCTACGCTGGTGACGTCGGTCGAGAACACGGGACGGTTTTCGTGTGAAGTGGTCGGAGTCCAGTACGTCCGTTATGCGTGGATGGGCCTCCTGCTGTTGGACGACCGCCTCAAATCGCTTAAAGAGGCGATGGTAAGGTACGGGTCCGGCGTAAGGGAAAACGCGACTGCCATCAGCACCGCCAACGTTAGACTGAGTAAGATGGGTCTCGACGACTTTCAGGCCCGTTTCACCGAGTACGAACTCCAAAACTGGTAAATTATGAACGCAGAAACTATCGTCAACCTCTATATCATCAACGCTACCTCGAAAAGCGACCTTCGCGATATGGGTGATAAACAGCGTCGGATGATTGAAGAACGCCGCCTGATGGCCGTGCGTGAGATGTTAGGCGCCAAATTGGCCCACATAACGGTCAACGGCCAGTGGCGTGAAGCAATAGCGGTCCTCGGCATCACCCACCGCGAATCGGCTGAAAAGTGGTACGATTTGACCACTACGTTTGGCGACTTCGACCCTAACCGGATGATGTTCGAGAAAGTAGAAATTGAAGTTTAACCCCCTAATACAACGAATTATGGCACCTAATCGAGTAACCCGCGCCACGGCCATGGCTACGGCCCGTGACTACGCTAAAAACCATTCCAAGGAGGCTCTCCGTGTACAGGTAGCGCTGTACCGTGAGCAGGTAAAGTCGCTGAATCGCGCCAAGGAAAACGCCACCGACGAAGAAGTGAAACGGCTGACCGAGCGTATAGCCGACACCCGTGAACTTTTGAGGGCATTCGAGAACGAGGCCAAATAACAACGCAAACCTTTTAATCACCAAATAGCAAAACGAAAATGGAAAATCAAACTATCACGAGCGTTTTCAACGCCACCGCCCCGCTGGCCATCAACGCCGAAGCCTCAATCACCAAGACGCAGGTTCTGTTCCTGTACGCCGTCGCCGCTGCTGCCGCTGACCGCCCCTTCATCCCTAACGTCGACGAAGGCCCGCTTCCGTTCACGGGCGTTGACGAAGTGGCTGTACCTTACAGCGAGGTACGTAACTGGCTTGGCCAGATGTTGGACGCCAACCTGCTGATGCGGCGCGTGATGCCTATCCCTGACGGCGCAGACTTCGTTCGCGAAATCAAGCGCGTGTCGTACGAGTGTAGCGACGCCGGGCTGTTGGAGTTGTGCGTTGACGACGACACGCTTCACTTCACCGCCCTTGGCGTTGAGGCCATCGAAAAGTACGGCCCGGTTTTGGACGCTGAGTGGCTGGTGATCGAGCGTTCGGTCCTGAAAATCGTCAACAACCGCTACGGCTACTGCGGTATCGGCGTTGAGGAGTGTATGCGTCACGTCCCCACGCTGAATCCGCGCGAACTGAAGAACCAGTTCGTGATGGTCGACAACGACCTCATGGCCGCCGTATACCGCCGCACCGACGGTCTGTTGCTGGTGAACGTGTTCGGCGTTGGTACGTTCATCGTCGAACGCCTTGTGGCTATCAACCCCGAAGTGTTGGCCACGTTGGCGAACGAAGGCTATCTCCAACGTGACACCGAAGAGACCATCAACGAGTACCACGCGCGCTTCTCGGCCCTGTCGAAGGTCTACCAGCGCGAGCACGGTATCCCCGACGACGAAGAACCCGAAGACAACCCGATGGCGGCCTTGGCAGCGATGCTGGGTAAGCAACTCGGGAAGAAGGTAGGGCTGGCGCGTATCGACGTCCCCAAGGACGGCAGCGCTCCTACGGTGGCCAATCTGGACGACAAGGTCGAGGAAGCCGCCGTGGTGATGGACGCTGAGGACAAACCCGTGTCGTAACCGCGCGTTTGCGTTGACGCTTTTAGCCGCTGGGGATTTAGGTCCTTGGCGGCTTTTTCGTTGGCACCCCCTTTCTTCCCCCTGATGGTTTCCCCCTACAACCCCTCTTCTTTTACCCCCTATAATCCCCCGCTTTTCGGTGAAAAGAGACAAAAGACACTGTCTCTTCCCACTAACGAGAGACTCAACTTCTCCAGATAAATCTGTCGAAGACGTCTCTCGACGCGCACTCACGTGCGCTTACGTGCTTACGCACGAGAGAACACCACGCCAACACCCTCACGCCTCATCCCAGCGCTCACGTGTGTAACGCACCTACGCCAGCGCCCATACGCGAGAGAGTGGTGAAGCCGTCAACGTTATTGAGGCTGAAAACTAACAACACGAAAATGGAACAAGAACATCAACAACACCCCGAAATCGAGCGTATCGCCCTCAGTATGCGGCGGGCGGCCTACGACTACGGCGAACGCATCACGGCTCGTCAGTTGGATGTACGTTCGTTGACCGTGGACAGCGGTAACGGCTTTGAACTTACGCTTACCGATAAGCGCCAAACTACCAAGCCAAAGGATTTTCACCAGTTAATCCAAAACAGCGCTTTCGTCAACGCCGTCGAAGCGTTTGCCGCTCAGGTAAGGGAACTCGGCTACGACGGAACCGAAGTCGCCGTCAACACGCTGGTTGGCGTCAAAGTAACCCTCAAAATGTAGCGCACGATGATTACAGCACGCGACACTTTAGCAATCACCTACACCAACGCCGCACCGCAGGGTGATACGTTCGAAGAGACGATGGACTACATAATGCGCCAGATCGCGGAAGCAGCCACGGCGGGCCGCGTACGAACCGAATTGATGACCTTTCGGCAGTTCTTGGAATCGCCGCACGCCTCACGTATCGCGATCGAATTGCGTAACGCAGGCTTCAAGTTTACAACATCCACAGAGGGCTGCTACGTCGAGTGGTCGATTCCGGCCCAGCGCGAAGTCAAGGAACTTTTGGAGAAACGAAACGCCACGGTCAATTACACCAAGACTGGCGCCGTCGCCCTGATGGGGAAACGCCTCCAAGATTTGTGTCAGCCGTGGGTAAGCGAGATGCTTCTCCGCCACTACGACCACCACTTCACCGAAACCGTTGGCGATATTCGCCTGTTGATGGAAGGCGGTTTCTGTATCACCGTAACTCACACACCCACGAAAACCGAAAAGTGATGAAACGTTTATTTCGCCGCCTTATGAAGTGGCTATACGCCGAGGGCGTTGAAGCTATTACCGACCGTCTGGTTGAAGACGAACTGCGCCGCCGCTTCCCTGAGGGATTCCGCGCATCGCCGCGAGAAGACCAAATTATCCCCCAAGACGTCTACGTCGCCGTGTTTCAGCATTTGCCTAACCCAGCCGAGATCATTCACGACGGGTGGCCCAGTGAAACCAACCTGCGTAACGTACGAACGTTCGTCGTCAAAATAGCGTCACGCGACGTTCAGTTACAAATGACCGCCGAACGCATAAAGTTGGCTCCCGAATTGCGGTCACCCGTTATCTGCAACGGACGGTACGCTCACTTCTTGGACGTTGATATTCGTGGCTGGGGCAAAATTTCATCGACCGAGCCTAACTACCGAATGCGATTCGCGCTGATGCAGTGTCCGCTGCGGGGCGAAGGCGTCGGCGGACAAGTTCCGTACTGGCAGTATCAGGCTGAGAATCCAAAAATCCTTCATCGATTCACGGTCGACGTACTGGACGGTATCGCTCGTGGATTTTCAAACATCTTATAACGCCATGTCAGAGTTCTTTCGTGTAGGTCACTATTTCGACCAGCAAGACGCCGAGCGTACCCGTACCGAGCAGCTGGAACGCCAAAAGCAAGAGCAGCGTTATCTGGGGTCGTTACTACGGCTGCCGGGTATGAGGCTCTACGAGTTCAACTATAAAACAGGCGAATGTCGCGAAGTCGGCACTGAAACCAAGTTGGAATTAGACGTCACCAGCGGTCAACCCGTGACGCGTCGCTCGGCCAAGGTCCAGTGGAATCCCGATTGCGTCTATTTACAGGCCCTCAACCACCGCAACGCCATACGCAAGTTGGTTAAGGCCGGATACGTCAAAATGGTAAAACACGATGGTAAAGGTCCACACGTCGAAGATCGATGAAGCCCAAGAGCCGGCGAAGGCTCACAAAATACGCCGCGGTTCCAACGGGCTACCGCTGTTTGGCGGTAAGCACGTTGAGGTGAAGGCCAAGCCCTACTCCGCTGAACGCAACGCCGACGATGGCGTTGATTACGATATGTCGTTGGCTGACTTTCTGGGTCAAGCGGAAGAACTCACCAAGAAAAAGCGTTTGAACGCCGTTTTTATCGAGTTAGGCGGTACGTTGGTCCCGTGGTACGCTATCCGCTCGCTGAGTCGCACAGAGCGCTACGACGACGAACGCCAACGATACCAGTACGGTATCATCGCCAACATCGACACCGTGGCGGCCGACGGCGACAATTTCGACGAGTGGTGGTTGGCTGAAGAAGCCCGCGACGAAGCGTGGAACTCCCTACGTGACCAGTTAACAGAACTCGGTATCACAATCGTACAAGCAAAGGTCTAAACAACCCTCATAATTATCAACAATCAAAATTATCGTACAATGAAAGTGCAAGATTTTTACGGTGCGCTGGCCAAGAAGGCTGGTACCACCAAGGCTCAGGCGATTGAGTTCGTCCGCGCCCTCGAAGAGGTCCTCACCGAAGAGGTCCGTGACAAGGGTGAAACTATTCCGCTGGGTAAGGTCGGCAAGTTTGTCCTGAAGGACGTTCCGGCTCGTACCATGCGTAACCCCTTCACCGGGCAGGACATGGAGACCCGTGCCTATCGGACCATCCAGTTCAAAACGGCGTATGCCATGAGGGCCGACGCTGAAACCGCCAAAAAAGGCAAAAAGTAACCTGTAAAATAATTCATTTACTGGTATATTAGTTAGCTTTCGCAGTCCGTCAGGGAAGTGGTTTGCCCTGACGGATTTTTCGTTACTTTCGCGTCAACGTTATACTACCTGAAACGAGGGAACGCTGACTTTCCATGCCAGTTAGTTTCGAGTTGCTATAAGCGAGTTTCTTTTCCAAAACAGGATCGGCCAACGCCGTGAAGGTTTGGTTGATCCAACTCTTAGCGTTCCCTCTACTTTAGCCAGAAGAGCGCTGGGGAGTCAAAGAGTGGCCACAAATTACTCCATACAGTATCTCGTTCCGACCTCCGGGTCGGCTGGCACCAATACGGCTGGCCCGAAGCCGATCTCGATGAAACCAGCGGTGCGCACGCTGAGGGGCTATTGCGTTAATGCGTCCGACGGGTGATTGGTACGCCATCCCGCTCGCCAGTGAGATAGCGACGCAAGAAGTCGACGCCGATAGACAATAAAGAGCCTACGCTCGTTCGGCTAATCGTTCTACAGACCACGACCTTCGCGGTCCGGCGAGGCCCTCCGTGGGTTGTGCGAGTAGAACGAGGGTATATCTCCAAGGCTGGGGGGATCGGAGTTAGGCCTCCGTAAGGTGTAAGCCCTGACGCCAGCCAACGGGCCGCAAGGTCAAACAAATTGTCTCCAAGGCAGCAACGCAGACTTCCTCCATAGCGAGCGCCGGAGCGG
>ERZ835051.1725-NODE-1725-length-21569-cov-8.343683_pt1 | contig 21569 bp, 20 predicted proteins | sample MGYA00519575_ERZ835051 | MGnify/ENA primary metagenome ERZ835051 (study PRJEB31850, sample SAMEA3708769) | human gut metagenome | biome: human gut; feature: human-associated habitat; material: faeces | place: China | collected 2014 ... | reverse complement strand
ACAGGGCGCGAAAAATGTTGGACGAACAACTCGGGAGGGATTGACATGGAACAAAATTTTAAGCGTATTGCAGATTCTGTTCGCCTGCCGGACGGTAGCCGAACGCGCATCCGCGCGCAGATCGCCTCCCACCGGGAAAAACAGGAGGCTTCTATCATGAAAACCAAAAAGCATTTGCCACGTTTGGCGATTGCGCTGATCGTCGCGCTGGCACTATCGCTGACAGCGGCTGCCGCAGTCTATGTATTCCGCAACTCGATCCTCGTATCTGACAAAAGCGACATTCCAGAGCCGCAGGGCGACACGCCAGTCGCGGTCTCGTTTCCGAACGGGGATGTGCCGCATTCGCTGGAGGACGTAACCGAGGCACGCCGCATTACTGCCGATGAGTGGGAAAACGGAGAAAAAATCGGTGGCGGAGGCTCCGGTTGGGATTCTGCGGAGGTTCTCAGCAGCGACGCAGCACTCTCCATCCGGCGCATTACGCGCGAGGACGGCGCAGAAAAGATGGAGTATATGGCAGAGAACCCCAACGATCTGGTTCCGTTTTTAAGCGACAAATTTGCTCTAGATCTGACGTGGATGAATGAGAACTATCGCTTTGTGCCGGAAACCGGCATTGCGTATGTCGTGCGCGACCCGGGCGGCGCATTTACAGGCAATTATTTCTCTGCACTCTACGGCGCGGCGGACGGCAAGGGGTATATCAGCTTTGAGCTTCGATATGACACGTCATGGGAAAACAGCAGCCAGCGCTACATTGTGGATGGCTCGTATGAAAAGGCGTATTATTACACCACGCAAAGCGGCTGCGAATTCCTGATTACGGCAGACAGCGGCCATGTTTGGGCAGAATGCTGCACCGCGTGTGCAAATGTCAGCCTGAGCGGGGCGTATCTGACAACCACTGAGGTCGAGCAGATCGTCGAGTCCCTGTCTCTTTCGATCACGGAATAACGGTACAATGCGGCGGAGAGGATATGTGTGGTATCCTCTCCGCCGCTCTGTGTTTTTTGCTGCTTGTTCACATCACTTGTGCCATGAAATTACCCATCTTTTCGGCTGCGCTTTCCTGCATCTGCCGTGTGACGTGGGTGTAGGTTCTCAGCGTGAAACCTGCGTCGAAATGACCGAGCATACTGGATACCGTTTTTACGTCCACGCCGTTTTGGAGCGCCAATGTCGCGAATGTATGTCGCAAGTCATGAAATCTCAGGTGTTTCAGTCCGGCGTCTTTCAGAATTTTCTTGTGGATGTTGACCACCGAGTCCGGGTGGTACATCTCGCCTGTTTTCGGAGATGGGAACATCCATGGGCTGCCGGGATGCTTTTGGTGCTCTGCAACCAGCAGATCGACGGCATCCTGTGGAATCGAGATTTTGCGAATGGAGTTTTCCGTTTTCGGACGTGTGATGTCGGGCTCGCCCGCATTGTTGCGTCCGGCCTGCTTGCTGACAGAGATGGTCTTATTTTCGATATCCATGTCCGACCACTGGAGCGCGACCAGTTCACCCTTGCGTAACCCACTGATGAGTTCCAGATAGAACATGGGCAGGACACCACGTTGATCTGCTGCTGTCAGGTAGGACTTGATCTGCTCCGGCGGCAGGATTTTCATTTCGTGCTTCGGAATTTTCGGCGGTACGCAGTCATCTGCCGGATTTCGGACGATCAGGCGCTCCTTGACCGCACGGTCAAGAGCGTTGTGCAGCATCGTGTGGATGCCGCGGATCGTGGAATCACTCAGCCCCGGCTGCTTTCCCTTCTGCGCTTCGCGGAGCCGCCCATGTTCCTGTAGGTCTTTGTAGAGCCATTGCAGATCGCGGCCTGTCAGCTTTTTCAGTGGAACATCTCCGATGCGCGGCGTGATATGCAATTCGATGCCGCGCCGGTAGTATTCGGCAGTCGAGAATCGCAGGTGTGGCTTTGCGTATAGCTCATACCACGTTTGCAGCCATGTACCGAGCGTGTACTCGTCTGCTCTCCGTACATCGACGCTTTCCGCTTCCGCAACCGCCTTTGCCAGTTTTTCTTTTACCTCTGCTTGCGTCTTGCCGAGGACATTCTTGATTAGCCGTTTCCCTGTCTTTTCATCGTATCCGGCGGTGTATCGCCCTTCCCAGCGTCCATCCTTGCGCTTGCGGATGTTGCCTTCCCCGTTTGCCCGTTTCTTTGCCATGTCTGTGCCTCCTTCGTTTTGGTAGCACAAACAACTACCACAGAACCGGCGCAAAGTCTACTGATTATTTCGGAAGATCGGAATATTTTTCAGTTGCTTTTGCGTCTGCTGAAAATCTCTATTCTTTGTTTACTGCGGCGCAGTTTTTGCGTTTGGTCATCTTAATTCTCAGCTAATTATAACGAAGAAAGCTCCATATCCCTCGCCCCGCCGCAAGCGGCAGGTTTTGTCCATGCCGCTGCATCTCCTCTTTCGACCGAACCCTCTGTGATGGGCTTCGGTCGAATTTTGTGCCGCGCGGCGGCACAGCGTCCTGTTTTTGGGCTTCCGGTGGATACGCGCTTGGCTGGGCTGCGAAAGCAGCCCAGCCCACCGACACGGGCGCGACGGGCTGTGGCTGGTGTTTTGACCGTGCGTTCAACCCATATTTTCAATGAAACTGGCGTATTTTCTCCTTGCTGCGTCTTCATCCAGTTTCTGCATCTTCCGGTCATAGTCCTGTTGGAGTGCAGCTTGAATCGGTCGGATGGTGAAGCGCAGATCGCCGTTGCGCGTTTTTCCATCCTTCATCGTAATCATCGTTGGCTCGGTGATGAGCAGTCCATGTTCTTCGAGTGAGCGGACATCTCAAAAAGTCCTTCTATTTAATCCGACAGAAAATCACATTTTGAAGATCCTGTTTTGAGAAGATTTTTTGGCAGCATAAAAATAGCCGCCATCCGAACGGACAGCGGCAGCGAGGCAGCGACTTGTATTCAGCCGCATTTCGTTATATTGGTTCTGGAATCTTTTTGCTGGGAGGCTGCTGCGGGTCTTGATGCGTTCGAGTCGACTATGCGTCAAGCTGTTCGAAGGTTCTTCATGCGCTGTAGGCACATGAAAAACTGGAAAAGCAGTTCGGAATACAAGGCGATCACTGCACAGAATCGTATCAGGCTCTTGGATTCGACTCTGAATGAAGCCCCTATTGTCGGCTTATTCTATTCAGCCGGAATCTGCATTTTTTATACATAAACCTTGACGGTATCCGGTGCTTCCTTCGTCTGGCATGCTTCACGCAAGATCTGCTCCCAAGGCTCAAAATGCCTGCAGTTCTGGTACAGGAAGGAATCCGTCATCGCTTCGATCTGCGCCGGCGAGCACGCCGCAAAGCGTTTGGCAAACGTCCATGTCAGCTCGTTTGCCAAGGTCTCACGCAGATTGCGGATTGCGAGCTCCTGCACAGTCTGTCTGGAATGCACAAAGTCCTCCGGCTGATACTCCCGGAAAATCGCGCTCAGATCCCATGACTCGGAAACCGGGAGTGACCGATCTGTGCAGTAGCGCTTTTTCAGGTCAATAAAGTCGGCTGTAAACTCTGCCCACGCAAACGCTTTGTCCAGATACAGCGGCCCGCGGACACGCAGATCCTTCAGGCTCCAATAGCACCAGGATTCTCCCCGCTCAGCGAAAACGCGCAGATAATCGCGCAGCGCACGATTCTTATCCTCCAGGTTTCCCAGCCGTCTTGCGCCGAATTCTCCGACCCAGACCGGACGTCCCTGCTGTCGGATCCATTGATCACGCAGAGCCATATCCGCGTGCATTTCTGCCCGGCCATTTTCCGGATAGGCGCAGGCCTGCACCGCAGCGTCGCAATAGTAATGCGGAGAATAGACGATCCCTTCGCCGAAGTCACTGTCTCGCAGCAGCTCAAAGCGCTGCGACCACTGATTGCCTTCGACAAAAATCAGGTGCTTTGGGTCGACGCTCCGGATTGCCCTGATCGTGCGGAGATAGATCTCATTCAGCCGGTTTTTCTCAAATTCCGTTTCCGCGACCGGCTCGTTGAGCAGATCATAGCCCGCGACCCACGTATCGCCGCAGTACCGTTCCGCAAGCTGCTTCCAGAGCATGACGAAGCGATCCTCGTATGTTTTATCGTAAAAGAACTCCGTCTGCTCCTGAAAGATGTTATTGCAGTGCCAGTCCCCGCTCTGGCAGCCCTGCGCGGCATGCAGATCCAGAACTGCATACAGCCCGTATTTTCTGCAATAGCCAATCACTCGGTCCAGCTGGCGAAAGCCCTCCTCCAGGTAAACGAATGGATTCAGGTCCGATTCAAAATATCTGTAGTTCAGCGGGATGCGCACGCTGTTCATGCCCAACTCCCGGATGTAGCGAATGTCATCCTCGCCGATCCATTTTTCGAGTAGTCCGTGAAAAAACAGGTCTGTCTTTTCTTTTCCCGCCAGCAGCTCCATGGCCTGTCTGGTTTTTCGTTCCGTACCGGCCGTTCCGAACATATTCGGCTCGATCAGCATCCAGTTGCCGAGATTGATGCCCCTGAGCGCGATTTTTCTGTTTTCACCCGTCAGAATATCGGTTCCGCTTGTATGCAGCATGCTTCTCCCCTATTCAGCCTTTCCATCCGCCATGCACACGCGGATCCAGTCGCTTGCCACTTTTTTGATGTACGGCAGGACCTCCTGCATGATGTCGATGGTATGTGTGACCGCACCACGCTTTTGTACGATGTCTACCACGCTGCTCATATACGTGTACCGGATCTGCGTCCCGACATTGACCTTGTTGATCCCGTTCCGGATCGCTTTCCGCACATCCTCCTCCGGGATCCCCGTTCCGCCGTGCAGGACAAGCGGGATGTCCAGCGCTTCGTTGACCTCGGCAAGCCGTTTGAAGTTGATCTCAGGCTTTCCCTGATAAAAGCCATGCGCTGTCCCGATGCCGATCGCAAGCGCGTCGACCCGGGTCTGCCGCACAAGCTCCACAGCATCGTCGACCTGCACCAGGAAATCGCCGCCGTCAAACGTCGATTCGTAATCACGCCCCTTGATCTTTCCGATCTCCGCTTCGACGCAGGCTTCGTGCGCGTGCGCATACTGCACGACTGCCTTCGTCATGGAAATGTTCTCCTCCAGCGACTGCTTGGACGCGTCTATCATCACGGACGGGTATCCGGCGTCGATCGCCGCTCGGCACAGCTCAACTGTATTGGCGTGATCCAGATGGTGAATGATTGGGAGCATGGAATGCTCCATCCGGAGCTTTCCGACCGCACCGAGCACATCCACGCCGAGCTCCTGCACCGTCTTGGGGATCGATGCAAACATGATCGGTGCGTGCAGCTCCTCCGCCGCCTCGATCACGGCCAGCTGATCCCAATAATCCGTATAGTCAAACATCGGGACCGCGTATCCGCCTTCGTCCGCGCGGCGAAGCATTTCCTTTAAGGTCTCCCCTGTTGCTGCTTTCATATTCAACTCTCCTTCCTGATTGCCCGCTTCGGCAGGCTTATGGCCTGTCCGGCTTCAGTCCCGGAATATAGCGGCAGCTTTCTTCCAGGATGTCTGTTATATTTGCGTGGATGCCGACACAGTGGTGGATATACGGCCCGTAGATCAGCTTTCTTTCCCACTTCGGCCAGTTGTCCACCTCGATCCACAAATAGGAGCCGACGGTCTTCGGGCCCTGCGTGCCCCGTGCATTTCCAAGCAGCAGAGAATACATGCCGTCGATCCCGTCAAAGCGTACGATGCTCAGCTCTCCGCCGCGCAGCTCCCATTCGCCGACTGTCGGGCACAGGCGATTATAATGGCTGCCGATCCGGAGCGTCTGGCCTTCCTTTGCCAGGCTCTTTGCGAAGACGCCGCAGTGCCACATCAGCTCCGCGTTCGGATTTTTCGGATGACGGATCGTCATGTCCGCAAGGAAAATGGGCGTTGTATAGCGTGCAGCCGCCATGCACATAACAGCCGTGACAGCGCCGTGAATGTCTGTCTCGCAGATAAACGGGAAGCCATCGTCGCAGACATCGCCAAGGACAAAGCAGGGCGCGATGCCTGTCGCCTCGATCATCGGGCCCCAGCACATCGCCACCGCGGCAGACAGCGACTCCCGAACTGCCCAGTCCTCGACCGCCAGCTTCAGCGCAGCCGCCTTTTCCAGATGCTCCGGCGTCGTTCCTCCGGTCAGCTGGTACAGCTCCTGCATCGACTGCGCTTCGCTGCGGACGCGGTCTTCTCTGTCCTTTCTGACCTTTTCGACCATCCCGCGCAGATCCTCCAGCGTGATGGGCACGATCTCGATCCCGAACCTGCTCAGAAGCTCCATTTCATTTGCCTTTACAGAAGCAAACGGGCCGGGTCTTGTCCCGATCTGGCCGATGCGCATGCCGCGGAAGGCTTTCACCGTCGACACGACTGCCAGAAATCTGCGGAAGCCGCTGTCAAATACGGGATCCTCCAGATCGCAGTTTTCAATATATGAAAACGGGATATGGTACATCTGCAGCACCTTGGACGATGCAAAAAGCCCGCACTGTGAATCCCGGTAGCGGTAAAGGTCGTCCGGGTTGATATCATCCTTCGGCCCCCAGAGCAGCACCGGCTTGCGGACGCTCTGACACAGTCGCGCAAGGGCTTCTTCGCTGCCGAAGTTGCAGTGCGGCGCAAAGATCGCATCTACCTTTTTTTCGAGGAACACATCTGCGACGCGCTGCGCATCCTCAACGGTCGACAGCAGACCGTCGTCTGTCAGGCCCTCCAGATCTACAAGGCTGACGTCAAGCGCTTCGTATCGCTTTAGAAAAGCAAGGATTTTTTCCTTATAGCTGACTGCGACCGGCTGATTGAACGGCTTATGCGTCCATGCCGTCCTGCGCAGCGGCGCAACGCCAATGACCAGGTGCCGTTTTTTTGTAAACTGTTTTAGCATACTTCTGTCTCCTTTATCCACATTCTGAGCAGCTGCGCGCAGCAGGGGCCTTCCTCCAGAATATCTTCGATATCCGCCTCTACGGCAATGCAGCGGCAGTTCACCGCGCGTCTGACAGCGGTCTGCGTATACTGCCGGAAGTCCGCGTCCGTCGTCTGTGACAGACACCGGCGGCCTGCCGGGTCTGCAATGTGCAGATACCCGACCTGCGTCCAAAAGTCTTCTCCCAGCTTTTCCAGCTCCTCCGCGCAGAGCCGGAGGTGATACAGATCTGCAAGAATTCCCACATTTTTCCGGTTCGTCTGCCGGACGAGCCGCTGCGCATGGGCTGCGCCGCAAATATAATTCGTCTGTGTGGACGAAATGCTCTCCAGCAGGATCATCCGGCCGCCCGCAAGCTGCGCAAGCAGCTGAAGCGTCTGTACCATCTGCTTATCTGCTTCTGCTTCCGTCTGCTGCTCATCACGCTGTCTTGATACCGGACTTCCTACGCCGATGATCCGGCAGTCAAGCAGCTCGCAGCGGCGCACCAGCCTCCGTATGTATGCCTCGAGCTCCAATTCTGATTTTTTCGTGCCGATCAGCGCGATTTCCGCCGGAAATGTGCTGTGGATCCCCATGCAGGGCAGCTGCTTTTCAGAAAGGCAGGCCGCCAGCTCCGCAGCTTCTTCTTCGCTGAGCCGGCACAGCTCCTGTCCGGACAGATCAACAAATTCTGTGATCCGGTCCCGCTCCGCTTTGGATCGCGTCAGAAGCGTCCGGAGCTCGGACAGGCTCAGGCAGATCCCCTGCTTCACGATTCCAGCAGCTCCTTCAGCCGCTTTACACCGCTGACCAGACTGTACAGAACCGGCTGTTCCACGTCCTGCAGATGCGGGATCAGAACCGCCATGCTGGCCTGCGCCAGCACGAGCACGTCATGCTGGTCCTTTGTTTCCCTGATTTTATCCAGAACCATCCGATTATGTGTTTCAGGGTCGCCTCCGGCAAGGATCTCAAATGCGCCGTCAATCAGATACGGCGTCACCGTGACCTGCTTTCCGCTCTGCGCAGCAACCGTGCGGATCAGCCGTACGCTCGGCGCAAGCGTCGTGCCGACGGTTCCATAGACCGCAATATTCGTTCCTTTCTGAACCGCTTCCTCGGCCATCGCCTGATCGATCTTCAGGCAGGGAACGCGCGTCATGCTTCTGGCCACGTCAAAGGCTTCGCCGACCGAGGAGCAGGCGTTCAGAATGACGTCCGCGCCCATGGACTCTGCCGCAAGCACATACAGCGTCATTCTTCGCTTCACATCCTCGTTGATCCCGCCGTTCTGCATCACATCCGACAAAATTTTGGCGTCAATGATGTTATGGATCTCCGCATCCGAGATCTGCCGGCGGATCTCCTGATCCATGCTGGGATAGATGGTCAGGCTTGTATGGATCACTGCGATTTTCTTTTTCATCATGCTTCCTCCTGCGTTTTTGATCGTTCTGCTGCACAAAGCTGCCCGGAAACCTGGCAAAGTGCATCGTCCTCGCCGACATTCCCCGGGAATATCACGACTGGCATTCCGGGATACCGGCTTTCCGCGCCCAGCCTCCAGACCGGGACGCCGGGATAGATCTGTCCGAGGATCATCGCCCGGCGGGTGTTCAGCGCCTTTGTGACAATGTCGCTGGATGTGATGCCGCCCTTCGTTATCACAAACGACGGGCGCACCGTGATCCGGCGGACACAGTCGGTGAATGCGCGGCTGATCCGTCCGGTGATCTCCAGCTGCTGCTCTGCCGACGCATCCGGAAGATCCAGCCGCTCGCGTCTGGTCGCGAGCACCACGTTTTTTCCCTGCTTCAGTGCATCTGACACGCATTGCGACGCGCGCAGAATCTCCTGCTCCAGCTCCTCCTCGTGCAGAACACGGTGCTGGTCAAAAACGACGTGCTCCGTTTTTCCTCCGCGGATCAGTGCTTCCAGCTGGCGCGTCGTGCGATTCACATGCGAGCCCACGATAATAAGCCCGCCCGCCCGGACGGTTTTATCCAGGATCTTTCCCGGTTCCAGCAGCGGTGCAGCATCGATCCCGCCGGCCACCCGCGGCCATGCGGACGCTGTGCGCGCCAGAAACCGCACGCCCTTCTTCTCTGCACGTGCGCAGGCCACGTAAAACGCCTTCAGATCTGTATAGCACAGCGCATCGACGGCATAGCACGCATAGCGGCCGTCTGTCAGCAGCTGTTCGATCGCGTCATAGGCACATTCCCGAATCAGTTCAAGAGGGATCGAACAGACCTCCTTTGCGCGGCAGGCGCCTGCCGTTTTTTCCTCTACCCACAGCCGCAGGTCGGAGCTGTGATAGCCGAACGTCTTGTCTGCTGCATAGTCGGACTGCGCACAGGGGATCCATTTGCCCTCGTCGAGCAGATACTGCACAGCATGATATGTAACTCGATTTCCCTCCGGAAACGCGGGGATCAGAAGTTCCTTGACCGGCTCGTTCATAGAGCGCCGGATCAGATTGGATTCCAGTGGATAATGCCCCCGCAGCGTGGAATCGCCGCGGCTGATGATGCGGCAGGGCCGTTCAAGCTCCTTCGAGACTGTTTTCAGATTTGTCAGAAGCTGCTCATACAGGGCTGTCGTCTGCTGTGCCGACAGGCTTCTGGAGTTCGTCATCAGATAAACCAGACGGCTGCCGGTCAGGAATGCTTCGCGGAGCGTCGCTTCATCCCATGCCGTAAACACCGGTACATCGTGGACCGTCTGCCCGCCGGTCGGGTCGTCGTCAAGCACAAAATACATCGGCGCATCAGGCCGGACGCAGCGCGTCCATTCCTCTGTCACCGCCTGCGCCTGCGCAGCTGTCCATGGCTGGATCAGGGTCGGATCAAACATGCTGCTCCGCTCCTTTCTGTCGATACCACGTATTGAGCACTTCTCTGGCGCTCAGATACCGTCTGTAGGTTTGCTGTGCCGGATCCCCCGGCTGCGGATCATACCGTGTTCCCGGCGGCGCAAGCTCCGCGATCTGCGAAAACGACAGATCGCCGGCCGCGATCGCCGCAAGGATCGCCGCGCCCTTGCAGGCGGCCTCCGTACACTGCGGGACGTCGATCCTGCAATTCTGCGTGACCGCCTTGCGCTGCATGATGAGCGGCGACTTGCTCGGCCCGCCGACGACGCGGACAATCTGTACCGGCGTTCCGGTCAGCACTTCCAAGCCTGTCATCTGGTGACGGATCTCGTAGCCAAGGCCGTCTATGATGGCTCTGACGTATTCCGCCTCCGTGTTGGAATCATCCATGCCGAGAAAGCTCCCCTTCAGGAAGGGGTTTTCAACCGCACCCCGGATGAAGGGCAGGAACAGGACGCCGCTTTCCGTATCGGCTGCGCTTGCCGCCAGCTCTGTCATTGCGCGGTACGCGTCCGCCGGCTGTGCCGCGCTCCGTCTGAAATGGCTGCCGAAGGTATTCAGATACCATTCGATACATGCGCCGCAGGATTGATTGGACGAGACAATCCGGTATGGCAGCGGGCCGCAGTGCGGATAGACGCAGTACTGCCCGTCAAAAAGCTTTTTTTCCAGCAGCGGAGCGTCCGCCGCCGTCATCAGGACCTCTGCGGTTCCCATGGAATCCAGCATGACGCCCGGCGAAACGATATTGATGCTGACCGCCGCGCAGGCATGGTCATGTCCGCCGGTCGAAACGATTGTTCCGGACGGCAGGCCCAGCTCCTGTGCCAGTCCTCCGCGCACCGTGCCGACCGGCGTGCCGCCGGGGAAAACCGGTGAAAACAGCTCCGGCTCCATGCCCACCGAGGAGAGAATGCGGCTGGACCAGCTTCGTGTGCGCACGTCGAACGCCATCGTCCGCGATGCGATTGATTCATCGGTTGCATATTCGCCCGTCAGGCAGAACAAAATCCAGTCCTCGACGGACAGCCAGTGCCTTGCCTGCCGAAACAGCGCAGGCTTCTCCCGGCGCAGCCACAGAAGCTTCATCAGCCCGTACTTGACAGCCGGGATCTGTCCAGTCTGCATGAATACCTCCTGCGCATCATGCGTTTTAAGAAATGCTTCGACGATTGGCTGCGGGCGGCTGTCGTACCAGACCATAAAGTCGGAAAGCGGCTTTCCGTCACGATCACAAAGGAGGCCGGCTTCGCCCATGGAGGAAACACCGATCGAACGAACATCCTTCCCCACTGCCGCGCATACGCACCGCAGTCCTGTCAGGACCCGTTCCCAGATCAGCAGCGGATCCATTTCCGCCGATCCCGGCCCAAGCTCGCGGCGGGGCGTCGGCTCGCTGTGATAGGCGCACAGCTGCCCGTGCGCATCAAAGGCAGCGACCTTCAGGTTTGTGGTTCCAACGTCGATTCCAAGGTAAACGCTCATCCGGGCTTCTCCTTTTCGCTCAGAGATTCAGTGCTTTTTTGAATTGGTTGATATAGGATCGGCTCACAGGGATCTGCTCGTCACGATCCTCCATGTATACGGTATAGGTGGAGTTGAACATCGGCGAAATGCTCCGGATATGGTCGATGTTGATCAGAATGCTTCGGTGACAGCGGATCCATCCCTGCCCGGCCAGCCGCTTCTCCCAATAGTTTATCGTATACTTCATGCGGTAGGTATCCGCCTTCGTATACAGGAAAATGTCCTTCCCCTGCGCCATGATCACATAGGCATCCTGCGGATCAATGATAAAAAAGCGGTTATTTTTTGTGACAGCGATCTTCAGAACCGGATCATCGTCCCGCGCTGCTTCCTGCTGCCTGCTGCCGGCAGGCTGTGTGTCCTCCAAGCGCTCAAATTTGTCCAGGAGCTTCCGCACCCGCGATACCGTCACGGGCTTCAGGATATAATCGAGCACATTGACGCTGAAGGAATTGATCGCGTACTGCTCGTATGCGGTTACAAATACGATCCGAATATTCGGATTCAGCTCAAACACCCGTTCCGCGAAATCAAGGCCGTTCAATACCGGCATCGTAATATCCACAAATATGATTTGAATACCCTGCGCTTCCTTCACGTATTCCAGCGCGGAAACGGCATCTGTGGACTCATATCGGATATGGATATTTTCAAACTGCTTCAGTACATATTTCAGGTTTTCCAGGATCAGCGGTTCGTCGTCAATGATCACAACATTCAGCTCTCTCATCTCAGTTCCTCCTTCCTTCCGCAGCGCTGTCAAACGCATTCACTGGGATCCGAAATGTCGTTTTGGTCCCTGCGCCCGGAACGCTTTCGATGTGCAGGGTCTCGTGATAGTAGATATACAGGCGCTGCTTTACATTATGGATTCCGATAGACGTCGGGTTCTCAGCTTTTTCATGCAGGATCCGCCGGAGCTTTTCCTCCGCGATCCCTATCCCGTCGTCTTCCACGGAAATATACAGATACTGCTCATCGCTGATGATCGCGATCCGCAGCTTCAGCGTCTGCTGGCCCTTTATGCCGTGCTTGATGCTGTTTTCCACGATCGGCTCGATCAGCAGCGGAAGGATCGGGATGCTTTCGTCCGCGTCGATCTGAATCCCGACGTCGATCCGATCCGGAAAGCGCACCTTTTCGATTGCTAGATAGGCCTGGATCAGCTCGATCTCCCGGCCTACCGGCAGAGCGCTCTGCAAATCGTTCGCGTAAAGTCTTCCTCTGAGATACTGGCTGAAGTCTGTCAGCATTTCATAGGCCAGCATCGGCTTCTGCAGGCAAAGGGGCATGATCGTGCTGAGTGTGTTGAAGATAAAATGTGGGTCGATCTGCACCTGCAGGAAATCCAGCTTGGCGCGCACCGTCTCCAGCGCGGAGCTCTGCAGCAAAAGCATCATCTGGATCTTCTGCCGTAAATCGAGCTGCCCGAACGGCTCGACCATCACGTCGTTGACATGCGCTAGCAGGCGGTTGTCCATGAGCTTGTATTTATCATTTGCGATCACGAGGATCGGAAGCTGCTCCATCGGGTACCGTTCCCGGATCTTTGCGCAGAAACGGTCGATGTCCGCGAAGAAGAAAATCGTTCCGATAATGATCGCGCCAATGTTCCGCTGCGCTTCGATGCAGCGGAGCACATCCTCCTCCGTACAGAAACAGCGGACGGTATAGTCCTCCATTTCCAGATAGGAGCAGATCATTTCGATCTGCGCGGGCGAAGTACTCAGCAGCAGGATCTCCTTCTGATTCTGTTCCCCGCCGTGCTGCGCAGGCCGGGTGTCATCCGGTCTGCGGTCTGCACCGTCCCGCCACGGAAGCAGGTCATACTGGATCACAAACTCCCACCCGCTCGCGCATTTGATCAGCTGACACTGGGCCGCGACGCCTTCGTGCAGCAGATTGTTTTTTGCCGCCCAGATGCTCAGCTCCAGATCGCCGCGGATCGGCTGTGACTCGCTCCTGCTGGCAATGAGCCAGCGGATGCGCTTTGCGGTATACAGCTTTTCCGGATCGACCGGCACACGGATTGAAACCCGTACCGTTTCCTTTTCTGTTTTTTGAATTCTGAATTCTGTCGACTCATCCTGACCGACCGACTGCGCAGCCGTCCAGAACGCTTCGTTGGCCTGCAGGAGCAGATACGGGTCCCCATATACAAAGTCGCCCTCTGTGATCTGTTCAAACGACATCTGCACGCTGCCGTATCCGCGCTTGCTTTGCAGCAGATATGCGGTGTAGTGCATCAGAGCAGTGATGCTGATCTTGATCTGCTCACTGTGCGCCGACTGGCCGTAGACGCGATGGACATCCTCAATATGCGACAGCGTATCCCGCAGCCGATTGATCTCCCGGAAAAGATTCTGCAGATAGGCCGGATCCGCTGCCTCCGTCTGTTTTTCTTTATATGCAAGCAGATTCTCGACCGGCGTCCGGCACTGATCGAGGATCAGCTTTGTAATCATTTGCTTATATCGTGTGATCTCAAGGATCTTTCTGTTGGTCTCACCGCCAAGGAACAGTCCCGTTCGGTGGTACTGAAAAAATCTTGTAAACAGCACGACCGTATAGACGGCCACGAGATACCCAAGTACTTTCAGATAGACCGTATACCAGCTTGAAAGCGTCTGATATTTATAAAAGCTCACAAGGAAGGTAAACGCGAGCAGGCACAGCAGGAGGATCCCAACCACCAGGATCCCAAGCAGATCCGTGACTGTACGTTTTTTATCTAGGGCTGTACTGAGGTACGATGCGTACAGGACCGCGGTCAAAATGGAAAGCGCGACAAAGAAGACGCGCATACTGAACACAGAAATACGGAAATTTCCGTACAGCGAAAAAGCCAGATTCATCAGGCACAGCCCGCGGCAGAGCATTCGGAAGTGCGTTTTCCCGCCGCACTCGATCTGCTCCAGAATCGCACAGAACACGCACTGCACCAGCAGCGTCAGACAAACGTCGCCGCTTACACGCCAGAGCCGTGCAATCGGCTTTGCTGCATAAAACACCGTTTCATAGTCCCAGAGACTGACCACAAAGCCGGCCGCATACCAGAACACGCGGGTGTAATTCAGGAAATTCTCCGTTTCGTAGGAAATAAAATACAGGAAAATACATGCAAGTCCGAAGGAATACAGCATCACAGCGAGGATCGTCCGCTGCATCGTCGCATTGAAGATCTGCTGACTTGACAGAAAATTCGAGGAGATATACAGCGCCATATGAAACCGCTCAAGCTGCGTTCGCAGAACGAACAGGATCAAAAGCGCCGTCATAGCCCCGACCAGCGCCATCCAGACAAGCAGAAGGAGCTTTCTTTTGTACTGTTTCTCCATTTCATCACCATATCCCTTCGTTTGACTATAAATCGATTATAAAGGAGGTGATTTCGAAAAGCTACCGGGAAATTTACCTTTGGGGGAGAGTCATGTCTGATCGTGAAAGCCATGCTCTCCCCCATGTTTTAACTGTTGTTCTTTCTTCGCTTACTGGATGCCGGCAAAGGCATTGTCCAGATCTGCGCAGAGCGCGTCGACATCAAACGTTTCTTCCATGCCGTGCTTCTGCAGAAGCTCCAGATAGATGCTGTGGTATTCGCCGGAGAACGTCGTCACGCCGGACATCATGTAGACCTGATCGCCGGAATATGCAAGAATGTCGTTCAGCGGCTCAATGGTCTCCACCTCGATGCTGCTGCCCGGAATGCTGTGCGCATTGAGTGCATAGTACGATGCGGAATCCTGCGAGCACATAAAGGTGAAGAAATCCTTTGCGACTGCAAGCAGCTCAGGGTCGTCGGAGTTAAAGACGCAGAAGCTGTTGCCGGGCTTCATTTCCATGATCGCGCCGCTGGGGTCCTCCGAGGTGGGGATCGCGAACGCGCCGATGTTCAGATCCGGATTGATTGCGAGAAGGCCGTCGATCGTCCATGTGCCGTTGATGACGATACCGGCTTTTCCTGCTGCGACCTGATTGAGCGCGTCGGCCTGCTTGGTGCCATAGGGATCCTCGCCCCAATATGGCTTATAGCTCATATATAGGCTGATAGAATCCTTAAACGCCTGATCCTCCGAGAAGGTGCTGGTGCGGTTCATTTTCTCAACGAACCAGTTGGGGTTGTCTTTCACACACGCGATATCGGTATAAATATTGCTGTATCTTCTGATCGTCCACTGCTCGGCAAAGCCACAGGCGATCGGCGTGATCCCGTTTTCCTGAAGCGTCTTGCAGACGTGGTCAAACTCTGAAAGCGTCGTGGGCACGCTCAGACCAAGCTGGTCAAACAGATCCTTGTTGTAGAGCGCATTGAACGAGTTTGCGTCGAGCGGCACACCATACTGGCCGCCCTCTCTGCGGCCTTCGTCCAGAAGGGCTTCGGAGTAGTTTTCAAGGCCCGCGATGTCGGAAAGCTCCGCAAGATGTCCGGCCTGCTGGAATTCCGTCAGCTGGGTCGGCTCAAGGTCGAAGATCATCGGCGCGTCGTCCGTCGCGATCTTGGTTTTGAGAACCGTCATGAAATTATCCGTATTCTGCATTTCGGTCGTGATCGTGACATTCGGGTGCGCTTCCATGTAGGTATCCGCGCAATACTGCACCCACGCCTTTTTTCCTTCCTCCTGAAGATGATGCAGCCAGGTAAAGCTGATCTTCTTCTCGCCGGTCGTCTCTGCCTCTGTCGGCGGCTCTTTTTCCTCCGTGACTGTCGTCGTCTGGTCGGGCTGCTCCGTCTGTGCGGGCTCCTGGGTCTGCTTTACCGTGCATCCCATCAGGGCCAGACTCAGCACCAAAGCTACGCACAGCAGCATGCAATAGATTCTTTTTTTCATTTTAGCCTCCTGTTTATAATTTTTTTGGGGGGTCGCGATGAAGGGTATGCTTGTTTTCCGTTTTATGATGTGCGCTGCCTGCAGGGTCTATGATTTCACCGCTCCTGCCGAAATTCCCTCTACAAGATTTTTCTGCATGCACACGAAGAAAATCAGGATCGGGATCATGCAGAGAATTGCGGCTGCAAACGCGACGCCATAGTTCGCGGAAAACTCAGAGAAGAAATAATACTGCTTTACGGTCAGCGTCCGGATCGCATCCTTCTGCAGCAGAATGACCGCGATGTTATAGTCGTTCCACAGCCACATGACATGCAGGGCCGCCACCGTGGCGATGATCGGCTTGAGCATCGGAAGAACGACGCTGAAAAAGCATCGGAACGGGCCGCAGCCATCGATGGTCGCCGCCTCCTCCATTTCACGCGGAACGGACTTGACAAAGCCGACGATCAGGAAGGTCGGATAGGCGATGCTGTAGCCGGTAAGCATCAGGATCATGCCTCTGAGCGTATTCAGAAGGCCCAGATCCTTAAAGGTCTTATACACAGGGATCATGATGACCTGAAACGGGATCATCAGAGAGGACAGATACAGCTTGTCCAGAAAGCGGATGAGACGGTTGTTTTTTGCGTTTCGCGCGATCGCATAGCCGCCCATGGCGGAGAATACCACGATCATGAAGACCGCCGGAAACGTCACGATAACGCTGTTGAGAAGTGAGCGCGCGAACTGGCTTTCACGCATGCCGTCGATATAGTTGTCCAGCCGCAGCCTTTGCGGCAGCGCCAGAATCGATTCCGCGATCTCCAGCGGCGTTTTGAATGAGGTGATGACCGCGATATAGATCGGGAAAACAAACAGCAGCGCGGCGAGCGCGGTGAGCAGGAGGAGCAGCGCCTTCCGGCCTTGTCTGAAGTGTCTGTTGATTGCCGGCATTTACAGTTCCACCTCTCTTTTTCTGAAGAATGAAGAAACGCTGTTGCCAAGGAGGATGAGAAGCAGCGCAAATGCGATCGCGATCGCCTGCCCATATCCCGCTTTGTTATAGGTATAAAGATTTTCAAAGATATAGATCGTCATTGTTTTCGACGCGCCCGCAGGCCCGCCGCCGGTCGCGGCCATCGTCATTGCAAATTCCTTCAGCCAGGACGTCATGGAGAGCGTGACGCAGACCGTGAACGACGGGGTAAGAAGTGGAAGCGTGACATGTGTAAATTGCTTCCATGCGGACGCTCCATCGATTTTCGCCGCTTCCAGAATCTCACCCGGGATGTTTTTGAGGCCGGACAGGTAGATCAGCATGTTGATGCCGCTGGTATTCCAGATCCCCATGATCACGATCGCGGGGATCACCAGATCCCGGTTCCCGAGCATGTTTTTGATCCCGAGCAGATGCGGCAGCGCTTCGCGATACAAAAAGCCCCAGATAAACGCCGTCAGGATCGAGCTGAAGCAGACCGGGATGAAAAACGCCGAACGGAACAGGTTTCCGAGCCGCCCCTTCCACTGGTTGACGAGCAGCGCGCTGCCGAGGGAAACAAGGTTGCTGCCGACCGTGCCAATACAGGCAAATTTGAGCGAGTTGAGCAGCGGCTGCTTCACGCGCTGATCCTGAAAAATGCTGATGAAGTTCCGCAGGCCGACGCTATGATAGTCTGTCGTGATGCCGTTCCAGTCTGTAAAGGCGATGTGGATGCCGCGCAGAAATGGGATCAGGACTGAAAAGCAAAACAGGCAAAAGCCGGGCAGCAGAAATAGATATACGGACCAGTTCTTTCTTCTCCGTCCTGGGTGGATCCGGCACGCTCTGTCTGTCAAATCTCTCACGCCTTTCGTCTTTTTGCTGCAGGATGTGGTCGCTTGAACTGTTATGATTGTATATTTTTTATGTCCTGCTGTAAACAAAGTACAGACGAGTTGCATAATTTGATAGTTTTTCGGCAAATAAACCGCATGACTTACGTAATGCGGCCAGACTGTTGACTAAAAATTCGAGTAAACGCGCAGCGAAAGGCGGAGAGGATGATCGTGTCATTCTCTCCGCCGCTCTCTGTTTTCAAAAAACTTGCTATGTTCACTCGATATTTCTGCTCTCGATTAACTATATAGCTGCTGAACCATGTTCAGCACTTCATCATGTGTTGGATTGCCCGGAACTGAGCGGAAGCACATATCATGTTCAATTGTCTCGGCAAGCAGCTGCACGTCGACGGTCGAAGCATCGGCACGATCCTTCAGCCTTCCAATCCCAAGCGTGTGATTCAATTCATCAAATTGCCGGACAACAGCATTCATCTGCACCCCCTGCAGCGCAGCAGGGGTGTGTTGAACCCAAGCAGTGCTCCGATCTTCAGCACTCGTTCCGGGAACTGCGACACAAGATATTGCGCAGATACAGGAAGTGCCAGTGCGCAGGCAACGCCATGATGGATGTGAAATCGGACACCGATCGCATGACCGATCGTATGTTCGAGATGCAGCGGGCAGTCAAACATTGCAGTACCAGCCAGCAAACAGGCAAAGCTGCTCTGCGTCCGCGCCTCGAGATCCTGAATATCTGTAACGGCGCGGGGCAGGTATACTTGCACAAAAGCAACCGATTTTTGGTTTACAAAAATCGCAGTATCCCATAAAATCAGGAGAGAGAAAAGCATGACACTTGGTGAAAAACTGACGCAGGCGCGAAGGACGGCTGGACTGACACAGGCGGACGTTGCCACGAAGCTGAACGTTTCCCGTCAGGCGGTCTCCCGCTGGGAGAGCGGGCAATCGAAGCCTTCCACGGAAAAGCTGCTTGCACTGGGGGCGCTTTACGGCGTGTCCACCGACCAGCTTTTGAACGCAGAAAACGTAGAGGTGCCTGCCGTGGAGACTGTTTCTGCTCCGCCAGAAGTGGAGCCAAGGGAACCGGTCATTCCGGAAAAACGGCGCACACGGGTATGGCTGAAATACGCAGCGGCTGTGCTTTGCGGCGTGATTGTAACGCTTTTCATTGTCTGTCTGTTCAGTAAATCCAGGTCAATCGGGAAAAAGCGTCCGAAATCGATAGAAGGCTTGAAAACGGAGGATATCTCCAGCAAACCAGAATCCTATTTTGATTTTACCTGGGACGGATTACTGCATAAAAATGGAACGGACTATAAAAGGCACGAACGCCATCGTGTCCCGTGCTCCACGGAGGTGCCTATGAAAAAGGAATTCTGTATCGTAATCGCAGCACTTCTCGTTCTGAGTTTGACCGCCTGCAGCAAAAGCAAATCTGCAATTTCTGTTCCGCTGGTCAATTGCAGCGATCACGGTTCCGCTATAGAAGGTGGCTGTTATCTCATGACAGAAGAAACGCCGGATGAGATCTGCGAAGAAGCAAAGGTTATTTTCTCGGAAAATCTGGCGCAATGGGTTTCCGCATCCGAGAGTGGCGCGGGAGAGTACGCGCTTGGAACACCGTATCATACACATCCTCTGGATTCTAATGGCAAACCAACTGACGCTTACATTTTCCCTGTTCTGCATAACGGTGAGTTCTGGAGAGCCTTGGATATAATTGAATTGGATGGTGAAACACGTCATCAGTTTTCGCCTAACGTGGAAAAGCTCCAGCGCTTACATGGCCTATCATCACCTGAAAATCCCATCCGGTTTGTATGGGTCGGGGATGTTCGGTATGCCGTCGTCGGAAATACCGCGGAAATCATCACGCACGAAGGCAGGGATATTCCGGATAACATCGGGGAACTGGCCGTCCAAAGTGACCTGCCGGACAGCGTTATCATCGATATTTCAAAACCAATTGCGATTGCTGAAATTGCTGCTGAAAATGAATCCAACTGAGCGAATATTCTTTGAAGCATGGCTGGATGAAGAAAACCGCATTGTATCCTTTCACAAAATTCCAAACAGCCGATATTACAGTGCAGAAGAACACGACTTCTGGCAGAAGGTTGTTAGCCTGATTATGAACGGATACCGTGTGCAGTAAAGCGTAGATTTTTTAGAAGGCAGCTTGCAAGTTTTTCGGCTTGCAAGCTGCCTTTTGCTGCAACCTCAGAGCCGATTCTGCTGACGCAGAACCTCCGGGAACGAGATTTGGCCGTTCGTCCGCAGCACCTCCTGATAGCTTTTCCCACGCATCTGCTGATATGTCTGCGCATCGATATCCGTGTCCGAAGCAAGGATATGATTGCAGACATTTTGCTCGACAGCCTGCTTCAGAAGCAGCTTGCCGATGCGATCACCGAACATACTGAGGATGGCTTCGAGCGTTTCGCCAAGGATCTTCGGCAGGAAGTCCCCGGCGTATTCACTTTGCAGATAGCCGCAGTAGAACAGAATCGCTTTTTCGATGAACTCGCTCTGGCTGTTACATCCGTCCTGCCGGTAGAGACATTCGACCGTCGCTTTGGTGTCCGGCATGAGCCAGAGCGGGAATTTGATTTTCTTGTTTGCCATGCCAATTTTCCTCCAATTTTGTGCGCAACCCCGCTGTTTTCCTTGAAACAGCGGGACTATCTGCGCTTCCGACCCCAACAGGGCTGTTTTTGCCCTCTCAACAACCCCTGTCCGAAAGTCCCAAACTGCCCGCACTGCGGGCAGATGTGTCTGCCAAGGTGCGCGTACGACACCTTGGCTTTCTCCTGCTTCGCCGCCTGCGGCTTCTCCCTCTGCTGAAATTCGCCTGCAGCCGTTCTTTTTCTGCGTTTGCCGTGCCCGCAACGATCCCGCACGTCGGCGCAACGTCTGGTTTTCTGCTGCTGGATGGGTACGCGCTCGGCTGTGCCGCGAAAGCCGCACAAATCGCCGACACGGGCGCGACGGCGCGGGAGTGGTGTTTTTGCTGTGCATTCAACCCATGTTTTCAATAAAATCGGCATATTTCCTCTTTGCCATGTCCTCATCCAGCTTCTGCATCTGCCGGTCGTAGTTCTGCTGGAGCGCCGCCTGAATCGGTCGGATGGTGAATCGCAGATTGCCGTTGCGTTTACAGCCATCCTTTGTTGTGACCATTGTCGGTTCTGTGATGAGCAGCCCATGTTCTTCGAGCGACCGGATGTGTTTGCGGATGGTGTTCGGACTCAACCCAACCGCATCACCGATTTTTCGGTAGCTTGGCCAGCATTGGAATGTCTGCCGATCTTCGCAGAACAGCAGGTAGGCATAGATTGCGATTTCCGCTGCGCTCAGACCCAGCGAGAAAATCTCCTTCGGCAGCGGGAAGTAGTCCTTGACCGAATCGCGTGCCGGCCAGAGATTTCGCTTCACTCAGTTCCTCCCGTGTGCTGCTCTACCCAGCGGATGAACGCTTCTTTCGGAACGACGATCCGATTCCCGATTCGCAGCGCGGGGAAATCTTTTTCGTGCATCAGCTCGTAGCTGCTGGACGGCGCAATGCCCAGCACTTTCGCTACTGTCGCCGCGTTCA
>ERZ835051.1721-NODE-1721-length-21617-cov-3.637186_pt1 | contig 21617 bp, 16 predicted proteins | sample MGYA00519575_ERZ835051 | MGnify/ENA primary metagenome ERZ835051 (study PRJEB31850, sample SAMEA3708769) | human gut metagenome | biome: human gut; feature: human-associated habitat; material: faeces | place: China | collected 2014 ... | reverse complement strand
GGTGTGGTACACTTTTTAATTAGAAAGTGGTACACTTTTAAATTAGTATATACATTCTTCTGTCTTAACACTTTTCAGGATGTTTGTGTGCTGAAGATTATAAGACATAAGCACAAAAGAACATATTTTTCCCGTAGAAGTCATTTTGCCTTTTTATTCTTTTGTTCTTCTGTCTCATAAAATGTCTTTTTGTTACTGTATGGGAGGATTTCAGTCCAAAAAGACAGCGTTTTCGTTTTATCTGACAGGCCAAAAACGGGTGAACCGTAGCATACAGAGCATCTTCTTGTATATTTATACGGTATATGTGTTGCTGTTTTGCATATTTTCTGCATATATGCAATTCAATCTCAAGAGAATGACAAATCATTCGGCTGAAAGCGGAAAATCATTCTCCGCATGTCGGTTCGTGTTTCTCTTTCAAACGCCGGAAAAATGTCTTTTTTCCGGCAGAATTCCGGCTTGCAAACCGCGTGCCGGATTTATTTGGCTGCTTTTTCCGTTCCAAAATCCGGTAACATCATGCAAGCCGGATGTGTCTTTAAGCTTACGCGCCGAGCCACTTCATGCGGCAGGAAAGGCATGAACGGGTGACAGAGGATAAATATTCTTGCGCATGAGTTGTCATTTTGTTATTCCTGACGGGCTGTATGGTTGCGTTATTCTTGTCCGAAGCGTTATCTATGTGCAAATACGCGATTCTTAAGGATGCGAAAATGACATCGTGTCAAAGTGTCAACAGCATGCCGGAATGGGCTTTAATATTTTTTAAGTATAATATAACGTCTTCCGGCAAGTATTTTATGAGGTTCGTTCGTATATATATTATATTCACGTTAAGTTGATAGTATGAATAAAATATTGTATGGCGCGCTGGGAGCCTTCTTCATTTCTTTTCCCATGCAAGCGAAAATACTCGTGTATCCGAGGATAGAAGACAGGGCCGTTGTGGACGACGGCCGTTACAAGGTGTACGTCAGGGAAGCCGGAACGGAAAATGCGTGGCGGGAGTTACAGGTCTTTTCGGTGGAAGTGGACATGGACACCCGGAGCCGGGCGGCCATGGCGCAGTTCGACGCAGACGAGCCGGTGGAGGTGAAGGTCGTCACGCTGGGACAGATGGCCGACAACGTAAAAATACGGCCGCTCTCGCAAGGTATATCATATAATAAGGTGGGCGAGCACGCCTTGACGTTCCGCTTGGAGCGTCCGGTCAAGTTGAGTGTGGAGTTCGGGGGCGACCGCATGGGCAATCTTCATTTGTTTGCCAATGCGGTGGAGACGGAGACGTATGACGGGACGGAGGGCGAAGGCGTCGTGGTTTGGGACGGCGGTTCGAAAGATATTTTCCGGAAAGATTGCCGTCTGATTTATTTCGGTCCCGGCGTACATAAGCCCAAGGATCTGCCCAACGGCGAGATAGACGTACCGAGCAACTGCACGGTCTATCTGGCACCGGGAGCTTTGGTGAAAGCCAAACTCCGGGTGGACAGGGCGAAGAATGTGCGGATTGTGGGACGCGGGATGCTGTTTCAGCCCTTGCGCGGCGTGGAAATCACCCGTTCGCGCAACGTACACGTGGAAGGCATTACGGTGGTCAATCCCCAGCATTACACCATATTGGGCGGCGAGAGCCGTAAGGTGACGGTCAGGAATGTGAAGAGTTTCTCATCCCGGGGGTGGAGCGACGGAATAGATTTGATGTGTTGCCACGACTGGTTGGTGGACGATGTGTTTCTTCGTACGAGCGACGACTGTCTGGCATTTTACAACCACCGTTGGTGGTTTTGGGGAGGGACGAGCAACCTGACGGTGCAAAACTCCATTTTGTGGGCCGATGTGGCGCATGCCATTAACGTGGGAGGCCATGGCGACGACCGTTCCCCGAAGGGAGAGACGCTTCGCGGCGTGAGGTTCCGCAACATAGACGTGCTGAACGTGGATGAGGATGACGACAATTACCGTGGAGTGATGGCCGTGTGTGCGGGCGACAAGAACCGGGTGGAGGATGTGTCGTTCGAGGATATCCGGGTGGAAGACTGCGAAGAGGCCCGGCTGATAGACATCCGTGTTATTTTCAATGAGAAATACAACCGTGAGCCTGGCGGTCCGATTCGTAACCTTGTCTTCCGTAATATCCGCTACCAAGGGGAAGGGGGAAAAATGTATCCTATGCGGATAAAAGGATATGACGCAGACAACGACGTGCGCGGCGTACTGTTGGAGAGTGTCACGGTAGACGGAAAGAAACTGACGGGCACGGAAGGGATGGAGATGAACGGGTTCGTTTCCGATGTGGAAGTAAAGTAGGGCGCTTGTCTTTCGTTTTGTTCATGAAAGCGCGGATAGGTTGCTTTTTTGTCATGAGAAGTGTCTTTTTCGGCGTAAATAGCGAAATAAATTGCAAGTATTCGCATTTATTTGTACCTTTGCCCACTAATAAGGTTTGTAGAGAACGATTGTCATGGAACAGTTGAAACATGAATGCGGTATCGCTATGATACGCTTGCTGAAGCCCTTGGAGTATTATCAGGAAAAGTATGGTACTTGGATGTTCGGCTTGAACAAGCTTTACTTGTTGATGGAGAAACAGCATAACCGCGGACAAGAAGGCGCCGGACTGGCTTGCGTGAAGATGGAGGCGAATCCCGGAGAAGAGTATATGTTCCGTGAACGGGCGTTGGGTACGGGTGCCATTACCGAGATTTTTTCTTCCGTGCAGTCCCGGTTCAGGGATTTGAGCGCGGAACAGCTTGCAAACGCCACGTATGCCAAACGGCAGCTTCCTTTTGTCGGTGAAATTTATATGGGCCACCTTCGGTATTCAACGACCGGAAAGAGTGGCCTTTCTTTTGTCCATCCGTTTCTGAGGCGCAACAACTGGCGGGCGAAAAACCTTGCGTTGTGCGGCAATTTCAATCTGACGAATGTGGATGAGGTATTTGCCGACATTACGGCCAAAGGGCAGCATCCCCGGATTTATTCCGACACTTATATCATGCTGGAGCAAGTGGGGCACAGGCTCGACCGCGAAAGCGAACGCCTTTATGCCGAAGCCGTAGGGCTGGGCCTGTCCGGTATGGACATTACACACTATATCGAGGAGCGTATCGACGTGAACAACGTGTTGCGCACGGCGGCCCCCTTGTGGGACGGCGGTTATGTGGTGTGCGGGGCGACGGGCAGCGGCGAGATGTTTGTCCTGCGCGACCCGTGGGGTATCCGACCGGCCTTTTGGTATAAAGACGATGAGGTTTTGGTCGTGGCTTCCGAGCGTCCTGTCATCCAGACGGTTTTCGCATTGGAGACGGAGCAGATACACGAACTCATGCCGGGGCAGGCGGTCAGCGTGCATAAGGACGGAGAGATGCGTCTGGAACAAATCCTGCAACCCAAGGAGGTGAAAGCCTGCTCGTTCGAACGAATCTATTTCAGCCGTGGAAGCGACCGCGATATTTACCTGGAGCGTAAGGCTTTGGGCATGCAGTTGCGCGATGCCATCCTGAAAGCCATTGGCGGGGATTTGGAACATACGGTGTTCTCTTTTATTCCGAACACGGCGGAAGTCGCCTTTTATGGCATGTTGGACGCTTTCAAGGCATATCTGAACCAAACCAAGATTGCCCAGATAGAAGCGTTGGGACATAAGCCCACGCATGAGGAGCTCGAACGCATCCTGAGCCAGTATATCCGTAGCGAGAAAGTGGCCATCAAGGACATCAAACTGCGTACGTTCATTACGGAAGGCAACAGCCGGAACGATTTGGCCGCGCATGTGTATGACATCACTTACGGGAGCGTGAATGCCTACGAGGACAATCTGGTGGTCATCGACGACAGTATCGTGCGCGGGACTACGCTGAAAGAGAGCATCATCCGCATCCTCGACCGCCTGCATCCGAAGAAAATCGTGTTGGTGTCTTCTTCTCCGCAGGTGCGCTATCCCGATTATTACGGTATCGACATGTCCAATATGGACGAATTCATCGCTTTCCGCGCAGCCGTGGAGCTGTTGAAAGAACGGGGCATGGCGCACGTGGTAGGCGAGGTTTATGAACAATGTAAAATGCAGATGGGGTTGCCTAAAGAAGAGATGGCGAACAGTGTGAAAGCCATCTATGCCCCTTTTACGGACGAAGACATTTCACGCAAGATGGTGGAGATGTTGCGCCCGGCAGGAGTCACCACGCCCATTGAAATCGTATACCAGACGCTGGAGGGCCTTCATGAGGCCTGCCCGGAGCATTCGGGCGACTGGTATTTCAGTGGCGACTATCCGACACCGGGTGGCGTGAAGCTGGTGAACCGGGCGTTCATCAGTTATTATGAGAATGTGTTTAAGGCAAATAAATAAGATAATAAAGATTGTATTTCTGCAATGAGAAACGTGACACTTATCCTCGACGACGGGAGCCGTTTTCACGGTAAGTCGTTCGGTTATGAAAAACCGGTGGCCGGCGAAGTGGTTTTCAATACGGCCATGATGGGGTATCCGGAGAGTTTGACCGACCCGTCTTATGCCGGGCAGTTGATGACGCTGACCTATCCTTTGGTCGGGAACTACGGTGTGCCGGCTTTTACCATGGAAGAGAATGGCCTGGCCACTTTTATGGAGAGCGACCGGATTTATGCCTCGGCCATTATCGTAAGCGATTATAGTCTGGCCTACAACCATTGGAATGCAAAAGAAAGTCTGGCGGACTGGCTGAAACGGGAACAGGTGCCGGGCATCACGGGAGTGGATACGCGTGAGTTGACGAAAGTGTTGCGCGAGCACGGGGTGATGATGGGTAAGATCGTGTTTGACGACGAACCGGATAACATACCCGAGGCCGATTATAACGGTGTGAACTTCGTGGATAAAGTGTCGTGTAAGGAAATCATCCGCTACAATGAAGAAGGCGGGCGGAAGAAAGTCGTGCTGGTGGATTGTGGCGTGAAACACAATATCATACGTTGCCTGCTTCGTCGTGGCGTGGAAGTGATACGCGTGCCTTGGGACTATGATTTCAACACGTTGGAGTTTGACGGCCTTTTCTTGGCCAACGGTCCCGGCGATCCGGACACGTGCGAGGCTGCGGTGGCGAACATCCGCAGGTTCCTTGCTTCTCCTTCGGTGCGCCCCTGCATGGGCATCTGTATGGGCAACCAGCTTTTGAGCAAAGCGGCCGGCGCCCGGATTTATAAATTGAAGTACGGACACCGCAGCCACAATCAGCCGGTGAGGATGGTGGGCACGACCCGTTGTTTCATCACGAGCCAGAATCACGGTTATGCTGTGGATGCGGAAACGCTCGGGGCAGACTGGGAACCCTTGTTCGTCAACATGAACGACGGTTCCAATGAAGGCATACGCCATAAAGTGAATCCTTGGTTTAGCGCGCAGTTCCATCCGGAAGCTTGCAGCGGTCCGGTGGATACGGAGTTCATGTTCGATGATTTTGTTAATTTGCTCAAATAAGAAACAGGTGGTCTATGGAAGATAAAGGAATAAAGAAAGTCTTGTTGTTAGGTTCCGGTGCGCTGAAGATCGGCGAGGCCGGTGAGTTTGATTATTCCGGTTCGCAAGCATTGAAAGCGTTGAAAGAAGAAGGGATAGAGACGGTACTCATCAATCCGAACATCGCCACTGTGCAGACGAGCGAAGGTGTGGCCGACCAGATTTATTTTTTGCCGGTGACTCCGTTCTTTGTGGAGAAAGTCATCCGGAAGGAACGGCCGCAAGGCATCTTGTTGGCGTTTGGAGGACAGACGGCTTTGAATTGCGGTGTGGCCTTATATAAGGAAGGCATTTTGGAGAAATACGGCGTGCAGGTGCTCGGAACTCCGGTACAGGCTATCATCGACACGGAAGACCGTGAATTATTCGTGAAGAAGCTCGATGAAATCGACGTGAAGACCATCAAGAGCCATGCTTGCGAGAATATGGAAGAAGCCCGCAAGGCGGCTGCCCATCTGGGCTATCCCGTGATTATCCGTGCGGCCTATGCGCTGGGTGGATTGGGCTCCGGATTCTGCGACAATGAGGAAGAACTTAACAAGTTGGCAGAGAAGGCTTTCTCGTTTTCACCTCAAGTGTTGGTGGAGAAGAGTTTGAAAGGATGGAAAGAGATTGAATACGAAGTGGTGCGCGACCGTTATGACAACTGTATCACGGTGTGCAACATGGAAAACTTTGACCCGCTCGGCATTCATACTGGTGAAAGTATCGTGATTGCTCCCTCGCAGACGTTGACCAATTCGGAATACCACAAATTGCGGGCGTTGAGCATCCGCATCATCCGTCACATCGGAATCGTGGGAGAATGTAATGTGCAATATGCTTTCGACCCTGAGTCGGAGGATTACCGTGTCATCGAGGTGAATGCCCGTCTGAGCCGTTCTTCCGCTTTGGCTTCCAAGGCCACGGGGTATCCGTTGGCTTTTGTGGCGGCCAAGTTGGGGTTGGGTTACGGGCTGTTTGAACTGAAAAACTCCGTGACGAAAACAACGTCGGCCTTCTTCGAGCCGGCGTTGGATTATGTGGTGTGCAAGATACCGCGCTGGGATTTGGGTAAGTTCCGGGGTGTGGACCGCGAGTTGGGTTCCTCCATGAAGTCTGTAGGCGAGGTGATGGCCATAGGCCGTACTTTCGAAGAGGCTATCCAGAAAGGCTTGCGCATGATAGGTCAGGGGATGCATGGTTTTGTGGAGAACAAGGAACTGCAAATCGACGACATCGATGCCGCCCTGCACGAACCGACCGACAAGCGTATCTTTATCATCTCCAAGGCCATGCAGCAAGGTTATACGATAGACCGGATTCATGAACTGACGAAGATAGACAAGTGGTTCCTGCAAAAACTGCAGAACATCAAGGATACGTCCAAGGCTTTGCATGCCTGTAAAAGCATCAATGTGATGGACAATGACTTACTGCGCCGGGCGAAGGTGCAGGGCTTTACGGATTTCCAGATAGCCCGTGCCTTGGGTATGGAAGAGGAAATGGACATCGAAGAGGCTTCGCTGATAGTGCGCCGTCGCCGCTTGTCCGCAGGTATCGTACCGGTTGTGAAGCAAATAGACACGTTGGCTGCCGAGTATCCGGCGCAGACGAACTATTTGTACATGACTTATAGCGGTATATCCCATGACATTCATTACGAACACGACAAGCGTAGTATTGTGGTTTTGGGTTCGGGTGCCTATCGTATCGGGTCGTCCGTCGAGTTCGACTGGTGCGGCGTGCAGGCGTTGAACACCATCCGTAAAGAAGGTTTCCGTTCGGTGATGATTAACTACAATCCCGAAACGGTATCTACCGACTACGACATGTGCGACCGCCTTTATTTCGACGAACTGACTTTCGAGCGCGTGTTGGATATTCTGGACTTGGAATGTCCGAAAGGGGTTATCGTTTCTACGGGCGGACAAATCCCGAACAACCTGGCCATCCGTTTGGACCAGCAGCGTATTCCTATTCTCGGCACGACGGCCAAGAGCATCGACAATGCGGAAGACCGTGAGAAGTTCTCGGCCATGTTGAACCGTATCGGTGTGGATCAGCCGGAGTGGAGCGCGCTGACCAGCATGGACGATGTAAACGCATTTATAGATAAGGTGGGCTTTCCGGTTCTGGTGCGTCCTTCATACGTGCTTTCAGGTGCGGCGATGAACGTATGTTCCAACCAGGATGAGTTAGAGCGATTCTTGAAGTTAGCCGCCAATGTGTCTCATAAACACCCGGTTGTCATCAGCAAGTTCTTACAGCATGCCAAAGAGGTGGAGATGGATGCCGTGGCACGTGAGGGAGAAATCGTGGCATACGCCATCAGCGAGCACATCGAGTTTGCCGGCGTGCATTCGGGAGATGCCACAATCCAGTTCCCTGCACAGAAACTGTATGTGGAGACGGTACGCCGCATCAAGAAGATTTCCGGGCAAATAGCCCGCGAGTTGAAAATCAGCGGACCGTTCAATATCCAGTTCTTGGCTAAGGACAACGACATCAAGGTCATTGAATGCAACCTGCGCGCTTCGCGGAGTTTCCCGTTCGTGAGCAAGGTGCTTAAGATCAATATGATTGAACTGGCCACGAAAGTCATGCTGGGATTGCCCGTGGAGAAACCGAACAAGAGCCTGTTCGATTTCGATTATGTGGGTATCAAGGCCAGTCAGTTCTCCTTCAACCGCTTGCAGAAGGCCGACCCCGTACTGGGAGTCGATATGGCATCGACCGGAGAAGTCGGTTGTTTGGGCGACGATTCGGGAACCGCTTTGCTTACGGCTATGCTTTCGGTAGGGCATCGTATTCCGAAGAAGAACATTCTTTTGTCTACCGGTGGTGCTAAACAGAAAGCCGACATGCTGGAAGCAGCCCGTACTTTAAAAGAGCATGGTTATACGCTTTACGCTACGGGAGGGACGAGCCGCTATCTGACGGAGAACGGTGTAGAGAACAACCTGGTGTATTGGCCGAGCGAAGAGGGGACGCCTCAGGCGCTTACCATGCTGCATAATCGGGAGATAGACATGGTGGTCAATATCCCGAAAGATTTGACGGTAAGCGAATTGAGTAACGGTTACAAGATTCGCCGTGCTGCGGTGGATTTGAACATTCCTTTGATTACGAACTCCCGTTTGGCAAGTGCCTTTATCCAGGCTTTCTGCCATATTGATATGGATGATTTGCCCATAAAGAGTTGGTCTGAATATAAGTAAACACTACACAATCATACCATACCATGAATTTTGAAATTGTTTATGTCTTAATCTGTCTGGCCGCTATGGTCGTAGCACTTATCTACGACCGTATGCGTCCGGGCATGATACTTTTTTCTGTCGTCATCCTGTTTTTCTGTGCGGGAATACTTACGCCCAAGGAAGTGTTGGAAGGTTTCTCGAACAAAGGCATGATTACGGTGGCTCTTTTGTTTCTGGTCAGTGAGGGAATACGTAAGAGCGGAGTGTTGGAACGTTTGATTTTTGCCATGTTGCCGCAAAAGAAGTCTACGGTGGCAGGGGCTAATCTACGCGTTCTGCCGGTCATTGCTTTCATTTCGGCTTTTCTGAACAACACGCCGGTGGTGGTTATTTTTGCGCCTATCATCAAGAACTGGGCGAGACGGATGAAACTGCCACCTGCAAAGTTTCTGATTCCTCTTTCGTATGCCACTATCCTTGGCGGTATTTGTACGTTGATAGGAACTTCTACGAATCTGGTGGTGGACGGAATGATACAAGATGCAGGTTTTAAAGGCTTTTCCATCTTCGAGTTGGGGCAGGTCGGGGTGATTATAGCCATTGCGGGCATCATCTATTTGGTTTGTTTTGCCAAACGTTTATTGCCCGACCGAACCCTGAAAGATGACGACATAGAAGAAAGTAGCGACTCGGGCGATGTTGTGCGCGTGGAGGCCGTGTTGGGAGCACGTTTCCCCGGAAACGGAAAAACGTTGCGCGAATTTGATTTTCACCGTCACTATGGAGCTACGGTAAAGAGCCTGCATCGCAATGGTGAACGTCTCCAAGGGGATTGGATGAATGTACGTCTGTCGGAGAATGATACGTTGATTCTGGATGCAGACGGCACCTTTATTCCGACATGGGGAGACAGCCGTGTGTTTTTGATGTTGTCGGTGTTGGATGCGGAACCCGAAATGGGAAAGAAAAAGAAATATCTGGCCATGATTCTGTTGTTGGTGATGATTATCGGGGCAACGGTAGGCGAGCTTCCGGTCGTGGAGCAGGCCCTTCCCGGACTGAAGTTGGATATGTTTTTCTTTGTTTGCGTCACGACGGTGATTATGGCTTGGACGGGAATGTTTAATCCTAAGAAATATACGAAGTTCATTTCATGGGACGTGTTGATTACCATCGCCTGTGCTTTTGCTATCAGTAAGGCGATGAGTAATTCCGGTTTTGCAGCTTTCATTGCCGAATATATAATAGGTATGACCGATGCTCTCGGACCGTATGCTTTGCTGGCCGTGATTTTTATTATCACGAACTTGTTTACGGAGTTGATAACGAATAATGCGGCGGCGGCCCTGTCCTTTCCTATAGCTTTGGAGGTGGCCAATCACTTGGGCGTGAGTCCGACTCCGTTTTTTGTAGTGATTTGTATGGCTGCATCGGCTTCATTCTCTACACCTATCGGTTATCAGACCAATCTGATTGTACAAGGTATCGGAGGCTATAAATTTACCGATTTCGTTAAAATAGGCTTGCCTTTGAACATAATTGTGTTTGTGTTATCTGTATTTTTAATACCTTTGTTCTGGAATTTTTAAAAGAGAAGTAAGCAGTTTATGGGAGAGGCGACAAATATCTATCCGATATACGAAAAAATGATGACCCGTTCGGACAAGGAACAACTTCTTGGACAACGTGGGGTGATGGTCTGGTTCACCGGCTTATCCGGTTCCGGGAAAAGTACGGTGGCACTCGGTGTAGAACGGGAGTTGCATAAGCGTGGTATCTTGTGCCGCATTTTGGACGGTGATAATATTCGTAGCGGTATCAATAAGAATTTAGGTTTCTCGGCCGACGACCGGAAAGAGAATATCCGTCGTATTGCTGAAATCGGAAAATTATTCGTAGATACGGGAGTGGTGACGCTTTCTGCCTTTATCAGTCCCACGAACGAATCCCGTCGCATGGCTTCTGAGATTATCGGGGCGGACGATTTTAGAGAAGTCTATGTGTCCACACCGTTGGAAGTTTGCGAGCAACGCGACGTAAAGGGTTTGTATGCTCGTGCACGTCGGGGAGAAATTAAGGATTTTACAGGGGTCAGTGCCCCCTTCGAGGTGCCGGAACATCCGGCCCTGACGTTGGATACTTCCGTTCTGACGTTGGAAGAATCGGTGAATAAAGTGTTGGAACTTATATTGAACAATAAATAAATCACAATATTATGTCTGAATATAAATTGAGTCATTTGCAGGAGTTGGAGGCAGAGTCCATTCACATTATCCGTGAGGTGGCGGCCGAGTTTGAGAATCCTGTAATGCTTTACTCCATAGGAAAGGATTCGTCCGTGATGGTTCGTTTGGCTGAGAAGGCTTTTGCCCCGGGAAAGGTTCCTTTCCCTTTGATGCACATCGACTCCAAGTGGAAGTTTAAGGAGATGATACAATTTCGCGATGAGTACGCTAAGAAATACGGTTGGAACCTGATAGTGGAGTCCAATATGGAAGCGTTTCGGGCAGGGGTAGGCCCCTTTACGCACGGCAGTAAGGTGCATACGGATTTGATGAAGACCAAGGCTTTGTTGGATGCTCTGGCCAAGTATAAGTTTGACGCGGCTTTTGGTGGAGCGCGTCGCGATGAAGAGAAAAGCCGTGCAAAGGAACGTATCTTTTCGTTTCGTGACCAGTTCCAGCAGTGGGATCCTAAGAACCAGCGCCCGGAGTTATGGGACATTTATAACGCCCGTATCCACAAAGGAGAGAGTATTCGGGTGTTTCCATTGAGTAATTGGACCGAATTGGACATCTGGCAGTACATCCGTTTGGAAAACATTCCTATCGTTCCGCTGTATTATGCCAAGGAACGTCCGGTAGTGAACATCGACGGGCAACTGATTATGCCGGACGACGACCGTTTGCCGGAAAAATACCGCGACAAGATTGAGATGAAAAAGATTCGTTTCCGTACGTTGGGCTGTTGGCCGCTGACCGGTGCCATCGAAAGCGAAGCCGACACGATAGAGAAGATTGTGGAGGAAATGATGACTACCACCAAGAGCGAGCGTACGACCCGTGTGATAGACTTCGACCAGGAGGCGTCCATGGAACAGAAAAAGCGTGAAGGGTATTTTTAATTCAGGAGGGTATTATATGGCTACATTAAATATAAAGGAGTTTTTAGACCAAGACGAGAAAAAAGATTTGTTGCGCCTGTTGACGGCCGGTTCGGTGGACGACGGAAAATCTACATTGATAGGCCGGCTTTTGTTCGACAGCAAGAAACTGTATGAAGATCAGTTGCAGGCTTTGGAGCGTGACAGCAAACGTGTGGGGAATGCCGGCGACCATATAGATTATGCTTTGTTGCTCGACGGTTTGAAAGCGGAGCGCGAAGAAGGCATCACCATAGACGTGGCTTATCGTTATTTCTCGACGAACCAACGCAAATTTATTATTGCCGACACTCCGGGACACGAACAATACACCCGCAACATGATTACCGGCGGTTCCACGGCTAATTTAGCCATTATATTGGTGGATGCCCGTACGGGAGTCATCACGCAGACCCGTCGTCATACATTTCTTGTTTCTTTGTTGGGAATCAAACATATCGCGTTGGCCGTCAACAAGATGGACTTGGTGGATTTCGACGAAAACGTGTTCGATGCCATTGTAGCGGAATACAAGGCTTTGACGGATAAATTAGGTATAGAGGATGTGACCTGTTTTCCCCTTTCCGCTTTGGATGGCGACAATGTGGTGGAAAAGTCTGAGCGTACGCCTTGGTATGAAGGCACCAGTCTGTTGGACTTTTTGGAGACCGTACCTATTCATACCGACCGAAACATGACGGATTTCCGTTATCCTGTGCAGTACGTGTTGCGCCCTAACCTCGACTTCCGTGGGTTCTGCGGGAAGATAGCTTCCGGTGTGGTACGGGAAGGAGATGAAATCATGGCTCTTCCGTCGCGTAAGAAGTCTCATGTGAAACGTATTGTGACGTATGACGGAGATTTGAAAGAGGCTTTTTGTCCGCAATGTGTGACGTTGACGTTGGAGGATGAGATAGACATTTCACGTGGTGAAATGTTAGTACATCCCGACAATGTGCCGGAAGTAGGGCGCTATTTCGAGACGATGCTCGTATGGATGGACGAAGAACCGATGGATCGTAACAAGCATTTTTATCTGAAGCATAATACGAATACGACCCGTGCCACGGTAGGTGAGATTTGTTATCAGGTAGATGTGAATACGATGGAGCAGCGTCCGGCAGACGGTTTTCGTTTGAATGAAATCGGGAAAGTGCATATCACGACGGCAAAACCCATATTTTTCGATGCCTATCAGAAGAACCGTGCGACCGGTTCCTTCATATTGATAGATCCGATTACGAACAACACGAGTGCAGTGGGCATGATTATCGGTCCGGTGGATGCCAAGGAGAATGACGTTGAGCGCCTTCCGGAGTTGAACCTGCCCAAATTGGGTATCGGAAAAGAGCATTACGAAGCCATAGAGAAAGCCGTCAAAGATTTGGGACGCCAAGGTCTCGCGATAGAAATCATTAAAGAATAACCTTAATTAAAAATCAAAGTTTCATGGGATTATTAGAGTTCAGCAAACTTCCGGTCAATACGTTGGTAGGTGCCGATTGGAAAACGTTTAAAGAAATGACGCGTGGTCAGGAGATAGCTCCGGACAAGCGTACCAAGTATTATCTGACGAAGAGCGTATGCAGGCTGTTGAGTTTGTTGGCGCCTATCCAAGACCGCAGGTTTGAGGAGAAGTTGGGGGCGTACGAATTCGACCACGATCCTGTTTTCATTCTCGGACATTGGAGAAGCGGGACGACCTTTGTGCACAACATCTTTGCGCAGGATGACAATTTCTGTTATACGACCACGTACCAGACCGTATTCCCCCATCTGATGATGTTCGGGCAACCTTTCTTCAAGAAGACGATGGGTTGGCTTATGCCGAACAAACGTCCGACGGACAATATGGAGTTGGCTCCCGACCTGCCGCAGGAGGAAGAATTCGCATTGTCGAACATGATGCCTTATTCCTTCTATGACTTTTGGTTCTTTCCTCAGAAGTGGCAGGAATATTGCGACAAGTATCTGACGTTCGAGAACATTACGAAAGAGGAACTTCAGGTATTCAAGGAAACATTTGTGAAGTTGATGAAGATTTCCAGATACTGTACGACGGGAGGAGATGTGTATTTATCCAAGAACCCGCCCCATACGGGACGCGTAAAAGCTTTGGTCGAGATGTTCCCCAATGCCAAGTTCATCTACCTGATGCGTAATCCTTATACGGTGTTCGAGAGCACGCGCAGTTTCTTCACGAATACTATCCAGCCGTTGAAACTTCAGGATATTACTCCTGCGGAACTGGAGCAGAACATCCTGTCTATCTATGCCAAACTTTATCATAAGTACGAGGCGGACAAGGCAAGCATTCCGGCGGGTAATCTGATTGAAGTGAAGTTCGAGGACTTCGAAGCCGATGCTATGGGAATGACGGAGCACATCTACGATGCGCTGTCCATACCCGGTTTTGCGGATGCCCGCACTGCCATCGAGCAGTATGTAGGCGGTAAGAAAGGTTATAAGAAGAATAAATATAAATATGACGACCGCACGGTGCAACTGGTTCAGGACAACTGGGGCTTTGCGCTGAAGCAGTGGAATTATGAACTTTAACTGATTGTAGGAGAATAGAGAAATGATTCGTAAAAGACTTCGAATGTTGAGTTTGCTGTCCGCAATGCTTTGCTGCGTAGCAGTATCGGCACAGCATAAGGTTGAGATGATTCCTTTCGGAAATATGGATCAATGGATTGACCGCCAGATTAAAGAATCGGGAATTATCGGCGGTGCTACCAAAAATGTGTATGCTATCGGTCCTACGGCAACTATCCGTGAAAACAAGCCGTATAAGAATATGGGCGGTTCCCCGTGGGCTACTTCCAACGTGATGGCGCGTGTGGCAGGCATCACCAAAACCAATACTTCGGTATTTCCGGAGAAGCGGGGCGACGGCTTCTGTGCCCGTATGGACACCCGTATGGAAAGCGTAAAGGTGTTCGGCATCGTGGACATTACGGTGCTGGCTGCCGGTTCCATATTTTTGGGCGATGTACACGAGCCCATCAAGGGGACGAAGAATCCGCAGAAGATACTGAATTCGGGCATCCCGTTCACCAAGAAACCTATTGCCATTCAGTTTGACTATAAGGTGAAGATGTCCGACCGTGAAAAACGTGTTCATGCCACCGGTTTCAGCAAGATAACCGATGTGGAAGGAAAGGATTTCCCCGAAATGAACCTCTTTTTGCAGAAACGCTGGGAAGACAAAGACGGAAATATCTATGCCAAACGCGTGGGTACGGTGGTGGTGCGTTATTACACTACAACGGACGACTGGCGCAACAATGCCACTTATTCCATTATGTACGGCGATATAACGGGCAACCCCGAATACAAGGCGCACATGATGCGCCTGCAAGTGCAGGAACGCTATGCGGTGAACAGTAAGGGCGAAAGCGTGCCTATCAAGGAAGTGGCATGGGGAACGGAAGATGATATCCCCACACATATCCAGTTGCAGTTTACGTCCAGCCACGGCGGGGCATATATCGGTTCTCCGGGCAATTCATTCTATGTAGATAATGTAAAGTTGGTATATTGATTTCGTTCCTATATCGGCATGTGTAATTTTGCCTATGGCGAAAAACCTGTTTGATGTATATCAGACGGGATTTTCACCATAGGCAAAATCTTTTTTGATACGTATGAAAAAGAGTTCAAATATAAATCGTAATTTTGTAGCCCATTATGAGTAGAATAATAGCTATTGATTACGGTAAAAAGCGTACGGGAATAGCTGTCAGCGATACATTACAAATGATTGCTAACGGACTGACCACTGTGCCTACACATGAGCTGCTGGCATTCATCCTTGATTATGTAGGAAAAGAACCGGTGGAACGTATTCTTGTAGGCTTGCCTAAACAGATGAATAATGAGGCTTCGGAAAACATGAAACGTATAGAACCTTTTGTCCGTTTGTTGAAGAAAAAGTTACCGGAAATGCCTGTTGAGTATGTTGACGAGCGTTTTACATCCGTTTTGGCACATCGCACTATGCGGGAGGCCGGGCTGAAGAAGAAAGATCGTCAGAATAAAGCTTTGGTGGACGAAATCAGTGCAACTATTATTCTGCAAAGCTATTTGGAAAATAAACGTTTTATATTATAATAAGGTATATATACCTATATATATTGATTTAGTAATTTGTAACTTAGAGAAAGAATGATTTTACCCATTTATGTATACGGTCAGCCCGTATTGAGAAAAGTGGCGGAAGATATTGCTCCCGACTATCCAAATTTGAAAGAGTTAATTGCGAATATGTTCGAAACGATGGATAATGCCGAAGGTGTAGGGCTTGCAGCACCGCAAGTAGGATTGCCTGTTCGTGTTGTAGTTGTTGATCTGGATGTATTATCAGAAGATTATCCTGAATATAAAGGTTTCCGGAAAGCATATATCAACCCTCATATCCTGGAAGTATCAGGTGAAGAAGTGTCTATGGAAGAAGGATGCCTGAGTCTTCCGGGTATTCATGAAGCTGTGAAGCGTGGTAATAAAATCCATGTAACGTATATGGATGAGGATATGGTAGAGCATGACGAAATTGTTGAGGGCTACCTGGCACGTGTGATGCAACATGAATTTGACCATTTAGAAGGAAAGATGTTTATTGATCATTTGTCCCCCTTGCGTAAGCAAATGATTAAGGGAAGACTGAATGCGATGCTAAAGGGAAAAGCCCATTGCACGTATAAAGTCAAGACTGTGAAATAAGCTAATCTTATAATAAGGTATAAAAGGCTCAAAAAATATAAAAAGTCTTCCGTTAATCCCGCCAAGTAAATGAAAAGCATTAAATTTGTTTCGTTTACAAGCATTTATAAGACAAGATGATAAAAAAGATATTGCTGGCAATTCTGTTATTGCCCACGTTGTTATATGCGCAAATCAATACGGAACGGGTGATGACCATTGCCCGCAACGCATTGTATTTCGAGGACTACGTGCTTTCTATTCAATATTTCAATCAGGTAATCAACGCGAAGCCTTATTTATACGAGCCTTATTTCTTCCGTGCGCTGGCAAAAATCAACCTGGACGATTTTCAGGGAGCGGAAGCGGATTGCGATCAGGCTATTCAGCGCAATCCTTTTGTTGTAGGCGCTTATCAGATAAGAGGTTTGGCACGTATCCGCCAGGATAAGTTCGACGGTGCGGTCGAGGACTACAAGACGGCTTTGAAGTACGACCCGGAGAATGTGGTACTTTGGCATAACCTCTCTCTTTGTCATATGCAGAAAGAGGATTTCAATGCTGCCAAAGAGGATTTGGGCAAGCTGCTCGCCATAGCTCCCCGCTATACGCGTGCGTACCTGATGCGCGGTGAGGTCAATCTCAAGCAGAACGATACGATACAGGCCTTGAAGGATTTTGATAAGGCCATTGATATGGACCGTTACGACCCGGACGGCTGGGCTGCCCGTGCCATTGTCCGTCTTCAGCAGTCCGACTACAAGGAAGCTGAAAAGGATTTGGATCAGGCGATACACCTGAGCGCACGTAATTCGGGCAACTACATAAACCGGGCTTTGGCGCGTTTCCATCAGAATAATTTGAGAGGCGCCATGAGTGACTATGATTTGGCTTTGGATATTGATCCGAATAATTTTCTCGGGCACTACAACCGCGGTTTGCTGCGTGCCCAGGTGGGCGATGACAACCGGGCAATAGAGGATTTTGATTTTGTGTTGAAGATGGAACCGGATAACATGATGGCCACCTTCAATCGTGGTTTGTTACGTGCGCAGACGGGGGATTACCGGGGAGCTATCAGTGACTATTCCAAAGTGATTGCAGAATATCCTAACTTTATGGCCGGCTATTATCAGCGTGCCGAAGCCCGTAAAAAGATTGGCGACCATAAGGGAGCCGAGCAGGATGAGTTCAAAATCATGAAGATGCAGATAGACAAGCGTAACGGTGTTTCTTCTGGTGACAAAAAGGAAGGTGACGACAGTAAGGATGTTGCGGATAATTCCTCGGAAAACTCCAATGGAGATGGTGGGAAGACCCGTAAGAAATCCGACAAGAACATGGAAAATTATCGGAAAATTGTAATAGCGGACGATTCGGAAGCTGACCAGCGTTATAAGAGCGATTATCGCGGACGTGTACAAGACCGGAATGTGACCATCAAGCTCGAGCCGATGTATGCTTTGACTTATTATGAGAAACTGAGCGATGTGAAGCGTATCGTACATTATCATAAGTATATTGAGGAACTGAACCATTCGAAACTGTTCCCGAAGCCACTGCGCATCACCAATATGGAAGCTCCGTTGACGGAGGAACAAGTACGCTTCCACTTTGCTTTGATAGACGCTCATACGTCTGATGTGGTGGCTGACGAGAAGAACGCCAAGAAACGTTTCATGAGAGGTCTGGATTTCTATCTGGTTCAGGATTTTGCCAGTTCCATAGATGACTTTACAAAGAGTATCTTGTTGGACGACACTTTCTTCCCGGCATACTTTATGCGTGCTTTGGTGCGTTATAAGCAACTGGAATATAAAAAGGCCGAAGCCACAATGAGTGAAGGTGCCACTTCGGGTACAACGGAAATGAAGAAGCCTGAAGTGACAGCCATTGATTATGAAGTTGTGAAGAATGACCTGGATCACGTTATTCTATTGGCTCCTGATTTTGTCTATGGCTATTATAACCGTGGCAATGTGTCTTCGTTACTGAAGGATTACCGTGCCGCCTTGGCGGATTATGACAAGGCGATTGAGCTGAGTCCCGATTTTGCTGAAGCATACTTTAACCGTGGGTTGACGCACATCTTCCTGGGGAATAACAAACAAGGTATTGCCGATTTGAGTAAAGCCGGAGAGTTGGGCATTGTCTCGGCCTATAATATCATAAAGAGGTTTACAGATACACGGGAATAACATTTTTTTGCTAAAAAATAGAATATCAAAAAGAATTAGCTATTTTTGCGTTCTGAAAAATGAAATATACATATAAACTATGATAAAGATAACATTTCCAGACGGCTCTGTTCGTGAATATAACGAAGGAGTAACGGGACTGCAGATTGCAGAAAGCATCAGTTCGCGATTGGCACAAGACGTGCTGGCTTGTGGCGTGAACGGAGAAATTTATGATTTGGGGCGTCCTATCATGCAAGACGCTGAAGTGGTTCTTTATAAATGGGAGGATGAGCAGGGTAAGCATGCCTTTTGGCATACCAGTGCCCACTTGCTGGCCGAAGCTTTGCAGGAACTCTATCCGGGCATCCAGTTCGGTATAGGTCCTGCTATCGAAAACGGTTTCTACTATGATGTGGACCCGGGTGAAACGACTATCAAGGAAGCTGACCTGCCAGCCATTGAGAAAAAGATGGCTGAACTGGTGGCTAAGAAAGAAGCGGTTGTCAGACAAGACATTGCCAAGGCGGATGCTTTGAAGATGTTCGGTGACCGTGGAGAAACTTATAAATGCGAGCTGATTTCCGAATTGGAAGACGGCCACATCACAACTTATACGCAGGGTGCATTTACCGACTTGTGCCGTGGCCCTCACTTGATGACCACAGCTCCTATCAAGGCTATTAAGCTGACTTCCGTTGCCGGTGCTTATTGGCGTGGACAAGAAGACCGTAAGATGATGACCCGTATCTATGGTATCACCTTTCCGAAGAAGAAGATGCTGGATGAGTATCTTGTTCTGCTGGAAGAAGCCAAGAAGCGCGATCACCGTAAAATCGGTAAGGAGATGGACTTGTTCATGTTCTCTGACACCGTAGGTAAGGGATTGCCGATGTGGCTTCCCAAAGGTACTGCACTGCGTATCCGCTTGCAGGATTTCTTGCGCCGCATCCAGGCCCGTTACGATTATCAGGAAGTAATGTGTCCACCCATCGGCAACAAATTGCTTTACATCACTTCCGGACACTATGCAAAATATGGTAAGGACTCCTTCCAGCCCATACATACGCCGGAAGAAGGGGAAGAGTACTTCTTGAAACCGATGAACTGCCCTCACCACTGTATGATTTACAAGAACTCACCCCGTTCTTACAAAGACCTGCCTTTGCGTTTGGCAGAGTTCGGTACGGTTTGCCGTTACGAGCAGAGTGGCGAGTTGCACGGTCTGACACGTGTACGTAGCTTTACGCAGGATGATGCGCATATCTTCTGCCGTCCGGACCAGGTGAAGGATGAGTTCCTCCGTGTCATGGACATTATCTCCATCGTGTTCGAATCTATGGACTTCGAGAACTTCGAGGCACAGATTTCCTTGCGTGACAAGGTGAACCGCGAAAAATACATCGGTAGCGACGAGAACTGGGAAAAAGCAGAACGAGCCATCATCGAAGCTTGTGAAGAAAAGGGGCTGAAGGCAAAAATAGAATATGGAGAAGCCGCTTTCTATGGTCCTAAACTGGACTTCATGGTGAAGGATGCCATCGGTCGCCGTTGGCAGCTGGGTACCATCCAGGTGGACTACAACCTGCCGGAACGTTTCCAGCTGGAATATACCGGTGCTGACAATCAGAAGCACCGTCCCGTAATGGTTCACCGTGCTCCGTTCGGCTCCATGGAACGCTTCGTGGCTGTGCTTATTGAGCATACGGCCGGTAAGTTCCCGTTGTGGCTGACTCCTGACCAGGTTGCCATCCTGCCTATCAGCGAGAAGTTCAACGACTATGCGCATGAAGTGAAACAATACTTGAAGCGATATGACATCCGTGCCATTGTGGATGAGCGCAATGAAAAGATTGGTCGTAAGATTCGTGACAATGAGATGAAGCGTATTCCGTACATGCTGGTTGTAGGTGAAAAGGAGGCTGAAAACAAGGAAGTTGCTGTCCGCAAGCAGGGAGAAGGTGATAAAGGAACCATGAAATTTGAAGAATTTGCCAAAAAAATGAACGAAGAAGTTCAGAATATGATAAATAAATGGTAACTTTGCGCCCAATTGTAGAAGCATAGCATATATTAGATGTTCTAAAGTTCGCTTTTACTTAACAAAAACATTAATTTGGGAATAGTAAATAAGAAACAAACTGGAAGTAAACGTTATTTAATGAAGAATGACAGCTTAAAAGGGCAACATCGGATTAACGAACAAATCCGGGCCAAAGAAGTCCGCATAGTGGGCGATGAAGTAGAACCAAAAGTGTATCCGATAGCGCAGGCTTTAAGACTTGCTGAAGAACATGAAGCGGATCTCGTGGAGATTTCTCCAAATGCACAACCCCCTGTTTGTCGTATTATTGATTATTCTAAATTTCTTTATCAGTTAAAGAAGCGTCAGAAAGAGCAAAAGGCAAAGCAGGTAAAAGTGAACGTGAAGGAAATACGTTTTGGACCTCAGACAGATGACCATGACTATAACTTCAAGTTGAAGCATGCTAAAGGCTTTTTGGAAGATGGTGACAAGGTAAAGGCCTACGTATTCTTTAAAGGACGTTCCATCTTGTTCAAAGAGCAAGGTGAAGTGTTGCTGCTCCGTTTTGCCAATGATTTGGAAGACTATGCGAAAGTAGACCAGATGCCGGTTCTGGAAGGAAAGAGAATGACCATTCAGCTTTCTCCGAAGAAAGGTGCAGCTCCGAAAAAGCCTGCCGCACCGAAGCCGGCAGAAGCTCCGAAAGCAGCTCCGGCCGAAGACAAAAGCGAAGACTAAAGAAATGAGTAACGCCGCAGGTATAGTGCGTTGCCATATAATTAAATAATTTAAAAATAAGTAAGATGCCAAAGATGAAGACTAACTCCGGTTCTAAAAAGAGATTTACTCTTACCGGAACAGGTAAAATCAAAAGAAAGCACGCTTT
>ERZ835051.1709-NODE-1709-length-21773-cov-5.225850_pt1 | contig 21773 bp, 25 predicted proteins | sample MGYA00519575_ERZ835051 | MGnify/ENA primary metagenome ERZ835051 (study PRJEB31850, sample SAMEA3708769) | human gut metagenome | biome: human gut; feature: human-associated habitat; material: faeces | place: China | collected 2014 ... | reverse complement strand
AGTTTGGCCCGCACATTGCCGGTCAAATACCTGTCGCGGATTTCCCATTCCTCAGTGGCGGGGTTCAGGAAAATCTGCCCCTGGTCGCGCAATTCCGTCTGAATGTCCTCAGCCGGACGATGCAGAAGTTGCGCCATGCGGCTGAAATCCACCCTGCCGTTTTCCCGCAGGGCAATGAGCAAAGCGTCTCTGGCGTTTTCCGCCGTTTTCGCCGCCTGTGCGGGCTTGAGTACCCGTTGCCGGAAAATCGCGGCCTTTTTGGCCGAAGCGGGACGGGCGGTTCCGCCATGCTTGCGGGCCGTTTCCGGCGACAACCCCTTGTCGTAATCGGCTTCCAGCGATTCCAGCAGGCTGTGTTCCGGGTCATCCCGCATCAGGCCGCGATTGGTCTGTGAGTTGCGGTGGCACGTTTGATGCAAACTGGTCGGCACCGGAGAGTTATTCGATCGAGAAGGAAGCTTATATTTATCAGAAACCAACCAGAGCCGGTTATACCTTTAAGGGCTGGATCGGAGATAACGGTGACACTCCGCAGGATGTGATTGCTGTGAAGGGTAGTGAGACTACCGGTGATAAGTATTATAAGGCGGTATGGACAGCAGATGTATATTCGATCAGTTACAACTTAAACGGCGGAGAGTGGGGCGTACACAAGGGACCGGATAAGTTCACGGTTGAAACGGAGGACTTTACACTTCCGATTCCGGAACGCGCAGGATATCAGTTTATCGGATGGACCGGCAGTAACTTATCAGAGCCGCAGATGACCGTGACGATCGAGAAGGGAAGTATTGGCTATCCATATTATATGGCAAACTGGGTTCAGGTAGCTACACCGGTACCAACGCAGGCACCGACGGCAGTGCCAACGAAGAAGCCAACCACGGAACCGACAAAGGCACCGACGGCAGAACCAACGAATACACCGACGGCGGCACCAACGGCAGTGCCAACGAAGATGCCGACCGCAGTACCGACAAAGGCACCAACGAAAACGCCGACCACAGCGCCAACGAAGGCACCGACCCCGGCACCAACGAAAACGCCGACGGCAGTACCGACGAAGATGCCAACCACAGCGCCAACAAAGGTACCGACAGCAGAACCAACGAAAACACCGACGGCGGCACCGACAAAGGTACCGACGGCAGAGCCGACGAAAACGCCAACGGCAGTACCAACGAAGATGCCAACCATAGACCCAACGATAGCACCAACGGCAGAGCCGACGAAAACGCCGACACCGGTACCGGCACCAACGCCGGAGCCGACAGCAGCACCGACAGCAACACCAACACCGACTATCACCCCGGCACCGGAACCGGATCCAACGCCAATACCAACGGTTACACCAACGCCGGAACCGGATCCAACGCCAATACCAACGGTGAAGCCGACAGCAACGCCAACTGTGGCACCGACGGTGAAACCGACAGCAACGCCAACTGTGGCACCGACGGTGAAGCCGACAGTAAAACCGACAGCAACACCGACGGTGAAGCCAACAGTGAAACCGACAGCAACGCCAACAGTAAAACCGACGGTGAAGCCAACAGTGAAACCGACAGCAACGCCAACGGTGAAGCCGACAGTAAAACCGACAGCAACGCCAACAGTGAAGCCAACAGTGAAACCGACAGCAACACCGACGGTAAAGCCGACCGTGAAACCGACAGCAACACCGACGGTGAAGCCGACCGTGAAACCGACAGCAACGCCAACAGTGAAACCGACAGTAACTCCAACTGTTGCACCAACCGTGACTCCGATGGTCACACCGACTGTCACACCGGCACCTGTAAAATCACCAATTCTCAAGGTTGGTAAGTATTCTCTGTATCTTGGAATGACACTTGCACAGGTCAATGAAGTGATGGTAGTTGGAACAGTTGATGAGGGCTTATCTCCACAGGGCAACCAGTCCTATGTTTACAATCCGGGCGGAGATTATTCCTGCCTGATTGAAGTACAGATCCGTGATGGTAAGGTGGTTGAAATGTCCACGATCTCCAAGAATTTTAGTTACGGAGATATCCTGACATCCGGCGACAGTTTTAGTACATTGACATCGAATGGTTTCCGGTCGATGAGTACTTATCAGTACACGATCTACAGCCAGACAACAGATGATGCATATGTCAATGTAATGACAGATAAACAGAGAGATAAGAAGGCATACGGTGTTCAGATCTTTGATAAGGGACTTGGTTCGATGGATTCACTTTTGTATCCAAAGAATTGTACCTATTCTGATGCAGTTAATAAATATCAGGCACGACTTTCCGCACTGTATCTGAATGCATACCGTGCTTATCATGGAATCGAAAGTCTTCTGAATTTAGGAGATAATGCGACTGCTCAGTCACACAGCGAGTATATGGCAAAGGTCAACAGCGATGTGATGGATGAGGGCTCTGAAAGCTGGAAGGATCGTTTTAATGACGCATATGGTGATCCATTGTGCAAATCAGAGTATGTATCCTATGGCAGCCCGGATGCATTTTCGGCAGTCACCTATGCGGTCTCCGAACAGGGATCCACAACGAAGTTCTATCAGTATATATTGATGGAAGAAGTGACAAATAAAAATGGAGACACCTTCTATATTCCGGATGATTATGAGTTGTATATCTCCTGTGGTTTTGCCAACACGACAAGTGGAAGCAAGCTGACATTTACAGCATTTGATTTTTACGGATTATAGGATTATTATTTGACTGGGGGAGCAATTCCCCAGTCAATTTTAAATGAGCGGCTGACGCCGTGATCACAGAATGACAGATATCAGGAGGCATCTATGGGAAAAGAAGTAAAAACAAACGCAATGCGCATACTGGACCGCCAGAAGATTCCGTATCAGTTAAATACCTACGAATGCGGGGAGTTTATTGACGGAGTCACAATTGCGGACCAGCTTGGACAGAGCTATGACATGTCCTTTAAAACATTAGTAATGATCGGGAAGAGCAGGCAGTATTATGTGTTTGCTCTTCCCGTGGATAAAGAAGTTGATATGAAGAAAGCGGCAAAAGCCGTAGGCGAGAAAAGCGTGGAAATGCTGCCGGTTAAAGATATCAACAAGGTGACCGGTTACATCCGCGGCGGCTGTACACCGATCGGCATGAAGAAGCAGTTTCCTACTGTGATTGATGAGAGTGCGGCAGATCTGCCGGAAATGATCGTCAGCGGTGGCAGACTGGGAGAACAGATTATTCTGAAGCCGGAGGATCTTCTGAAGGTGACCGGAGGAAAATTTGCCGATATCATTCGCAAAGAGCAGGATTAAAACGTATATAGAAAGGGGAAAAGGATGAGAAAACGTAAATGGAAACAGGGCATTGCCGTTTTAACGGCAGCAGCATTGGTATTGACAGGAATTACCGTTCCGGGCAGTGCCGGAGCGAAAGCGAAGATCAGGCTGAATAAGAAGAAAGTAACGATCAAGGTCGGAGGAAAGGTGACACTTAAGCTTAAGAACGCAAAGAAAAAAGTCATCTGGAAATCCTCCAAAAAGAAGGTGGCATCCGTATCGGCAAAGGGAATTGTCCGTGGAAAGAGTGCAGGAACTGCGAAGATCACGGCAAAGTCTAATAAAAAGAGCTATACCTGTACGGTGATCGTGAAGGAGAAGCGGGATAGCTTTGTAGAACCGGATGAAACAGAAATGCCGGGAACAACAGTGCCGACTGCAAAGCCGACGGGCGAACCAACGAAGACACCGGTAAATCCGACAAGTAACCCGACAAAAGCACCGGCAAGTGAGGCACCGGTAAATCCGACAAAGGCACCGGTCAACCCGACAAAGGAACCGGTAGATCCGACACCGGAACCAACGACAGCCCCAACGGCAGCTCCTTCCGGCAATACATTAACGATTGGTAAGTACTCTCTTTCGATCGGAATGTCATTTCAGGATGCGCAGAATATTCTGGGGAGCAAATGTGTGGATGAAGGCATTTCACCACAGGGATACGCTTCGTATATATACAATCCGGGCAATGATTACTCCTGTCTCGTGGAACTTCAGGTCAAGGACGGAAAGCTCGTCGAGTTATCCACGATCTCGAAGAATTTTAACTACGGAGACATCGCTGCAGCCGGCAACAGCATTGCTACACTGAAAGCGAACGGTTTTACAGCGGTAGAAACCTACAAGTACACGATATATTCAAAGACAAGCGATCAGGAATATATCAATGTCATGACGGATGCCCAGAGAGGTGGTGCAGTATACGGTGTACAGATCTTTGATAAGAGTCTGGGATCGATGGACACGCTTCTTTATCCGAAAAACTGCAAATATTCCGATGACATTAACAAGTATCAGGCGCGTCTTACGGCACTGTATCTGAATGCATATCGTGCATACCACGGTGCAGGGCTGATGCAGATCACAGACAATGGTGTGGCACAGGCTCACAGCGAATATATGGCAAGCAAGAACAGTGATGTGATGGACGAAGGTTCCGTAAGTTGGAAGACGCGGTTTGATCAGAATTACAACGATGGAGAGAAGCTCTTCCTGAAGACCGAGTATGTTTCATACGGCAGTCCGGATGCGTTTTCTGCAGTCACCTATGCGATTGCGGAGCGGGATTCTACCACCAATTTCTATAAGTATATATTGATGGAAGAATATGAGGATGAAGCGGTTGATTTCTGCATCGAGTGTGGATTCGCCAATACGGCAAGCGGAAGCAAGCTGACATTTTCGGCATTTGATTTTTATGCATATTAGGCTTCAAGACAGTATCGCGAAAAGTAGAAGTCGTGCTGCTTTGAACGGGGTAAGAAAGGAACAGATTATGAGAAAAATAAAATGGAAACAGGGCGTTGCAGTGTTGGCAGCAATCTCGCTGCTCATTACAGGAACGATGGTTCCGGGAGGTGCCAGCGCCAAAGGCAAAATTAAACTTAATAAGAAAAAGGTGACTATTAAGGTCGGGCAGAAGGTAAAGCTGAAGCTCAAAAACACAAAAAAGAAGAAAGTAACCTGGAAGTCCTCTAAGAAGAAAGTGGCTTCCGTGACGAAAAAGGGTGTCGTAAAAGGTAAGAAAAAGGGAACGGCAAAGATCACGGCAAAGTGCGGTAAGAAGAGATATGTCTGCAAGGTGACGGTCAAAGCGCGTGGTGAGTATCAGGAAAGTATTTATGAAACTGCCAGACCGGGCAGCACACAGGCACCGGGAGCGTCCGCAAAGCCAAGCAGCAAGCCGTCCGTTTCCCCGAGTGCAAAGCCGGGACAGAACGCAACCACCACATCGAACCATGTAAAGCCGACAACGGCAGCCGAGAATACGCTTGCTATTGGCAAATTCAACATTACACTCGGAATGACGAGTGCAGAGGTTGAAAAGGTAATGGGCGCAGCACCGGATAAGACAGGAAAGTCCCCGCAGGGAAACAGCACCTATATTTATAACCCGTCCGGCGATTATACCAACTATGTGGAAATACAGTTCCGGTCCGATAAGGTTGTGGGAATGACTACGATCTCCGCATATTTCTGCTATGCAGATCTTGTTTCTTCGCAGGACAGTGCTGATGTTCTGAAGGGACGCGGCTTCAGCGATATGTCCCGTTTCGATTACGAAGCCGGCTATCAGTATGATAAAGGCAGTGCTTACGTCAATGCATTTGTCGACCATCAGGGAAAGGGCGGTGTTTACGGCGTTCAGATCTTCGACAAGACGCTCAACTCCAAGCTCGATAACCTGATCATACCGAAGAACTGCAGCTATGATGACGCGGTCATGACAGCCATGCAGTTTGAAATGCGTGATTTTGTCAACGCCTTCCGTGTTTTCAAAGGCAAGGAGGCAATGACGGACAGTACCTCCGGCAGTGCACAGCGCCATGCGCTGGAAATGGCATCCACAGGTAAAACCCAGCAGAGCAGCTCTGACGGAACAACCTGGAAGGATCGTTTCAAACAGGATTACGGTGATTATTATATGGCAACGGAATTTGTGGCAGACAGCTGTGTCGATGCATTCAGCTTTGCGGTATATGCTGCGGATACCACAAAGAATATCTCATCCGGTTCCACCTCTACAATCTATCAGTATATGATCAAGGATCAGGATGCCAACGGAGAGGCAGTCTCCTTTAATATTGACTGCGGCTTTGCTTACAACACCGGCAATAAGCTGATCACATTCGGTGTGATCAATCTGTATTGCATGTAATCGCTATGGCGTGGTTCAAGAAAGCTTAAGAGAAAGGAAAGTAAGATCACCATGGGAAAAGCACATGCGGAAGGGCTGAAACGCCAGACAGACAATAAATTTCTCAATATGTACGAGATCGATGCGGTCCGCAGGGACGGGGTTCATTTTCCGTATTATATTGCCACCAGGCGGGAGTCCGGAGATCTGATGTATGAGACCGGAACGCTTCGGGCGGACGGTGTCGTTATTTATCCGGTATACCGTCCGGATCCGGGCAAGCTGGTGGTGATCCGTCAGTTCCGCTACCCGGTCAACGGCTATATATATGAAGTTCCGGCGGGGCTTGTGGATGCGGGAGAGGATCCTGCGGAGGCGGCTGTCCGTGAGATGAAGGAAGAGACCGGACTGGACTTTACGCTTTACCGGGAGGGAAGCGATGCTCTGATGCGTCCGTTTGTACAGAGCCAGGGAATGTCTGACGAGTGCGATGTGACGGTGTTTGGATATGCGGATGGTGTTCTGAACCCGGGAGCGCAGGAGGCGACTGAGGATATCGAGGTCTTTCTGGCAGACAAAGACGAGATAAGGCGGATTCTCAGGGAGGAGCTGGTGTCTCTGCGTGCCGCGTACCTGTTTATGATGTTTTTAAACAGCAGCCCGGAGGATCCGTTCGCGTTTTTACATATATAATATAGAAACGTATCGTGGATTTGCTGTACGAAAATGTTTACTAAAACCGGGATTTTATGATATTTTACTGATTTCATGCCGAAAATAAACAACAGCGGCAAAGTGACGTCGGGATTTTGTAGGAAAAGACGAGAAAAAAATATTTTTTTCGTCTTTTCCTATTCTTTTTTTACAAAAAATGTCCATATAATGTGGTGTTGGACATACTTCCATCACAAAATGTAGTCAAATATGACAAACAAAATAAAAAAATCAAAAAAATACTTGTATAATTTGCCAACATGTGTTATATTGGTCTTACGGAAAAAAGTTGAAGGAACGTTCCTAAACAACGTAATCATTTTCGTAAAGATGGTTACATTTCAAAATGGTGATACCATGATATTTCTGCTGTGGGTGCAGCATAAATATAAAGCAAACAATTTAATTTAGAGGAGGCTTTTTATGAGAAAGAAAGTATTGAGTGTACTTCTGTGTACAGCAATGGCTGCAACAATGTTAACAGGTTGTGGCGGATCATCAGATGACACAACAAAGGACAAAGCAACAAGTGGTGCAACAAGCGGAGCAACATCTGAGAAGGCTTCTAAGGCTGAAGTTTCTGACGGTGGTAAGGTTCTTAACATCCGTGTTTGGAACGAGGAGTTCAGAGATCGTGTCATTGCTCACTATCCGGGATACAAGAAGACTGGTAAGTGGACAGGTCAGATCGGCGATGTTAAGGTTAAATGGACTCAGGTAGCTAACGATGACAACGCTTATCAGCAGGCACTGGATCAGGCACTTCTGAACCAGGCAGATGCTAAGGCAGATGACAAGGTTGATATGTTCCTCGTTGAGGCTGATTACGCACTGAAGTATGTTAACTCTGATTACACTGTAGACGTTGTTAATGATCTTGGTGTTTCTGAGGATTCACTTTCAAATCAGTACAAGTACACACAGGATATCGTAAGAGATTCTAAGGGAGCTCTTAAGGGATCTTCATGGCAGGCTTGCCCGGCTGGTATGATCTACCGTCGTGACATCGCTAAGAAGGTATTCGGTACAGACGATCCTGATAAGATTCAGGAGATCTTCTCTGACTGGGATGCATTCAAGGATGCAGCAGCTAAGCTGAAAGACAAAGGATATCTTGCAACAGCATCTGTAAACGATGCATACCGTGTATTCTCTAACAACGTAACATCTAAGTGGGTAGAGGATGGCAAGATCAACATCGATGAGAACATCAAGACATGGGTTGACATGTCTAAGGAAATGGTTGATAACAAAGAGACATCTACATATGAGCTGTGGTCTTCTGACTGGAGCAAGGGCTTCATGAAGAACGGTAACGTATTCGCTTACTTCGGACCAGCTTGGTTCTTCAACTTCTCTATGAACGCTGCTAAGGACGGTTCCGTTGGTAAGGACGGCGGCTGGGCTCTCTGCAAGGGACCTCAGAGCTTCTATTGGGGTGGTACATGGATCTGTGGTGCTAATGGCACAGATAATTCATCACTTGTTAAGGACATCATTGAGAAGATGACAACAGATGAGTCTATCATGACTGATATCGTTAAGAAGGATAATGATTTCGCTAACAACAAGGCTGCAATGGATAAGCTTTCTAAGGATAAGAGCTTCAAGAATTCTATCCTTGGCGGACAGAATCCACTTCCAATCTTCTGTGATGGTATTGAGAGCATCGACCTCAGCAACCTGTCATCTTATGATCAGGGATGTAACGAGGAGTTCCAGAACGCTATGAAGGATTACTTCGATGGCAATGCTGACTACGATTCAGCTCTGGAGCAGTTCTATCAGGCAGTTGAGACTAAGTACCCTGAGTTGACACACTAATCACACAGGCGTACATAGTGTAACATGAATCTGGATGTGCCTGCTTACGGATGTAGGCAGGCACATTTTATACCTAAAAAAGGGGAGAAAAAGAAATGAGCACATCTCCAAAGAGACGAGGAAAAGTTGAAAAACACAATAAATGGGGATATATTTTCTTAATTCCATTCGTTGTTGTTTATGTTATTTTCCAGTTGATTCCTTTGATCAGTACCATCTATAACAGTTTTTATGAGAACTACCGTTCCGGACTGATTCAGGTCGGACCGAACTTCGTGGGATTGGATAACTACAAGGAATTATTTGCTGGAGGATACTTCTGGTTGTATTTAAGAAATACCCTGATCATGTGGGTACTCGGATTTGTTCCACAGATCATCGTATCATTGATTCTGGGTGCATGGTTCTCCGATATGCGACTGAACCTGAAATGCTCCCGCTTCTTTAAGACAGTTATCTATCTGCCAAACCTGATCATGGCATCCGCATTCTCAATGCTGTTCTTCGCATTGTTTGCAGATACCGGTCCGGTAAATGCAATGCTTACACATGTCGGTGTGATCAGCGAAGCATACAGCTTCTTGTCACACAAATGGAGCGCAAGAGGACTTGTTGCATTAATGAACTTCCTGATGTGGTTTGGTAATACAACAATCCTGTTGATGGCAGGTATGATGGGTATCGATCCATCACTGTTTGAGGCTGCCGAGGTGGATGGAGCAACATCTACCCAGGTATTCTGGCAGATTACCATGCCACTGTTAAGACCGATTATGGTTTACGTTTTAGTTACTTCCTTGATTGGTGGTTTGCAGATGTTCGATGTTCCGCAGATCTTGACAAACGGAACCGGTCAGCCAACACAGACCACAATGACACTGATCATGTACTTGAATAAACACCTGTTCAGTAAGAACTACGGTATGGGTGGTGCGTTGTCCGTTGTAATGTTTATTATCACGGGTATCCTGAGCTTGATCGTGTTTAAGGCATTTGCACAGAAAAAGGAGGCGTAACGATGGCGAATTCAAGAACACCAAGTGATGAGATTACAAAAGAGGGATTTGGCATTCATGCGCGTCGTGCGATCGCATACATCTTTCTGATTCTTATTACGATCCTTTGTTTATTTTGGTTCTATGTACTTTTTGTAAATGCGACCAGAACACATAGTGAGATTCAGTTAGGATTCCATGCTCTGCCGGGAACAAACTTCCTGAAGAACTTTGATAACACGATTATTCATGGTTCACAGCCGGTTTGGAACGGTTTGATCAACAGTGTGGTTATCGCTGCATTCAGTGCCTTATTGACTACATATTTTTCGACAATGACAGCGTATGCACTTCATGTGTATACCTTTAAGTTAAAGAAGTTTATGCATACCTTCATCCTGATGATCATGATGATCCCTACTCAGGTTACCGCTCTTGGTTTCCTGCAGTTAGTGACAAAGATGGGGTTGATGAACAGCTTTATTCCATTGATCGTACCGGCTGTGGCTTCACCGGTAACTTATTTCTACATGAAGCAGTATATGGAATCTTCACTGCCGATTGAGATCATTGAGGCATCCCGTATTGATGGTGCCGGAGAGTTCCGTACCTTCAATCAGATGATCCTTCCTATTATGAAGCCGGCAATTGCAGTACAGGCAATCTTCGCATTTGTAACAAGCTGGAATAACTACTTCATTCCGTCATTGATCTTGACGGATGACAAGAAAAAGACACTTCCGGTTTTGATCGCGAACTTGCGTAGTGCAGACTTTTTGAAGTTTGATATGGGTCAGGTTTACATGATGATCGCGTTTTCTATATTCCCGGTTATCATCGTATATCTGATACTTTCAAAACATATTGTACAGGGTGTTGCATTGGGAAGCGTAAAGGGCTGATGCCCTCTTTGCCCCGGGTAGCGATACCCGGCAGGACCTAATCGTACAATGATCCTCTCTTTCTCATTGTATATGGGGCTGTCTGACAGGGAAACCTGCCGGGCAGCCCTTTTGGGTTGCTCAAAAATAAGTTGTGTGGTATTCTAAACAAGAGTATGTGGCTGGCACAAAAGGGGAAGCCGGTCATTGGAGAAGATATGATAACAGTAATTGGAGGTAATTATGAGACATATTTGGAGAAAGGGACTGGCACTGGCTCTGATTTTATGCGTATCTGTCAGTGGTGTTGGATGCTCCGGAAATAAAAAGGATCAAAAGGACAAGCCAGCAGCGACGGAGGATGCAACTTCGGAGAAGGCAACGCCGGTGCCAAAGGTGGAAGCAGGAGGCAAGGGAAAGGACAAGTCGGATGTTCCTCTTGTGGTTGCCTGCAACAAGCTTGATAAGAAATTTAATCCATTTACCGCGGAGACAGATGACGACAGGACAGCCGTTGATATGACACAGCTTCGTCTGCTGACATTTGACCGGGAGGGTGCTGTTGTAAAGCATGCGATCAAGGGAGAGAAACGTCGCTTCAATGGCGAGACCTTCAGTTATGAGGGACCTGCTAATCTTAAGGTGAAGCGGGATCGAGAGAAGGATACAACCTCTTATATTATAAAGCTGCGAAAGGATCTGACCTTCAGCGATGAAACACCGGTTACAATTGATGATGTCATCTTTTCTATGTACGCTTTTGCGGACAGCAGCTATCAGGGAGAGGAGACCTTTGGAAGCCTGCCGATCCTCGGTTTACAGAAGTATCGCAAGTCGGCTTCTGCACTTGATATTTCCGGTATTGAGAAGATGACCGATTACAAAGTAAAGGTGACGGTCAGGGGCTACGACAGAGACGCATATCAGGCGTTGAATATCCCGATATGCTCCCTGAATTTCTATGGAGACAGACACATTTTTAATGTTCTGGCAGGCAGCTTTGGGTTTAAGAAGGGTGATCTGTCCGGTCTGACCAAGAAGAAAAATGCACCGTTTGGAGCCGGTGCTTATCGGTTTATCAAGTACGAGAAGGGAATCGTGTATTACGAAGCCAACGAGAAATATTACCGTGGATGTCCGCAGACTGCATTTATCCAGCTTAAGGAGATTGGGAACATGTCCGATGTGCGTAAGCTGGAAGCATTGGAGAACGGGGATTTTGACGTCGTGACCATGCAGGCAACGAATCAGGCGATGGATCTGATCACTGACGCAAACTCCAGCGGGAAGCTGACAGGGCGTATTTATGGAGGCAAGTTGTTGGACGGCGATTATTATCATTATATTGGCATGAATGCGGATCAGGTTTGTGTGGATGACAAGCCGGACAGCACCCGTTCCAAGAATATGAGAAAAGCCTTTTCTATTTTGTTTAGCTGTAACAGAAGCAATATGATCGAGCTGAGTCAGAAGGGAGCAGCACAGATTGATTATCCTGCCTCTCAGATCTCCTGGTCCGTGCCGCAGCCGGAGGATGAGGAATATAAACAGGCATACAGTGAGGATGTGGATGGCAATGGCATCTACAACAGTAATATGAGCGTGGAAGAGCGGGAAGCTGCAGCTTGCAAAGCGGCACTCGGCTATCTCAGGAAAGCCGGGTTTAAGACGAAAAGCGGAAAGATTACTGCATTTCCGGAGAACACAGGAAAGAAATATACGATCTATATTCCGGATGACACGCAGGAACAGGGCATGCTCACGATTGCAAGAAATGCACAGAAGCTGTTCAAACAGATCGGCATTAAGCTGGTATTAAAGGAACACTGCAGTCTTGCAAGGCTGACAAAGCATCTGAAGCAGGGGAAAGCGCAGATATGGTGCGGAAAGGAGGAGACATCTGTTTCCGGAGACATGTACCGCATGTATCACAGTCGTCAAAAGAAGAATAAAACGGCAGGAAGCCGCAATTATTTCCATATTAAGGACAGTGATCTGGATGAGTATATTGAGGAAGGGATGGATACTGTTCCGCTGAAGAAAAGCATTGATCTATATGCGCAGAGCTATAATAAGATTTTGGATTGGGCAGTGGTTGTTCCGGTATATCAGGAGCGCAATCTGACGGTGTTTAGCACAGCCAGAGTGAATCTGGAAACGGTCGATCAGAACATCACACCATATTATGACTGGACGCAGGATATTCAGATTGTGGAGATGAAATAATTATTTTAATACAAAAGCAAAATTAAAATCGCCAGTTTCGGTATTTACCGGAGCCGGCGATTTTGCAGTTCTAAGAAAATATAATTTTGCGGCTTATGAAAGCAGATAGCCGTAAACCGTAATTTTGCAGTCTACGAAAGCAGATAGCCGTAAACCACAATTTTGCGGCTTATGAAAGCAGATAGCCGTAAACCATAATGAAGTGGCACAGACTTCCGCCCATCACGAACAGATGGAAGATCTCATGTCCGCCGAAGCCCGGATGAAGCTTATTGAATACCGGGAGCTTCAGGGCGTAGATCACGCCGCCGATCGTGTAGATGACACCACCGGCAAAAAGCCAGGTAAATGCCTGCGGACTCATGAAATGATAAATGCTGCGGATCGCGAAGATGCAGAGCCAGCCCATGGCAATGTAGATGGTGGAATTGAGCCATTTCGGGGAATCTACCCAGCAGATCGTCAGAAACAGTCCGGCAAATGCAAGACACCAGACGACAGCGCACAGAGGAGTACCGGTTCGTGCAGGAAGCACAAGCATGCAGACCGGAGTATAGCTTCCGGCAATCAGAAAATAGATCATGATGTGATCCAGCTTCTTGAGCAGAAGAGTTGCCTTGTCATTTGTGATGATCGCATGGTAAAAGGTGCTGGCACCGTACAAAAGGATCATGCTCAAAATAAAAAGCGAGCTGGCGATCACTGCTTTGGCGTTTCCGGTGAAAACCGCCTTTTCTAATAAGAAAGGAGCCGCAGAGATTGCAGCGATCATTCCGATAAAATGCGTGATCGCACTTGCCGGATCCTTCAAACGGAAAGCGGTGTGCGTAACTGCCGTGGAATGTGAAATTACCGGTTTCCCGGAGTATGTTTGTGAATTTGTCATGGTTGTCATAGAAATCTCTCCCTTCCAGGCTGGTTTATACCGGTACAACAAGTCGGCTTCTGACGATTGTATTTGCCTGACGAGCATTGTACAGGAGTATCATACAGCGGATATTTCATAATATGTGGTAACGAAAATAAATACATGTAGTATTGATAACTATGTTGTGTAGTATAATATACATCTTTTTGCGATTTTATGCAAGTATCTATTTAAAATAAATTGGAAATAAAAAGAAATAGGAAAGGCAATTAACCGTCTGTCAAACAGGCTGCGACACAGGTCATAGAACATCCGGGCTTCTATCGGTCTGAGCGGAGCATTGGGCGGGATTCTGAATTATATTCTGGTAGAATCCGGGCAGCACCATGCGTGATCAGTGGACTTGTTACGGTTGTGTATACTTTGGCGTTATGCTAAGAAAAAGAATACAAGTAATTGCAACGAAGCCAAGGAAATGGTATGATGAGTAAAATGCAGACTGGAAAGGCAGGAGATGGAGATGGAACTTCAGGTAGGCGACGTGATTAAAATGAAGAAGCAGCATCCCTGCGGAGAGAACCGCTGGAAGCTGGTGCGTGTCGGAATGGATATTAAGATGGAATGTCTCGGGTGCGGTCATCGTGTGATGCTGCCGAGAAAGCAGGTAGAAAAGGGTTTTCGCGGCTTTCTCGAAAGAAATAAAGAAAAAAATTAAAAAATTTGGAAGATTGCAAGAGGAAATTAGAAAGTAACTAAATCTTTGTTAGATATAGACAAAAATCCGTCATGCTGGCGTAATGATTTTTTGTAAATATTGCACAACAGAACACGACAATGAGCCATAGGATACCTATGGCTTGTTTTAATATTCTATCATTTTAAACTATTGCTAAAGCTCTGCCCGGAGCATGTCCCGGCTTGACCGGAATCCAAAGATTTTCCGGGGAAATGCATTTATCCAATGCTCAATATATGCGATCTGCTGATCTGTATAGAGTGTTATGTCTGCGCCCTTCGGTATCCAACGGCGTATCATTTTATTGATGTTTTCATTTGTTCCACGTTCCCAACTACTATATGGGTGACAATAATAACTAGTCGTGCGTTTACCGTCAAAAATAGAGTTTTCTATCTTGCCGGCATCTAAAAATTCTACGCCGTTATCTGTTGTTATCGTTTTGAATCGTTCCCGAAATGTCTCTGCACCAAGGTCTTTTTCGATCTGATCCAATGCAGCCTTTACAGCTTCCTGTGATTTTGACTTGATTTTCCGGATGATCTCCGTTCTGGTCTTTCGTTCAGAGAGAACCAACAGGCAATTTTTTTTATCACGTTGACCTATAACGGTATCCATTTCCCAATGCCCGAAGCTGTCCCGGCTTCGGATCTCTTCTGGGCGTTCTGCTATAGATGCACCATGAAAATTATGCATCGCAACAGGTTTACCTTCTTTTTTCTTTTTCTTGCGGTAGCGCTTAAGATCTGACTCCCTGACGTTCAGAAACAGCCCGGCATGGATATAATTATAAAGAGTTTTAAAACATATTTCGGTTTTAAAATTAAGATCCGGATTATTATTTATATATCCAATCACAGCTTCTGGAGACCACTTTTCAGTTTTTATCTTATCCTCGATAAAATTGACAAGCTCGAAGTCATCCCCGATCTTAAAGTCTGCACCCTTTGCGGTCTGCTTCTCTAAAAAATCCCGCTGCGCATAGTCTGCCTTATATGTCTTATAAGGCACAAGCTCCGAGGTAAGTTGCTCGACCGTTCCCCGTTTGATTTCATTGTAAATGGTTGAAATACATTTTCCAAGCCGTTCCGCAATCTGTCTGACCGGAATCTTATCTTGCAGCATAACCTCAAGTTGGTAACGCTGTGTTTCTGTTATATATTTTCCCATAAAAAATACCCCCAAAGTATCATCTTTAAGGGTATTTTACTATAAGTTTATGTTTTAAATCAATCGTCAATTTCCATGTATGTGACACGGTTTAAAGCTCCGCCCATTTCCAGAGATTTGATGGTATCCGGGGAATAGGTGGCAATGATTTCCTCCAGGGTGGCAGCGGAATTGATATAAGTAATTTCAGGACGTTTGATGTTTTGGCTTGCATAGTACCGTTTTTTACATTTCGTGTGCTGCACACATTCTTTAGTAATATATTTTGTTATGTAAGCCGAAGCCCTAACAGTATCTTTTATTTTAGTAGCAGTGGAATATCCATAGATCCAAGCAGGCATATTGTATATATCATTTGCATCTTTATCTAAATGACCTGAGGGAATCATTTTAATATCTCCAATATTAGCCAGAAGACCATGAAAGTGATATTTTTTTCCGTCTGCATGAAATTCCGGAACGATCATATATATCAAATCTTTCGATTTGATTTTTCGCATCCGGTGCATAAATTCCGTTAGTATTTTTGTTACTTCATCATAATTTGTTGAATCATATCTTTTAGGATCAAATGTTAGAGTTATGAAATATTCCCAGTCATTGCTTTTAGATAATTCATAGATTGTGTTTTTCGTTCGATTTAGAGAAGTTTGTAACGAATGCCTTATCATTTCCGGCGTCCGTTCTGCTTCGGTTAACTGTGTTCTTTTTTGTTTATTCAATTCTGTGTAAATCGGCCTTGAGTAATTCGTGATTTTTGTACCATGTGCGTACTCACTCACCTTGTAGTTATATGCCCCCATTTTCATACCGCCTTTCTGCAGAAACCCATAACTTGTTGCTACTGTCAAGTAAGCTATATTTATTATATATATTATATAAATCCATCTGGAATATCAGATTCATTTACCGGGTAAAAACCACCGCTTTTCTCACATTCCCAGATATCTTTTATCTTCTGGTTGATTTCCAGAAGAGTAGACGCTGCGTCAGCTCCTTTCTGGAGCTGCTGGCGGTAGTATCCCTCCGGAGTAATCCCGTAAAGCTCCGCAAATATTTCGTCTATCGTCAATTTCAATCACCTCACTACACACGCCGGGCAATGTCTGTGTGTCCCGCTCCGGGCACTCGCACGCCACACAGACAACACCCGGCTGGTGCTGTCAGGCACCGAAATCGGCATAGCTGTCATAGAGCTGGTAATATTTCTTTTTCGCCCGAAAAAACTCACTCCCAACTTTTTCTTTCATTGGATACCAGACTTTTACGCACACAAATAACTTCCCTCCGGCGAAGAGAGAGAATATTTTACCCCATATACCGAAATTAGACACTTTCCGGTGTATACATTCGTATTCGATCAATGCCCGGATCTGGCGGTCAAGCATCTTGTCGAACTGCGCCACAAGGATAACATCATAGCCATATTTGCGGTGCTGTGTAAAGAATGAAAGCCAGTCACCACGCCCGGCTGCGTTCCAATCCCGGCTATTAAAAAGAATCTGTGATTCGTCAATCACAAGAGTAATAGCTCCTTCATGGAACTTATGACACTGAAACCAATTCCGGGAGAAGTTGATCAGGCGCTCCGGCGTCAGGTCAATGTTATTTATATACAGGTAATGCGGATTCTTTCCGCAGTCCTGCCATCGAAATGTAAAATTTGCAATCACAGGTTTCCCGGCACGAAGCCGCCAGTACAGCTTATCGGCTGTATGCAGGCTTTTTCCCGAGCCGGGTGTACCAGAATAAAGATAAATCAATTTATCACTCCAATCCTTCCAGTCCAGCTATTCAGAAACGGCATTCCGTCTATATGAAATAAATATTTTGCGGTCAGTAATGCCGCTAAAATAATCAGCAGGACAGCCCACCAGGGGAGATCATCGTTGTGCATTCAATTGCCCTCCTCATTTTGTATGCTTGTTTCTTGGCATAAATAACAGCATGGTAGAAAAAATAATTATCAACGCAATATATAATATACCGATTTTTTCTAAACTAACTCCAATGGAAACAAGAATTACAAATAATATAAGTAAAGCGATGCACATGGTTAATAAAAGCTTTCTCATTTATACTACCTCCTTTGATAGGAGTAGTATATCATGCCATATTATGAGAATCAATCACCGATCATTTTAACCCAGCGCATGATTATACTGTAAATGTAAAACACACCTACAGCGGTTACCCAGGTCAACAGGATCTTAATGAAGCTACCAACCGGGATAAACCAATTTAGATAGCCTAAATAATCTAAATTTCCTAAGCTGTCTAAATACCTATCAAACGGAGAAGTCGGCAAGACGGATAAGATTATAGCACCGAACTTCTTAATAATCTCCAGAAACCACTCCAGCATTGTAAATCACCCCCTCAAATAGATCCGTCTGGTCGCAGTTGCTAAGCCGATTATAAACAATAAGCATTCCATCCGGCGCAGGATCGCCGCCACGGAATTAAATTTGTTAAGATTTATATCAATAGTATAACTTTTACTTTTCGTATAATAAAACTTATAATGAATAACCGGAGCGGTCGGGGTAGCATCCAGCAGTTTTACAGCCTTGTAAATGTCAAAAGGAATACAGAAGGGAAAAAGCTTACGAAAGTCAAGTGTATAATCCTTTGCATCATCGTCTATTTTTATATCTCCAGAGCCGCCCCCGGGATCTTGTGGATCGGCAGGTACAGCAGGATCCTGAATAGCAGGGAGGGGATACGCTAATGAGCCGCTTACCGGTAAAGCGGTATCTTTGTCCAATTCCTGCGCCTTATCCTGCTCATTTACCCATTCCACGCCACTCACATACTCCTGCGGTATAGATATAACTGCTCCATCCTCAAATGTAATTGTAACGTTTCCGGCGGCATCTACATCATAACCAACTATAGTGCCATCGTGGTATGCCGACCAGTCCTTGGCATTCGATGGGCTGTAATCGTTTGCCAGATCTGAACCAATCGTGATAACATCCGAAGCATTAGCCACTTCCTCCCATGTGGTATCTCCTGTGGCCACACCACCTAAAAGGTCATACCAATCATCATAACCAAGCTTACCCGGTATATCTGCACCAATGGAGACCTGTCCTTGCTTGCCGTTTGGATCGCAGATATCCCAAGCCCCTTCAGGTCTGTTGTACGGAAGATCTGAACCAACTGCTACATAGTCGGATGGATTTGCCACACCCGGCACGTCTGCAGTTCCAGATGGCGTAGAATATTTAGCATCAATTAAAGGTAAATTAAATGCAGGGTCAAAAAAATCTGAATTTCCCAAACTATATGTATATACTCCGGTGAAATCATTCCAAACACCAACCCCGGCATCCGTTATTATCCTATATTTTGCCCCTAAACCTTTAACTAGTGACTGATTTAATCTATGAATTGAGCCATCAGACCATATTTCTCCGACTACTAGATTTGCATATACAGAGTTAACCGATAGAGCCATTACACATTTGTTTGATGTGATCGAAGATAAATCTAATCCTTTAAATTCTATACTAAGACTCTGATAACTCGCCCCAGATTTCTTTGGATTTAACTCGACCGCCTTTGTATACATTCCATCTAATACAGAACCAGCCATACCATTCATTGATACAGACGAATTACCGGCAATCGCATTTCTTATATCACTTACAAAGTCCTGAAACCATCGCCATGCTTCACTGGTGGTATCAATAACGCCGCCCCCAGCAGATTCCAACCAATCCCCTATAACGGATCGTGCATGTGCAGCATTATCTCGTTGTTGCTCTGCAGCAGATACATTATTATTCAAAGCCTGTGTTGAATACCGAACAAAATCATCCTTCATTTTCCCCCCGGTTTCATCATAAAATTTCTTTAATTCTTCATTTTTTCCATCCTCAAATTGCGAAGGGACGACAGTTATAGCAACGCCCAGTCCCACGATTGTTCCTAATACCAACAATCTTCCTTGCGGAGATAGTGAAGCTAATCCAGCAGCACCTGCAGCAGCTTCTCCCAATCCAGTAGCCTTTGCTTCCTGATACGGCTTTGTAGTTGCAAGCGTAATCATGCTCACCGCCAACAGGATCGCTATTACCTGCTTGATTCTTTTCCTTTTCACGGCTTTCCTCCTTGTCTGTTCTATCTATCAAAAAGAGAGTACGCCAATAACGTACCCTCTGTTCTTGGCGAAATTGATCTGTTCCGGCTTCTGGCTATCTGCCTGTTACCTTCTTGAAGATCTTGATACCGATACCGACAACTACGATCGCACCCATAACCGGAAGTGCTACCGGAAGTACTGCGGCAATTGCGTCCTGACACTGGCTTGCGGTTGTTGTCAACGCACCTGTTAATGCGGTAACAACGGTTGAAGCTGCGCCATCTGCTCCGTATACAACCATCATATGTATAACCCCCTTTCTTTCTGCAGCTTTACTTCTGCATTATTCTGTAAAGCTTATTTATTACAAAACCTACCATTGCCGGGATCGTGGCAAGTATAAAACCTCCACCGATTCCCATAAGGAAAGGCTTGCAAGCATCTAAATAACTAACTGATTCGATCATACACTAACCCCCAGAAAAAACAGCCTAAGACCACACCGATCAGAATACCAAGAAAGCACGATACACTTTGATGATAGAAGAATACGTTATAATCTGCGTAGTCGGCTAAATAGATCGCTGAGCCTGTTACTACTTTCATAAAATCCCCCTTTTATAGATAAGGCGTGAATGGAGCAGTATGCCCATTCACACGCCTGCCCATTATCAGGATTCCTGACGCCGTCAACTATAATAGGAAATCACGATTACAGTTGACAGCGGTTGAACCCTTTTGGATCTATCCAAACATTAGCGGCTTATTTACTGCCTTTTTGGTTGCCGGCAGGTGATGTACTTTGGGGTTTGCCGCTAATGAGTGAACCAGCTTCACCGGCGTGGGTTATTCTGAACCCTTTGTACTGACCATCGCGGTAGATTCCCGTGAAGTCGTATGATTCAATTGGCTGACCGGATGCCAGTACCGCATTATACACGTCCGGACTACAAGCAATATTGCCAGCCTGTCCATTCTGGACAAGTGCAAGGGTATAAAATGTTGTCTTTCCGTCGCTTGTCACACTTTCATTCTTTCCTACACATAAAGCATTAAATCTTGTTTCGATATTCATAATAGCTACCTCCTAGCTTTTCTTTCAACCCCCGTCGCCGTGCGGGGGCGTTATTAAGTTGTATGTGATCCCATCCAGTGTGATTTACTGGGGGTTGTCACCATGATAATACTTTGCTTTTTTCAAAAGCTTCTTTCATTGATTCCGCAATTTCTTTTTCATACGTTCCGCAGCATCCGTCACAATCCACATCTGCGATCACCCGTGAAAAAAAATCCCGGAACTTGTCATACGCATAATCTAATGTGATTTTATCAGGTAATTCTATTTCGACTTTCATGCAAACACCGCCTTTTGATTGCTGACGGATTTTTCAATCTCGTCAATCTCCTCCAATGTAAAAAGCCCTGACCGAATCATCATATCCCGCATTCCAAGATACACACCAAAATTTACAGCGTTTTCATAATCATTTCCTTTTTTGGTTTGATAGATCTTATATTTTTCAACAAAAACCTTTTTACAATCCGCTTTATTCATATGATCACCAGCTTTCCGTCAGGATCATATTGTGATCCGATATCGTACATAACCAGCGTATCATTTTCATTGACCACGATCATATGGCATTCACGCTTTTCACTTAATGCGTTGCAGATCTGCATTGCATTTGCCAGAATGTCACAAGCCGCCCATGGTGTCCTGACACCATTTCTCACTTCATAGATTGAATACATATTTGCCCCCATTCTTCCATGCCTTGCCGGATGGATTAGTACATCATTTTTCGTTACAAATACATATTACAATTTGCAAAATTAAAAAATTTGAAAAAAAGTGTTGACAATTCTGTTAAACTATAATATACTCTTACTTGCGTCACGGAAATGACTTAAAACTTTTCGGGGTGTGGCACAGTTTGGCTAGTGTACCTGATTTGGGATCAGGGGGTCGCAGGTTCGAATCCTGTCACCCCGATTGTGACGCAATTATAAATTTTATATAGGGAAGTTGATTTTGAGCTTTCCAATTTATGCGGGTGTAGTTCAATGGTAGAACACCAGCCTTCCAAGCTGGATACGTGGGT
>ERZ835051.1696-NODE-1696-length-21907-cov-17.839786_pt1 | contig 21907 bp, 17 predicted proteins | sample MGYA00519575_ERZ835051 | MGnify/ENA primary metagenome ERZ835051 (study PRJEB31850, sample SAMEA3708769) | human gut metagenome | biome: human gut; feature: human-associated habitat; material: faeces | place: China | collected 2014 ... | reverse complement strand
TCACCCACTTATGAGCAAGCTCATGTGGGCTTAGACCTTTTGACCCTGGTATCATCTAAATCAGAGGATAGTACATCTTTTTATGTAGTGCTGCGGAAAGAGGCAGAATTTATGGATGATGCAAGAAGGGCAGGATTTGTCAATGTGGCAAAATGTGTGGAAGAAGGAGCCGGAGAGGATGAAACAGATATCTGAGGCAGAGAAAAAGGATCAGATCCTGCATTATTTCAAAACCCAGTGGCCTGTGCTGCTGGCGGTAACAATCTCCGGTCTGATCTATAACCTCGGACTGCTGGCAGGACCGTGGTTTGAGGGGCGGATGACGGGATGCCTGGTGGACATTCTGGGTGGGAAAGCAGGATACCGGGATATGCTGGTGCTGGTGACGGCATATGTGATATCTATTGCCATTGTGCAGATCTCCCGTTATATTAAACGTTTTTATGTCAGACGATTTGCTAATAATGTGAATCGTGACATGAAAGAGACCCTGTACCACAGCCTGGTGCACAGAAGCCGTGCCGAACTGGAAGAAGAGGGTGTCGGAAATGTGATGACCAAGGCAATCCTGGATGTGGATGACTGCGCGGAGGGGATGAGGAAATTTACCACAGAGATCTTCGATACCGGTGTGGCACTGGCGGCATATGTGGGAATGTTGTTATTCTATGACTGGCGGCTGGCAATCTTAGGTATGTTGTTTTTACCGGCGTCATATGTGCTGGCGGAGAAGATGAAGCGTAACGTGCAACGCACCGGAGCTGCTTATAAGGAAAAGTCCGGAGACTTAAGTGCCGCAACACTGGACAGAGCCACTAACGCTGTTACTTACCGTGTCTATGGCAGAGAAAAAGAGCGCAGGCAGGCCTATGAAGCGAACCTTACCGATTATGAGACATCTGCTGTGAAGGCCAATATCTGGAGTACCGCGTTTCCCCCGCTGTACCGGATCATCTCCATGACAGGCGTACTGTTTATCCTGTATTTCGGCAGTAGAAATGTGCTGGGCACCGGCTGGAAATCATGGGATGTGGCAGCGTTTACCACGTTTTTATCCTGCTTTTTGAAGTTAGCCGTGAAATCTTCTCATGCCGCGAAGCTATTCAATGCAGTACATAAAGCCCAGGTCTCCTGGAAGCGCATTAAGCCACTGATGAAGGAAACCACTTATGAGGACGACAGCCTGGTACAGGAGCCGGGAACGCTGGAAGTATCGGATGTAAGCTTCGCTTATCCCGGCGGAGAGAAGATCTATGAGGACTTCAATCTGTCAGCCACTCCGGGACAGATCATTGGTGTCACCGGCGCAGTGGCGTGTGGTAAATCCACATTGGGTAAGACCTTCCTCTTTGAATACCCTTACGAAGGAAGGATCTGTTTCCACGGCAAAGAATTATCCGAAATGACCAAAGCGGAGCGCACCGGCATGATAGGATACTTGGGACATGATCCGGAGCTGTTCAATGACAGTGTCCGTAACAATATACTGCTGGGCGATGATGACGATCCGGAGAAGTATCTGAAGGCAGTCTGCTTCGACGGTGAGGTAGCAGAGATGGAAGAGGGTATGGACACCATAGTAGGAAATGGTGGCGTCCGGCTCTCCGGTGGTCAGGCACAGCGGCTGGCATTGGCGAGAACTCTGTGCCATAAGCGTCCGGTCCTGATTCTGGACGATCCGTTTTCTGCGCTGGACCGCAAGACGGAGGAAGAGGTTTTTGCCAATCTGCGGAAGTTTACAGCAGACAGTATCGTGATCCTGCTGTCCCACAGACTCTATCTGTTCCCCGAAATGGATCAGGTGCTGTGGATGGAGGATGGAAAAGTGACCGCGGGAACCCACGAACAGATCCTTGAAAAGTTCCCGGAGTATGCGAGACTGTATGAAGCACAGGCGGATGGCGCTGATGCACACAGTACGCAGGAGGGAGGTCCGGATCATGCAGAAAAATAAGAGACAGAATGTGAAAAATGTCCGCAGCGTGATCCGGCAGACTGTGACAGACTATGCAGGGTTGTCACTGGGAATCGTGCTAGCAGTCGCAGGTGCCATCGTAACCGCGCTTCTGCCGCCCTGGATCCTCGGAAGTATTGTGGATACGATCACCGCAGGAAACACAGTTCCGGTTGCATTGGTGATACTATATTTTGCTTTTACGGTGCTCACCGGTCTGACCGAAAGCCTTCGGGAAGGTCTGCTGACGGTCTTCGGTCAGAAGATCACTCATGCACTGCGGAGCAGCATGATGGAGAAATACACGAACCTGACGGCAGGGGAACTGACGAAACAGGAGCCCGGTACGATCGTATCCCGGTTCGTGGGAGATGTGGATACGGTGGAGAACCTGTTCACCTCCGGAATCATCAGTATGTTCGCCGATGCCTGTAAGATTATAAGTATCCTGGTGGTGATCTGGTTAAAAAACAGAGGACTGGCGATCGTACTTTTGGTTCTGCTTCCATTTCTGTATTGGTTCACCCGGACGGTGCAGAAAAATATGCTGAAAGCCCAGATCGAGAACCGTTGCGCCGTGGGCAGAGCATCCGGACATGTGCCGGAGACGCTGCACAATATCCGTACCATTCATACGCTGGGAAAAGAGCGCTATATGGAGCAGCGGTATGATGAATATATTGCGGAGAGCTACCGCGCGGTAGATCGCACGAATTTTTATGATGCCATTTATTCCCCGGTGATCCTGATCCTGAATGCTATCGTGGTGGCGGTTGTGATGCTGTTTTCTGCCTCCGGTAATGCAAAGGTGCTGACATTGTTCGGTATGTCTGCAGGTACAGCGGTAGCGGTAATTAACTATATCTCACAGATTTTTACCCCTGTGGAGAGTCTGGGAATGGAGATCCAGACCATACAGTCCGCCATTGCGGGTGTGCACCGGATCAATGAATTCTATGCGTTGGAGGAATTGCCGGAGAGAAATTCCGGGGGAAAACCGGCAGAACCACAGAATAGATCGGAAAAACCTTTTGTGGAACTGCAAAATGTGACCTTTAGCTATGAGGATGATGACCGTAAGATTTTGCAGGCTTTAAATTTTCAAGTATATCCCGGAGAACAGGTGACACTGTCCGGAAGAACCGGAGCAGGGAAGAGTACGGTCTTCAAACTATTGTTGGGACTCTATCAGCCGGGAGAGGGTAAAGTGCTGATTCAGGGAAGAGATGCTTTTCAGATTCCGGAACATGAAAAGCGCAGCCTGTACGGCTATGTGGAGCAGACTTTTCATAGAGTACCCGGTACCGTGAAGGATCAGATCACGCTGTATGACGATTCTTTTACCATGGAAGAGGTACGGGGGGCTGCAAGAATTGCGGGACTGGATGCGACGATAGAACAATTGGAAAAAGGCTATGACACTCCCTGTACCCAGGAGATCTTTTCCCAGGGACAGTGGCAGCTGTTATCTATTGCCAGAGCTGCGGTGGCGAAGCCGAAGCTCCTTCTGTTGGATGAGATTACGGCAAATCTGGATGCCCAGACCGAGGAAGAGGTGCTGCAGGCACTGAAGCGTGCCTCGGAAGGAAGAACGGTAATCTCAATTTCACATAGAGTAAATGCGGAAACAGGACGGATCATTAACATATAGTAAGATGTAAGATGCCTGACGGATTGCTCCGTGCTGCGCACTCTCACAATCCTGCCCGGTATTCGCATATCGTGAAGCTGACGCTTCCCTTTTATGCGAATATCGGAGCGGGTCATGAAACAAGAACCCCACGTTTGTGCGAGCACAGCGTGGGGTTCTTGTTTATGACCCTGGCATCTTACATAGAAATAAGTCCAAATGCATTTGCCACAGAGCTTAATAAAATAATCGCAGCAAATACCGGGCAGAGATACTTGATCATGAAATTGAATATCTTTTTGCGGCGGAAAGCGGCTTCTCCGTGCATGACTTCTTCTTCCACAGCCTTTACTCCGATGACGCGGGACACCAGTAGACAGATGGTGATGGCAGCAATAGGCATCATCACGGAGTTGGTCAGGAAATCGAAGAAATCAAGGAACTGCATGCCGATGATCTTCACAGCACCAAGCGGTCCGTAACCCAGTGAGGATAACGTTCCCAGTGCCAGCATGATCACACCCATGATCAGGGTAGATTTTTTACGACCCCAGCCAAGCTCGTCCTCGAAAGTAGACACAGCACTTTCGGTAAGTGCAATGGAGCTGGTCATGGCTGCGAACAGTACCAGTACGAAGAACATAATACCTACGAAGGTGCCCATTCCCATGCTATCGAAGACCTTGGGAAGTGTGATGAACATCAGGGAAGGACCAGCCTGTAAGGTATCGGGATCTCCGCCGGAAAATGCGAACACGGCGGGAATGATCATGAGACCTGCCATGATCGCGATGGCAGTATCAAAGATCTCCACATTTTTCGTGGAACCTTCAATGGAGACATCTTTTTTCATATAAGAGCCGAAGGTGATGAGAATACCCATGGCAATGGACAGAGAGTAGAACATCTGCCCCATGGCAGCTACGACGGTCATCCAGGAAAAATTCGCAGGATTCGGGATCAGGAAATACTTCACGCCGCTCAGTGCTCCCGGTCTGGTAACAGAATAGACTGTGATGACCACGGAGAGCACTACCAGGATCGGCATCATAATGCGGGATACGCGCTCGATACCGTTGCGGACACCAGCGTAGATGATTCCCAGAGTACACAGAGTGAATACGATAAAGCACAGCTCTGTAGAGACACCATTGGAAATAAACGTGGAAAAATAACCGTCCGCCGCCAGATCATGTCCGTGACCCTTGGCATATTCCACCAGATACTTGATCACCCATCCGCCGATGACGGAATAATAAGGAACGATCAGAATAGGAATAATAGCGTTGATCCATCCGCCGAAGGACAGCCATTTGGACTTCCCGAAGGTATGAAAGGCACCCACGGGACTTTTACCTGTCATGCGTCCCAGTGAAGTCTCCGCCACGATCATGGTATAACCGAAGGTCAGCGCCAGGATAATATAGATCAACAGGAAGATACCGCCGCCGTATTTGGCTGCCAGATACGGGAAACGCCAGATATTGCCTAAGCCTACGGATGCTCCGGCAGCCGACAGGACGAAGCCGATCTTGCCGGAAAAGGAACTTCTGTTATTATTTTTGTGATTCATAGTTTAAACTCTCCCATAAAAAATTGTCGTAAACAGAATAAGTGTAACATAGAAATAAGGAAAATACAGTACGAAACAGTCTGATTGAGAATGGAAAAATTCGATAATGTAAGAGCAAAAATTGAATGGATGCATTTTAATTTTAATATAAAACAATCATTCTGAGGGAAAATACAGAACTGCTATAAATATAAGCCAGCAATGGCGCTGCTGAATGACGGTGTATCTGGCAATTTAAAGTATATTTTTTCCTGCATTTCGCATACTAACTGCAACGTTAATGATTAGTAATGCGAGATGATGATTTATCTTACGCAATATGTCATGGAGGAAAAAATGATGAAAGCAACTGGAATTGTAAGAAGAATAGATGACCTGGGACGCATCGTGATCCCGAAGGAGATCCGCCGCACGTTACACATCAGAGAGAGTGATCCGCTGGAGATCTTCACCGACAGAGAGGGGCAGGTCATCCTGAAAAAATATTCCCCCATCGGAGAGATGACCACATTTGCCAAACAGTATGCGGAGAGCCTGGCACAGGTGTCGGGACATGCCACACTGATCGCGGACAGAGACCAGTTCATCGCCGTCTCAGGAGGCTGTAAGCAGCTGTTAAATAAATCCGTGAGCCGTCAACTGGAAGAGAAGGTCAATAATAGAGAGACTGTGATTGCCGCAAAAGGAGACCGCAACTATGTCAACATTGCGGAAGACATTGCCGTGGACTATGCCTGGCAGCTGATCACGCCGATCATCTGCGAAGGGGACATCATCGGAAGTGTGATCCTGTTGGAAAATGACGAGAAGAGCAAAATGGGAGAAGTGGAGCAGAAACTGGCTCTGTCTGCGGCGGGCTTCCTGGGCAGACAGATGGAACAATAAATAATTACTTTGTTTATTTACAATTTGGAATAGAAAAGTGCAACCAGTTGCAAAAATCTTTTCCAAAAATGAAGCAAGTATATTGATTTTCAGTTAAATTATCCATATAATAGAATAGAAAAGTGCAACCAGTTGCAAAAATCTATTCCAGGGAGAAAATATATGGATATTCGCAGAGATTTCTATTTGGAAAAGTTAATAAAAAGAAAGAGCAATGGATTAATCAAGGTGATTACCGGTATTCGAAGATGTGGTAAGTCTTATCTGCTGAATAACATTTTCTATCATCATTTGTTAGATTCCGGTGTGGAAGCAGACCATATCATACGGTTTGCCTTTGATTCTGCGGATGATCTTTACCTGATCGGTGAAAGTCTTATTCAGATCGAAAAGGAAAAGCGGGGTGTGGATCCGGAGAAATTTATGGCATATATTCGGTCGAAAACTACAGGAGAGGGAATATATTATCTGCTGTTGGATGAAATTCAGATGCTGGATTGTTTTGAGGCTGTTTTGAATGGATATCTTCGCAAAGAGAATATTGATGTGTTTGTGACGGGAAGTAACGCAAAACTGTTGTCAAAGGATATTGCTACGGAATTTGCAGGCAGGGGTGATGAAATTCATATGTACCCTCTCAGCTTTGCTGAATTTATGTCTGTTTATAACGGAGATAAATATACCGGGTTATCTGAATATATGCTTTACGGTGGAATTCCATTAGTGGTTCTGCGGGATGGTGCCGGGGATAAAGCAACAGCGCTGCAGAATTTATTTAATGAAATTTATATCCGTGATATTACGAAACGGAATCGTATAAAGAATATTGGGGAATTGGAAGATCTGCTAAATATTCTTTCCTCTGCGATCGGTTCGTTGACCAATCCGGAAAAACTAAAGAACACTTTTAAAACCGTGAAGAAATCTAAAATTACTTCTGCAACCATAAAGAAATATTTGGATTACTTTGAAGATTCTTTTTTGATAGAGTCAGCACAGCGTTATGATATTAAGGGAAAGTCATATATAGAGACTCCTAAGAAATATTATTTTTCTGATTTGGGGCTTCGGAATGCCAGAATTCATTTCCGGCAGTTGGAGCAGACACATTCCATGGAAAATGTAATCTATAACGAACTCCGGATGCGGGGATATAGTGTGGATGTAGGTGTTGTCCCTATCGCAGAAAAAGATTTGGAAGGAAAGGTAAACCGCAGGCAGCTGGAAGTGGATTTTGTCTGCAATCTTGGTTCTGCCAGATATTACATTCAATCGGCATATTCTCTTCCGGATGAAGCAAAGCGGACGCAGGAAATCCGACCGTTCCGGAAGATTGATGACTCTTTTAAGAAAATTGTCATTACAAAAGATATTGTGCAGCCATATTATGATGAATATGGTATTCTGACAATCAATATTTATGATTTCCTGTTGAATCCGGAATGCCTGCAAGGTTAAAGATAACAAGATCAGAAACAAATAACAAACGGTCGTAACCGGGTTAAGATACCACCTGGTTACGACCGTTTGTTTTACCGATATATAATTTCTCATCAGCTTCTTTTAATAATGCATGAATATCTTTGTCGGGGTCACAGATCAGACCGAAGGTCATATTTACTTTTACGTGCTGCCCTTCGTAGAGTGTATCCAGTTCGTGGATTTTGTCCATGAGAAGCTCCAGCTGCTTCCGGGCTTCTGTAAGATCTACATTTTCAAATACCAGTAGAAATTCCTCACCACCCCAACGCGCGGCAAAGCCACGGCGCCACATATGCTGTTTCAGCAGGGCAGAAACATTTTTCAGTACGGTATCCCCGCATTCATGACCGTAGGTATCGTTAACCTTTTTGAAAAAGTCAATATCTCCGATGGCGAGCGCAAAAGAATGGCGGGAGGATCTGGCTTCCTCGAAGATCTGCCGCAGCTTTTTGTCTCCGCTGCGGCGGTTGTACAGCTCGGTCAGGGCATCCTGCTCGATCATGGTACGAAGAGAACGCTGCATGGACAGGGCACAGCGACCGATATCACCTAACTCATCACTGCGCTTTGTTACGGAATGATCCAGTGTGGCGTTCAGATTCCCGGAGGCTACTTCCGACAGGAAACTATGGATATGGAGTAATACAGCCACGAATCTTCTGGTGTAAAAATAGATGCAGACAGATACGAGAGCCACAAAACCGATGATCAGCCACGTCAGCGGATAGACGTAATTCTGAATGGATAGGGAGACTGTTTCACTGGGTCTGCCCACAAAAAGCATTCCGACGACGCTGCCGTCCTGATTGCGCAGAGGTATATAGTAGGAAAAATAAGCTTTGCCGTTAATGAGGGTATGAGTGTAGAAATGGTTTTCGCCGGTGTTCAAAACATCCCGGATCACAATATCGGGAGCACCGGAACCGACGATGCGTTCACCCTGGGCATTATACAGGGTCGTCAGAATGCGGGTATCCTGATAGAACAGGGTGATGTCCAGTCCGGTATCCTCTTTGAACTGATCCAAAAGAGAATAGTCCCTGGTGATATCCGTCTCTCCTTTATACAGAAGATAAGCAACATCTCCCTCCAGGTGGTAATCGCCGGGATAGGCAGCGTTCAGAAGTGTAGTGGCACTTTTCGTGGCATCATACAATTCACGTTCCACTTCCTGATACATAGTTTTTGTGAACCATTGGGAAGTGAAAAACAACATCGCAATTCCCAGCGCCAGTAAAGGAAGCAGTCCGATCGCCTGCAGAGTATATGATATTTTACCGCCGCTTTTTTTGGGCGTATTTTGCGTTTTTTCCATAGAATTCCCTGCCCCTTCCGGTAAGATCGGTACACATTAAAGTATAAAAATATTATATGAAATAAATGTCGGAAAAGCAAGAAAGAAAAGAACAACCTGCATTGACGAAATACGGGGGGGTGATAGAATACTATCAAAATATAGACAATTATTTCCAGGGAGGGTACAAATGATCTGTTCAAAATGCGGCAGGCAGATAGCTGATAACAGCAAATTCTGCGTATACTGTGGAACTAAAATAGAAAAAACAGGACAACCGTTAGTATGTGCGGGATGTGGAACACCGTTAAAACCGGGAGCAAAATTCTGTACGAAATGCGGCAGAAAAGTGGAGGAGCCGGTGCGGCAGACGGCAGAACCGGCAGAACAGCCGCAGGCACCGGTACAAAAACCGGCAGAACCGATAGCACAGTCAGTGCCACCGGTACAAAAGCCGGTACCTCCGGTCACAAATGATGCATCCGGACAGCCGGCAGTTACGAAGAGTAAAGCACCTCTGATCATTGCGATTGTGCTGGCGGCTATTTTGCTGATACTGGGAGCTGTTTTTCTCATTATTGGAATTTTTGGTTCGGACCGCCTGGAAACCGTGGCAAAGCCTTCGACTGTTGAAAACACGGCAGATGAAGCAATTCTCCAGACAAGTGGGAAGGGTGATGTGGCGTTGTTTGATACGGTAGACGCTATCATGGAAGATGCAAAGACCGAATATGAAGCCGGTAATTATGAGGCAGGATGTGCGCATGCAAAAGAAGCCCTGGAACAGTATATGACAATTGCTGAGGAAAATAATCTTCAGGACGAAGCACAGAAGAAAATGGAAGATGCCTATAAGATTTATCGGGATTCTGTCATTGGACAGTGCGATAACCTGGAGGGACAACAGGCAAGTTCCGCAATGTTCGAGCAGACATGGGGAATCCTGTCGAATGCTGTTGCTTTTACGGATCAGATCGCAGAACATGGCTATGCGTTAGATAATAGCGATCTGGTGACCTGCCAGAATGAATGCGTGACGGTCTTCAAAGCGAAATTTATTGAAGCCATCAATAATATTACCAGCTATGAAAACTGGTCAAGAGATGAAGCGTGGAATTATGCGGAAGAGGCAGAGAAGATCAACGAGAGTGGAAATGCTGTAATGTTTGATCCGGAGGAACTGGATGATCCGCTGCGCCTGCGGTATGAATATAGCCTGGCATGGGTGACAAGAAAGCGGAGTGAAACAGGTCTGGCAGATGGATCCCTGACGAAAGCAGATGTTGTGAACAATATGCGGGCAATCCTGAGGGAAACCGATTATAATCTGCTCCTGTTGCAGGATATTATCTCTTACGGCAATGATGTGGGACTGGACGTCTCAAGGTATGCGCAAGCCTACAATGCCATTGTGGATGAAATATACCGTGAACAGGGTCTGACGATCGTGGCGGGAGATTCCCAGGGCGCACCTCAGACTGTGGATGTGCGACACTTCTGGTACTTTAACGATCTGACAGGGGAGGATGCTTATAAAGTAAATTTCAGTAATGGTACAACCGCCACAACGAGAGCCTGGATCCGCAATAATGTGCCGGGGATTGTTGGGGAATAAAAATGCAGAAGGATAAACGGAATAAAAGAACCATAGAAAAACGGCAGTGGCTGTATGGTCTGTTAATTACCCTGGGGCTGCTGATCGTGTTTGGAATCGGAATTGGATGCGGCCTGGCACGGAGAGATCTGGCGCAGATTCCTCCGGCAGAGGAGACCGCAGCCGGTGAGACGGTTTGGGAAACTGTGGCAGAGAGTATACCGGAGGAAGAGGAAATTGTCTATGATCCACCGGAATATGATTTCAAAACAGATGAGATCACTGTGGAACTGGATGGACTGGACAGGGAATATACCATTGCTTTTGTCAATGATCTGCATATGATCACGGACAAAGAAGCCGGAGATGTATTGGAAGAGAATCTTCCGACGGTCAGGGAGAGATATGAAAATCTTTCGGTAACTCCCGAAGGAATCCATGGGGAGGAACTCTGGCCTGAAATTGTGAAATTTTTGAATTACCATGATTTCGATGCAGTGATTTTTGGTGGAGACATGCTGGATTACTGCAGTCATTCTAATATGAAAGCATTAACTGTGGGATTTGAGGAACTGAAATATCCCAGGGAGCATCTGCTCTATCTCCGCTCTGATCATGATTATGGTGGATGGTACGGTGGAAGCACATTTACGGATAATGATGGATTTGCGGCACAGGCCGCACTGTGGGACGGTGATGAGGGTGAAGGCTGTATTGATTTTGGGGCATTCCGCATCGTTGGAATCAACAAGTCTTATGTGAACCTGTCGGATGGAAAACTGAAATTCCTCATGCAGCAGACAGGAGACGGAGTCCCGGTGATTCTGGCCACACATGTACCGTTTTATTCCGAAACAGACACTTCACTGGAAGAATTATCCATGGCGGTGAGAAACCGGATCTATTATTGGAACCCGGAGAATTCAGGATATTGCCCGGATGCCAATACACAGCAATTTATTGACAGCATGTATGCCCCGGATTCCAATGTAGTACAGATCGTTGCGGCACATATGCATGCAGCGTGGGATGGTGTTGTGGCGAATGATCTGCGGGAGCATATTTTTGCTCCGGCATTTCAGGGAAACATCGGCATCATACATGTGGTCGATAAAAGCAGTACCAGCCAGGAGAATACAAACGGAAAAATGACGCAAGAGGGAGACGACCAGTATGAAACAAAAGAGAACCATTAAGAGTGTATTATGTGCAGCATTGTCCGCAGTGCTTCTGCTACAAAGCGGTGTGACGGTAGCAGCAGAGGAGGAAGCCGCGCCCATGTCCCAGCCGGGTGAGGTCTATGCTTACGATGCAGGAAATCTGTATGGGGATCGTTTTTTTGTACCCACACAGGTATACCAGTATGGTGGAGAATTTTACATTGCAGATGCCTATCATCAGCAGGTGCTTCACAGCAGCAATGCTGCCAGTGCTCCCTATGACTGGCATCCCATCGGTATGGGATTAAACCGTCCACATGCCATTGCCAGCGATGGAACAATCTATCTGGTGGTGGATACGGACAATAACCGGATCGTGACATATACGAAAACAGAAGCAGGATATCAATTGGTGGAGAGTATTCCGGATGTGGGGATCCGTCCGCATTATGTGGTCTATGACAAGAGTACCGCACAGTTCTATGTATGGAGTTCCATGACGGGTGTGATGTATATCTATAAGAGATCTGCCAAAGGCCTGAATCTGGTTCTGAAAAAAGCAGTGAGAATCAAGGATCTGGATGGTTATTATACGAGATCCTTTACCATTGACGGAGGTAATATCCTGTTTCCCTGTGTGGGCCGGAGTGCGGTCTATGTAGTCAATAAGAGAAGTTTTAAAGTAAAGGGTGTCTACCCGGTAGCATCGGAACTGTCGGAAATGGTGCAGATCCTGCATGTGCAGAATTATTATTATCTGGTGACATCCCATGATGATTCCGGAGAAAAATCGCCCAGACTTGTAAGAGCAGCCAGCCTTGCAGGCTTTGGAAACGGCAGTTATGAAGATATCCGGGACAAATTCGGGGATATGAACGGAACTCCCTACTATATTACCCAGGGAGAGGATGGACATTTTTACACTCCGGTGATTGAGGGGAATGTGAATTCCTATATCTGTCGTTTTGATATTGAAAATGATGCCATTACCAATGTGGTAAATATGTTCTACTAAAATACGAGCAGGAGGAAATGCAATGTTTTGCAAAAGTTGTGGAAGCGAGATGGCAGAGAATGCTAAATTCTGCCCGAAATGCGGAGCAAAAGTAGATCAGGAAGAAGAACCGGCAATAGAACCGGCAAAGAAACCGCAGAAACAGGAAAATCTGCAGCCGGAAGAACCGGTTTCGGAGATGTCAGCGGAACACAAAAATATAGTGCTTCCGATAATGATTGGTCTTTTGGTGGTGCTTCTTGCCGGACTTATGGGATTCGGAGGCTATAGTCTGATCCGCACCAGAGAATTTCGGAGCGTTATCGCACAATATGAAGAGACAACACAGAGCTATGCCAGCCTAGGAAAATTTGAGACGGATTATACAGAGCTGCTGGATACTTCCCAAAAAGCAGCATCCCATCTGAACTTCTGGAAATATGAAGATCTGGCACAACAGATGTCCGATCTGTCCCAGGAGATAGGGCAGATGAATGCGGCTGTGGCAGAATATCGTCAGGATTATGAGAAAATCGTCCAGACCGTGGAACAGGATGCGGTCTATATCATGGATGATTATGATGCAGACTACCAGAGCGCAAAAGCCAGACTGGAGAATGCCCTGGAGGAATTTGACGAGGCTGCCTGTAAAAGCGGTGCAGAAAAACTGCAGGAGATTTGTGACAATATTGTCAGTGGAAACGAACAGACAGCAAAGGACTACTTAGATAAGACACAGAATATTAAGGATTCCTTCAGCGGATATTATGTACACCCATTTGAACAGTATATGATCGGAGATCTTACCGCTGCTGTAGCCAAAGCCAGGGAAGACAAAGATTATGTGAAACTGAGGGATGACTTTACCCGGTTAAACAGCTGGGCGGAGAAATTCAGTGCGATAGCATATACTAACGAACAGATCGGAAGCTTTGTACAGGCAGATGTATCCTCTCCCACGGAAGTAAAGCTGTATCTGAACGCATATGATTACGATAACTACAATTTTAAGCTGGAAGATTTTGCGATTTATGAGAAATACAACGGGGTATGGCAGGAATGCCAGGCCGAGGATATGTCACAGATCGCAGGAACCCTGTCTATGGATATCGTAGCGGATATATCGGGAAGTATGCGCTTTAATTTCTATGAGATGCAGGAGTCTGTTGATAATTTTGTGAACCAGACCCACTCTGACACGGTGCTGGGACTGTCTACGATCGGTACGATTTATGAGAGATATCAGGATTTCACCACAGACAAGAATGCGGTCACCAATGCGGTATGGAATCTGGATTGCTACGGACTGACCAGCTTATACCAGTCCATGTATTCTTCCGTAGTCTACACTGCATCTGCAGAAGGAGCGAGATGTGTCGTAGCATTTACCGATGGACTCAATGAGCCTTACGGTGCGGGATATGACTACGATGCGCAGGATGTTATAGATGTTGCTACATATTATCAGGTTCCGGTTTATATTATCGGTATCGGAAGCTATGTGCAGGAGGATGAACTTCGGGAGATCGCAGAGGCTACCGGAGGTGCATTTTATGCCAACCGTTCTGTTTATGATCTGAGAAATGTTTATATGGATATTTATCAGGCACAGGGAAGAATGTACCAGCTTACTTATAAGACTTCCGTTCCGAATAATATTAATCGTGACATTTATGTGTTATATGCAGATGACAGTCAGAACCTGGGTATCCGTTTTGAAGAGGAACTGAATGCAGAAGCCTTGCAGAGTGCTTATGCCTCCGCAGGAATCAGCGGTGATGATCCGGCATCTTTTTATACGAATTCCAAGTATTTATCTTCGGATGACCTGGCAAAGCTGGGAGATGATCTGGAAGCAGTACAGACAGTTATCAATATCTATTTTGCCAAGAATGGTTACGCCTTCGGAAGTGGAGAGAATGGACAAAAACAGTTGGCAAAGATGATTGATATGGGTGTCATTACGGAAAACGGAACACTGGATGGAGATACCGTATCGGGAATCCTACACAATGATCCGATCCTGTGGCAGAACTTCAGTGCACTATATAACTATCGTTATGAGATCGTCTATACAACGACGTACGACATTTATTGTAACAATCCGGGAATCAGCTATGAAGATGCGAGAAGACTGGTAAGCCAGCATTACGGAGAAGAGAATGAGACCCGTTTCCAGCCGGTAATCTCTGCGGCATGGAAAAATATACAGGCGGGTAACCAATAAAAGGCTACATAAAAGCTACATCAAACGAGGAGGACAAAAAAATGGCATTATTGGGTAATATTATATGGTTTATACTGGTAGGATGGTGGAGCTTCCTGCTATATGGTCTGTGCGGTGTGTTATGCTGCATTACCATCATTGGAATCCCCATCGGAAAATCACTGTTCCAGTATGCAAAGCTGATGGCACTTCCGTTTGGAAAGGTAATTGTAAAAGAGACGGATATTAAAGGGGTTGAGAATGTCTCTGCTGTGAGAAGGGTGTGTGGTGTGATTGCCAATATTCTCTGGCTGCCCTTCGGCATCTGTTTTTTCCTGGGCAATATTTTGGTGATGATTGCATCAGCGATTACAATCATAGGAATCCCGAATGCTATTGTCATTGCAAAAAGCTGTAAATTCATGCTGTGGCCTGTCGGAGCCAAAGTAATCACCAAGGATGAGTGGGAAACGATCCGGATCCAGAATGCCATGAATACAGCCAATGCACCGGTGAATACATCAGCAATCGCACAAAATAGTAATGCTGCGGAGACACAGAAGACGGCACAGAGCACAGCGGCTCCTAATCAGACCATGGAACACCTGAAGCAGAGCGGAGCACAGACACTGGACAGCCTGAAAGAAAATAGTGGAAAAGCGGCTGCAGCCATTGCAGCTACCAGTGCAGCAGGAATATCTGCCTTACAACAAAAGAGACAGGAAAACACAGAAAAAGCGGTGGCAAAGGGTGCGGATGTCAGTTTCGATGAGGTAGTGGATCAACTCGAAGCAAAGGTTTATAAAAATACGGCAATGTCGTGGGTAATGACTTTCCTGGAATATATTGCTGCGGCAGTTGTAGTGATCTGTATGATCATAGGAATGATCTACTTTGGAAGATTTACATATGCCTTTGGCGGATTATATATTCTGTTCGGAGCTCTGTACGGAATCGTATCAACCCTTCCTATCGTATTTGTGGCGAGTGTTCTTGGTGTGATCAAGAGAAATCATCTGTTTGTAGCAATTTTACTGGGCGTAGAAACTCTGGCGGTACTGCTTATGGGAATTTTGGGATTCGGATTCCGAACGCTGACGTTCTTAAGCCTGGCAGGCGTACTGGTGTGGTATATTCTTACATTTGTTACAAAAACGCAGATGCCGGCATTTCGGAAGAAAGCAGCGACGACAGAAAATGTGTCACCTGCACCTGCAGCGACTGAGACAGTAACTTCCCATTTTTGTGCACAGTGCGGCACGAAAATAACAGGCAACGTTAAATTCTGTCCGAAATGCGGTGCAAGTCAGGGGAATTAAGAAGCAGACAGTAAGATAAGAAAGTACATAGGAGGCGAACATATGCTGGTTGGTTTTATATTGATCCTGTTTGGTACGTGTGCAGCCTTTTTCGGATATCAGATGTACCGTTTCACTGTATTTTTCCAGGGATTTCTGGCAGGAGCCGTGATCGGCGGCATGGTAGGAAGAGGATTTCTGCTATCGTTATTATTGGGGCTTGTTTTTGGAGCCGGTCTTGGCATTATGGCAGTATGTTTGCTTCGCTTAGGCGTATTTTTGCAATGCTTTGTCTGTGCTTTCGGAATTCTGTTTATTCCCGGAGTAATACGGAAAATAATGGGACTTCTGAATTGGCCGTCAATACTACAGTTAGTGCGTGATTATATTTTTACAGGTGAGATTGGTATTGATTTCAGTGAGGAACTGATAGTGTCAGTCATCGTTGGTGTGATTGTCGGAATCATAGGACTTGTGTTTACCAGAATCATGATCACATTAGTATCTGCATTGGCCGGCGGAACAATAGCAGGGATCGGAGTGATTACTGTCTTAAAAGGAATTGCACCTCAACTGGCAGTGATCCTGGGAATTATATTGGCTGTAAGCGGAATCCTATATCAATATTTTGATTGGAAAAAGAAAAATGAGGCTGTCAGTGTGCGGATGGTCACCCAGCCTGCAGCATTGCCGGATGATATGGAAAAACAGCATACAATGGAACCACTCCCGGTAACACAGCCAATACAGAAAGAGCAGATACAGGATACTTTGCATTATTGTGGGCATTGCGGTACACAGATCAGGGGAGCGGCAAAATTCTGTCCTAAGTGTGGAAAGCAGCAATAGGAGCCGGATATTATAGTGGAGCATAACGGAGGAGAAACAAAAAATGGGATTTTTTGACAACAAGAAAGAAATCGTACAGGGACAGGGAAATGCAGTGCAACCGGAGGTAGTGGCTTGCGATAAAGAGCTTGCCGAACTGGAACAGCACAGAAGGGAGCTTTACCTAAAAATCGGAAAACGCTATGCGGAAGAAGTATCGGTAGAAAAAGCAGAGGGAACGCCTTACGAAGAAGATATTACCGGATTAGATAAGATCACAGCGAGAACAGAGCTCCTGAATAAGCGGAAACTGGCAGTACAGGGATTAAAAAAGTGCGAAAAATGTGGGAATGTACTGGGGATTGACAGTGCCTTCTGTAATCAGTGTGGAGAGAAGCTGGAACCGGTCGCTCCGGAGGTACTCACAGATGCTCCGTTATGCCCTAAATGTAAGAATCTGGTAGAACCGGGTGTGCTGTTCTGTACAAAATGTGGAACAAAGCTGGAGAATACCGTGGAAGAGGCAACGGACGCATCGGCAGTTTTAAAATGTCCCGATTGCGGAGCCGAATGTGAACCCGGTGCAAGCTTTTGTATACAGTGTGGCAGAGCTTTATAAGCAAATCTCAACATCCGGCTTGACAACGCAAAAAAATGAGATATATAATAGCGGTATATCAAAAATGCATTGACGAAGAGAGTAACTTTTCCGCAGAAAGGCAAAGCGAGCCGGTGATGGTGAGAGACCGGTGCGAGTAGGGGAATCGTGAAAATCACTTCTGAGCTGTCAGAACAAAAGCCCAGGTCAGTAGTTCTGAACGGAATCCCGCCGTTACCGGGAAGCATATCACTCCTATATAATAGGAAGTATGTTGTAAGAGGTGGTTAACGAATGCATGAGCTTCGTCCTGTTACGGGACGGAGCTTTTTTTGATACTATTCAGGAAAGCATCGAAGTTGCGATTTTGTGAATGAGGCGCTGAATAGTATGATGCTGTAATAAGAAAAGAAAGGAAGCACAGTATGTACAAGCAGGTACCCACAAGCCTGAATTTTGTAGACCGCGAGAAAGCAGTCGAGAAATTCTGGGAAGACAACGACATTTTCAAAAAAAGTATGGAGCATCGTAAGGAAGGCGAAACCTATACCTTCTATGACGGACCGCCTACCGCTAACGGTAAGCCTCACATCGGTCATGTAGAGACCCGTACCATCAAGGATATGATCCCCAGATACCGTACCATGAAGGGATATATGGTTCCCCGTAAGGCCGGCTGGGATACTCACGGACTTCCCGTAGAACTGGAAGTCGAGAAGATGCTGGGTCTGGACGGTAAGGAGCAGATCGAGGAATACGGTCTGGCACCTTTCATTGACAAATGTAAAGAGAGCGTCTGGAAATATAAGGGAATGTGGGAAGATTTCTCCCGTACCGTTGGTTTCTGGGCGGACATGGATAACCCTTATGTTACCTATGATGACAATTTCATCGAGTCCGAGTGGTGGGCACTGAAGACCATCTGGGACAAGGGTCTGTTGTACAAGGGCTTCAAGATTGTTCCCTACTGCCCTCGCTGCGGAACCCCGCTGTCCAGTCACGAAGTGGCACAGGGCTATAAGGCAGTCAAAGAGCGCTCCGCTATCGTACGTTTCAAGGTAAAGGGCGAGGATGCATATTTCCTGGCATGGACCACCACTCCCTGGACCCTTCCTTCCAACGTTGCACTGTGCGTGAATCCGGAGGAGACCTACCTGAAGGTGAAGGCTGCTGACGGTTATACCTATTATATTGCAAAGGCATTGGCAGACAAGGTACTGGGCAGCCTGGCAGAAGAAGGTAAAGCAGCTTACGAAGTACTGGAGACTTATGTTGGTAAGGATCTGGAGTACAAGGAGTATGAGCCTCTGTACAAGTGTGCGGGAGATGCCGCTGAGAAGCAGAAGAAAAAGGCACATTTCGTGACCTGCGATGATTATGTAACCATGACCGATGGTACCGGTATCGTTCATATCGCTCCTGCTTTCGGTGAAGACGACAGCCGTATCGGACGTAACTATGAGTTGCCTTTCGTACAGTTCGTAGACGGCAAGGGTGACCTGACCGCAGAGACTCCTTATGCCGGTAAATTTGTAAAGGATGCAGATCCTTTGGTATTAAAGGATCTGGATGCAGAGGGCAAGCTATTCGATGCACCGAAGTTCGAGCATGATTATCCTTTCTGCTGGAGATGTGATACTCCGCTGATCTACTATGCAAGAGAGTCCTGGTTCATCAAGATGACCGCTGTGAAGGATGATCTGGTACGTAATAATAAGACCATCAACTGGATCCCCGCTTCCATCGGTGAGGGACGTTTCGGCAACTGGCTGGAGAATATTCAGGACTGGGGCGTATCCCGTAACCGTTACTGGGGTACTCCGTTAAATATCTGGGAGTGCGAATGCGGACACCAGCATTCCATCGGCAGCCGTGAAGAGCTGTACAAGATGAGCGGCAATGAGAAGGCGAAGACTGTAGAATTCCATCGTCCTTACATTGACGAGATTACTATCACCTGCCCCGAGTGCGGCAAGGATCTCGTGCTCAAGCGTTCCCGCACCGGCAGCCGGTTCATTGCCTGCTCTGGATATCCGGACTGCAAGCACGCCGAACCCTATTCCACCGGCGTCCCCTGCCCCCGCGAAGGCTGCAACGGCGTGCTTGTGGAGAAAAGTTCCAAGCGCGGCAAGATATTCTACTCGTGCAGCAACTATCCCCAGTGCGATTATGCCCTGTGGGACTGGCCCATCGCTGAGCCCTGCCCGGAATGCGGCTCTCCGCTGCTGGTGCTGAAAAATACCAAGGCCAAGGGCAAGTTCATCGCCTGCCCCGAAAAGACCTGCAAATACACGCGCCCCCTCGAAGGCGGCAGCGAGGACGACGCGGAATAGTTTCCGTTTGACGGAAAATCAGGGCCGGGGTGACGGGCGTTGCGGCGCTTTCACCCCGGCCTTTGTCGGAATACGCCCTTATCCGCAAAAACTTTGCTGAGCCGCTGACCATCGGTTGTATCGCTCCGGACCTCGCCATTCCGCCTTTTATTCAAAGAATAACATATATTACTGGCGAAATGTCCCGCGAAAGCGCTTTTCGGGGACCGTTTTTCCGCCATTGAGCGGTATTTGCACGAATGGCGGGTTCGGGCTATAGTCATGCAGTTTATCCTGATCACCAAGGATATGCCAAACCTACAGCCGCAACCGGCCTGCCCTGTTCCGGCTCTCTTTTCCCATGCGGAACGGAGCAGCCGTTTATTTGAGCGTCGGCAGCCGCTTGTCATAGAGAGGGAGATTTCAATATGCCCATCGAAACATTTCCCATCGGGCCGCTTGAAACCAACTGCCACATCGTCATCAGCGGCTCGGACGCCGTCGCCGTCGATCCGGGCGGGGATTTGAACAGCGGCCTCGGCGAAGTCCTCGCCTTGCTCAAGGAACAAAACCTCACGCTCCGGGCCATCCTGTGCACGCATTTCCACTTCGATCACCTGTATGGCGTGGCGGCCCTGCATGAAGCGACCGGCGCTCCGGTCTACGGCCCCGCCGGGGATGCCTCCCTGCTCGGCACCGAGCTCGGCGGCAGCGGCGCATGGGGTTTCCCTCCGGTGACGACGTTCAAATGGGAAGATTTGAAGGAAGGCCCGCACACCTTCGGTTCGATCAAGTGTGAAGTGCTGACTACGCCCGGACACACGCCCGGCAGCCTTTCCATCTATTTCCCGGAACTGAACAGCATCATGACCGGCGACCTGCTCTTCTACCACTCCGTGGGCCGCACGGACTTCCCCGGCAGCAGCCAGGAAGCCCTGCGCAAGTCGCTGCACAAAAAGATCTTCATCCTTCCGCAGGAAACCGCGGTGTATCCGGGCCACGGCCCCAACACCAACGTAGGCGAAGAACTCGCCAACAACCCGTACCTCTGGCTCTAACGGAACCGCCCTCCTTCCCGGTCCGCGGCTCCGAAAGCATATTCCTCATCTCATTGGAGAGATTTCATGGCTCAGCAGAGAAACATCAAGAAAGTGGTGCTCGCCTATTCCGGCGGGCTGGACACCTCCGTTATCCTCAAGTGGCTTCAGGTGAACTACGGCTGCGAAGTGATCACCATGACCGCCGACGTGGGGCAGGAAGACGACCTGAACGGCGTGGACGAAAAAGCCCTCAGGACCGGCGCGACCAAGGCCTATATCGAAGACCTGCGCGAAGAGTTCGCCAAGGACTTCATCTTCCCCATGCTCCGCTCCGGCGCTCTGTATGAAGGCCGCTACCTGCTCGGCACCTCCGTGGCCCGCCCGCTGATCACCAAGCGCCTCGTGGAAATCGCCCGTGCCGAAGGCGCCGACGCCCTCGCCCACGGCGCGACCGGCAAGGGCAACGACCAGGTCCGCTTCGAGCTGTCCGCCGCCGCCCTCGCGCCCGATCTGCGCGTGATCGCCCCCTGGCGCGAATGGGATCTGATGTCCCGTACCGCCCTGAACTTCTTTGCCGAACAGCACAACATTCCGATCTCCTCCGGTGCGAAGCACTACAGCATGGACCGCAACATGCTCCATTGCAGCTTCGAAGGCGGCGAGCTTGAAGATCCGTGGGAAGAACCCCTCGAAGCCTCCCATATCATGGCCGTCCCGTTCGAGAAGGCCCCTGATGAAGCCGAATACGTCACCATCACCTTCGAACACGGCGACCCGGTCGCGGTGAACGGCGAAGCCCTGTCGCCCGCCCAGATCATGGTGAAGCTGAACGAACTTGGTCGAGAACCGCTTTGTGGGCATCAAGTCCCGCGGCGTGTACGAGACCCCCGGCGGCACCATCATCTACGTGGCCCACAAGGACCTCGAAGGCATCACGATGGAACGCGAAACCATGCACATCCGCGACATGATGATGCCCTCCTACGCCGGAGCCATCTACAACGGTTTCTGGTATTCCCCCGAGCGCGAGGCCATGCAGGCCTTCATCGACAAGTCGCA
>ERZ835051.1684-NODE-1684-length-21993-cov-2.898213_pt1 | contig 21993 bp, 17 predicted proteins | sample MGYA00519575_ERZ835051 | MGnify/ENA primary metagenome ERZ835051 (study PRJEB31850, sample SAMEA3708769) | human gut metagenome | biome: human gut; feature: human-associated habitat; material: faeces | place: China | collected 2014 ... | reverse complement strand
TACCGTAACCTATCTGGCAGCACTGAGCAATGCACCGAGCGGTTGGCCTGTTGACAGCCGTACCGTTTCCACAGAATTCAATCCCTCTGCCGATCCCTCCATCAGTGACGGCAGAAAGCATTATGGCATGGATATCTCCACACAGAGCAGAATCATCCCCATTTATGCAACCGCGTCGGGGACTGTTGTTACCGCACAGTATCATAGCGAATTTGGCAACTATGTTGTGATTGACCATGGTAACGGCTTCACCACCTTATACGCACACTGCACGGATTTAAACGTAGCTGTCGGCGATAAGGTAAAGAAAGGCGATACCATTGCAACCACAGGCAGTACAGGGATGTCCACAGGTGTCCACTGTCATTATGAAATTCAGCTGAACGGGGTATATCAGAACCCCAGAGATTATCTCGGCGAAGAATAAAAAACAGAAAAAATTTAAGGCTGTCCGAAAAATCAGGCAGCCTTTTTTTATTTGCTTAATCGTTTGTACTATCTCCGTTTCCGCTGACGGGAATGGCATCCCCCAGCAGTCTGGGCTTTCGTTTCAGTGCCGCATTGCAGAAATCCTTCGCTCTTGCAAGCATTTCTCGTGCCTCGCGGTAGCCTTGCCCTCTGTAGCTCACATCTGCCGCCGCAACGCCATAGGCATCCAGACCTAATTTCTCCGCGACATATAACGCCCGCGGCAGGTGGTATTTCTGGCTAACGATAATCACCTTTTTCGCACAGAAAATCTCCTTTGCGCGATAGACGCTGTCATAGGTGGAAAAGCCTGCATGATCCATGAAAATATCTGCGGAAGGCACGCCGTTTTCCTTCGCAATATTCTTCATGGTATTTACTTCATCATAGTCTTCTGTGCCATGATCACCGCTCATCAGAAGCTTTTCCGCCGCGCCTGCCCGATAAAGCGCAATGCCCGTTTCCAGTCGGTCGGTCAGCATCAGGCTCGGTGTCCCATCAGGACGCACGCCGCATCCCAGCACCAGAATACAATCCGCATCCTGCTTTGCCGCTTCCTCTGTTGAAAGGATGCGCGCCGCCGTTTCGCTTTTCACATAGGCGCTCAGCCAGACCACCGCCAGACAGCCGGCAATCCCCGCGCAGATTAGAAAAAGAAAAATTCGCTTTGTCCATATTTTCATATCGTTTCCTCATTTCTTCCAAGCTGTTCCTGCCTGTAATATGCAGCCACCTTCGCATAATCCGCCCGTTTCAATTCGGTTTTTCCTTTTTCCGAAAGGGCATAAACGCCCTTTTCCACGCGCACAAACCATTTCTCATAATTGCGGCTGAGAAGCGCAGCCAGCTCTTCTAAGCCCCTTGCGCGCAGCTCCGCCAGAGAAATTTCCCCTTCTCGCTCCAGAATACACGCCAGACGGATGACCCTTTCCCGATAGGCAGTGATAATTTTTCGTCTTGTCATGCCGCCGATATTTGCATCTAGCTGTCTGCCTTCCAGCTCCGCCTGCAGCTGCTCCTTTTTTCGCTTATTCTTACGAATCATGCTGTCCGCAGGTGTCAGTACCACGTCCACCGTTTTCAACGGGCTGTCCAGCGCAACAGTCAGCAGTCCCAATTCCAGACGCTTCAGCAGACGCAGCATGTCCTGCCACGCCTTTTCTCTTGCGCCCTTCTTCGGACGAGGGATTGCCACAAAAACCTCATCCGTCAGGCTTTGCCTCTCCAAGCCCTGATAAACTAGCTTCAGCCCAAAGGCCCTTTTCAGTTCCACCACAACCAGTCTGCCGTTCTTCTCGGCAGCAATATCGCAGTGCTTCACCTCTGCCTGCACCTGATAGCCTTCTTCCTCCAGAAACGCGCGAATCGGCTCATATAAATCTGTTTCCTTAAACTCCGTCATTTCTTATTCCTTCGCCATAAAGGCTTCGATCTCGTCCACTGTTTTCAGCATAGCGGCAGTCATCACCTCATTGCCTTCCGCAGTCACCAAAACATCATCCTCAATCCGAATCCCGATTTCCCATTCCTCGATATACAGTCCGGGCTCTACCGTCAGCACCATACCCGGCTCCAGTACACGGTCGCCGTATCTGCCGATATCATGCGTTTCCGCACCAAGGTAATGGCTCACGCCATGGTAATAATATTTCGCTACATCCTCTCTGGTTTCCACCAAGCCGATTTCCTTTAATGCCGTAAAATAATATTCCTTCAGCAATTCATTCAGACTACTGAACTGCACACCGGGACGAATGGCATCAATGACTCTCCGCTGTCCCTCCAGAACGATATTGTAGACCAGCTTCTGCCGCTCCGTAAATTTGCCATTAACGGGGAAGGTTCGGGAAATATCCCCGTTATACCACTGCCATTGCGCACCTGCGTCAATCAGAATCAGCTCGCCATCGGCAACGGTCTGATTATTTTCCACATAATGCAGAATCGTCCCGCGCTTGCCGCCTGCCGCAATGGTGCGGAACGCCTTTTCTCTTGCGCCATTCACCATCAGCGTATAATCATACGCCGCTTCAATTTCATATTCCTTCTGATTGGGCTTTGCCGTCCGCATCATGGCTTCAATCCCCAGACGGGTAATATCCATGGCTTTCCGCATCCGCTCCAGCTCCCATTCTTCCTTAATCAGACGCATATCGCTGAACAGAGGATACAAATCCCCAATGACCATCTGCGGTGCATGGCAGTGTACCTTCTCCGCAAACCGCAAAGCAGGGGTACGTTCCCCGTGCCATTCTCTGTTTTCCATATCAAGCCAGATTTTCTTAATGCCGCTTCTGAATAAATATGTGGCGAAATCCTCCTCAAAGGCATCAATCCAACCGATATTTTCAATACCGCTTACCGCGGTCGCCTCCTCTGCCGTCATGTTTGCGCCGACCCATTTTGCCATAACGCCGTTATCTCTGGGGATATACAAGGTTTCTTCCACGCCCGTTCTGGTTTTCGCCAGAAAAAGGATGCAGTCCTCCCGTTCAATGCCCGTTACATAATAAAAATTGCGATCGGGAGAAAAGGGGTAATTCTCGTCCCCTCTTTTGATGGGTGCTTTCCCTGCAAACAGCACTGCCGCCGAAAACATTTCCATCCGTGCAAGCAGCTTTTCTCTGTTCTTTTTCCAGATTTCGTTCATTTTTTCTCACCGTTCCCTTCCATCCGAAATAGTCTCTTTTTTCCGAAAAATCCTTACAGCATCTGAGGGGTTTTTCTAAATTTTTTATTCCGCAATCAAAAATTCCTTGTCTGCAAAAAAATTCTTCAGTGCTTTTTTCTCTGCTGCAACCCTGCCCTGCACCGCATCAGGCTTGCCGCCGCCCTTACAGCCGAAGGGCTCCTTCATTTCATCGGTATAGGCGCGCGCGTCCTTCTCCGCACTCAAGAGAACAAAGACATAGCCCTCGTCTGCCTTGGAAAATACCGCCGCACGCTTTGCGCCCTTCTGCAAAAGCAAATCCGCAAAATGCGTCAAATCCTTACTGTTCAAGCCCTCGCCGAAGAACAGGATATTTTCCGTTCCTTCGGGCACCTGTTCCGCCTTGAGCGTGAAGTATTTCCATTTTAACTGATTCAGATTCTGCACCAGCTCATCCCGCTCCGCCAGAACATTTTTCACTGCGCTGTCTGCCTTAACCGCAGGCACAGAAAGCAGCCTGCCAACCTCTGCGGAAACGTCGTTTTTCTTACGGAACTCCTGCAATGCACGCTTGCCGCAAAGCAGTTCCAAGCGTGTGCCGCCCTTATAATTCTGCGCGCCGATAATCTTAATCTGCCCGATTTCGCCTGCCAGCTTTACATGTGTTCCACAGCAGGCACAGCAGTCATACTCGCCCACATTCACAATGCGCACCTGTCCTTCCAGTTCCTTTTTGCTGCGATATTCCAGCTTCGCCAGCTCCTCCTTTGAAGGATAGCGAATCCCGACGGGCACATTTTTCCAGATGGCCTCGTTTGCTTTTTCCTCTAAATAAGGCAAATCCTCCGCAGGAATTTTGGTATTCAAATCAATCGTAATGCTTTCCTTTCCCATGTGAAAGCCGACATTGTCACAGCCATATCTGCCGCAGATGACACCGCTGAGAATATGCTCCCCCGAATGGTTCTGCATCAAATCAAAGCGATGCTCCCAATCAATCTCACCTTCCACCTCTGCACCGACAGGCAGCGGCTTATCTGTTGTATGAACAATGTCCTCACCTCTTTCATGCACATCCAATACACGCACACCTCCCAGAACACCGATATCCGCAGGCTGTCCGCCTCCCTCAGGATAGAAAAGCGTTCTGTTCAGTATGACTGTCCAATGCTTCTTTTCTTCTGTACAGTCCAGTACTCTTGCGGTGAATTTTGTTGCATAGGCATCTCTATAATATAATTTCTCGGTCATGGTTTTTCCTCCGTTTTTCTGAAATCCTACAGATAAAGTATAGCATATTTCAGACAAAAGAAAAAGCGGTGTGTCTGCTGACACACCGCCTATCGTCAAATATGAAATTATTTGTCAACGGAAGGAGCAACATCGTCCATCCATTTCATCAGACCGCCCATTTCAGCGTCCTTATCCCAAACATATTTCTTCGTTTCGGAAGCGATTACGCCGCTCAGACCGAGCAGTGCAATCAGGTTCGGGAATGCCATACATGCGTTCAATGTATCGGCTACGTTCCAAACAACTTCCAGAGTCGCGGAGCAGCCAACCAGTACAACGATTGTCCATGCAACACGGAAAGGCTTAATTGCCTCTACGCCTACCAGATATACCCATGCACGTTCGCCGTAGTAAGCCCAACCAAGGATGGTGGACCACGCAAATGTAATCAGACCGAATGTCAGAACTGCAGGCCCGATAACAGGGATTGCATTGAAAGCACCTGCTGTCATCTGTGCGCCCTTCAAACCTTCCATACCTACGGGGTCTTTAATGATGGAGGATACCAGAACCAGACCTGTCAGCAAGCAAACTACGATTGTATCCCAGAATACACCGGACATGGAAATCAGAGCCTGTCTGGAAGGGTTTCTTGTAGCTGCACATGCGTCAACGATAGGAGCAGAACCCAGACCAGATTCATTTGTGAACAGACCACGAGATACACCGGCACGGATACACGCTACTACCGTTGCACCAACAAAGCCGCCGCCGACTGCCTGAGGATTGAATGCGCCATGAATAATTGCGGAGAATGCTGCCGGAATATATGCGCCATTGATGACACAAATAACCAGACAACCTAAGATATACAGACCAGCCATCAGGGGAATCAGCTTTTCACATACTTTGGAGATGGACTTAACGCCGCCCAGAATTACCAGACCTGTAGCAATCATTAAAATAATACCTGTGATAACCTTTGGAACACCAAATGTACCGCTTACGGATTCTGCGATAGAGTTGCCCTGTGTCATATTACCAATGCCGAAGCAGGCAATACCTGTAAGGATTGCAAAGAGAACGCCCAGCCACTTCTGACCCATACCTCTTTCCAGAGCGTACATGGGACCACCGATGAAGGAACCGTCTTTTGCTTTTACACGATATTTTACCGCCAGTGTTGCTTCACCGAATTTTGTTGCCATACCAAACAGACCTGTAAGCCACATCCAGAATACAGCACCGGGGCCGCCTGCGCCGATTGCAGTTGCAACACCTACGATATTACCGGTACCGATGGTAGCCGCAAGTGCTGTTGCCAGCGCACCGAAGCCCGATACGTCACCGCTTGCCTCCGAATCCGGTGTAACGGAAAGCTTAATCGCTGTAATGGTTTTTCTCTGAATGATTCTTGTTCTGAATGTCAGATAAACGTGTGTACCTACCAACAGGATCAGCATGACAGGCCCCCACACAAAGCCATTGATTTTTGTTACAAAAGCGTTAAAAGTTTCTAACATACCTACTTCCCTCCTCTTTTCTTTTAAAAAAGATGATCTTCCTTTTTTTGCATCAGCATCGAAATCAGAGTTGCGCGCGTTTCTGTTTTTCAAAAATACTCATACATCATTCCATTCGGAACACACCTATATGATACATAAAAAATGACTATAACGCAAGATATTTTTTGATAATTTTCAATTTTTTTCCATTTTTAACATAACTTTTTATATGTTATATCTATTAAAACTGTTGATTTTATCTGTTTTTTATGCACTTCGACATCAACAAAAAGACATCTGTCCGTTAAAAAAACGTGAATTTATTTCGTTCAGCGGATAAACAGAAATCCATTTAAACATTGAGAAATCAACATTTTCCGATGTTTTTATAAAAGCAACGACAAAATTCACATTTTACCGATATTGTTATATTGCACAAAAAATTTTTACGTTTTCTTAACACTGTATGCAAAAAACAGAGCACTCCTATTCCCGCTATATACGCCTCTCTTTCGACCCAAGCTCCAATAATCCAATCAGGCTCCGGAACGCCATGCAAAGTCATTGATGGCGCACTTATGAAACGTCTCCATTTCCTTTCCCTCCTTTTTTGAAAATATCGGAATGCTGTCCGAAGTGTTTCTGCTTCGGTATACTTGGAATTTATTCGTTTTCCGCGAGAAATATGCCATCTGCGCCCGTTCAGATTGTATTAAAAAACGGAAGAAACCCTTTTTTGAGGTTTCCTCCGCTTTTATAGGTGCTATGCTTACAGCTCTTTGTTTTCTTCTTCCACAATGGCTTCTGCGATTTCCTGCTCATCCGCTTCTTCTGCTTCCTCATCTGTATCTGTATCTTCGGTTTCCTCATCCTTCGGCTCACGCATCAGGCGCAGTGCCACAACCAGAATTACAACGGCAACCACAATCTGCGGAATCGTATAGCTGAGTGCCCATGCAAAATCAGGGATATAGAAAAACCGCTCCATCAGGTACATTGCCTGCTTCCACAGTTCGGAAAGGGCAATCAGGAGCAATACAAAGCCGAACACGCGGCGGTGCTTGGGACTGCATTTCCATTCTCTGTTCAAATTTACATAATCCGCAAAAATAAATTTGTCTTCAACTGCCGCAAATTCCTCCTCCGTCATGCGCCGCAGATTATGCGTGTGGAAAAAGCTGTAGCACCATACAATCGGGCAGATAAAGAAGATCAATTCCTCAAAGCCCAGCCATGCCGCTAAGGCAATCGTACCAAAAAACAGCCCCATCAGGCTGACCCCCTGCCGATACAGCCCCAGATACATCTCCCCCGCGCCCGGGCAGCAGGAAAATACCAATGTAAAAAACCGATTCTTTTTATTTGTCATAAAAAACGCCTCCTATATTTGATTTTTTCACCTGTCTGTATCATAGCAGAGAAGTTTTAGACTTTTTTTCAGCAATGTTTAAGGTTTTCTAAAGAATCGCAGAATATTTTCGCAATAAAAAAGAGCCGCAAGCGACTCTTTTTTTATGACTACCTTATTCTTCTGCTTCCGTTTCAAATCCCGCCGCCTTTTCGCCGCCGGGGAGAAATTTTTCAATCTCCGCCCAGAGCTCCTCCACGCCCGTTTTCTTCTCACCGGAGAAGGGAATCAGCACATCCTGCGGCTGTAATTTCAGCGTTTTTCGAATCACCGCAAGCTGCTTTGGAATCTGGCTGCGGTTCAGCTTATCGGATTTTGTTGCCGCAATGATGATATCAAAGCCGAAATGCTTCAGCCAGTCATACATCATAATATCATTCTTCCCGGGCTCATGGCGAATATCAATCAGCAGGATAATCGCACGCAGCTCCTCTCTGCGTGTCAGATACTCCTCCATCATCTGCCCCCATTTTGCTACTTCGGATTTCGGCACCTTCGCATAGCCATAGCCCGGCAGGTCAACCACATACATCATATCATTCACACCATAAAAATTGATGGTGCGTGTTTTTCCGGGCTGAGAGCTGGTTCTTGCCAGTGCCTTTCTGCCCAGAATCGCATTGATAAGAGTAGATTTTCCGACATTGGATTTTCCGGCAAAGGCAATCTCAGGCTTGCCATCCATAGGATAATGCGAAAAATTCGTCCCGATATATTTCAAATCACATTGCTTTACCTTCATGCGTCTTTTTCTCCCTTCACCAATGCCGTCTGCAATACATCCTCCATGGTTTCTGCCAGAACGAACTGCATCCCGTCCTTGATTTCGTCCATAATTTCATCTAAATCCTTTTTGTTTTCCTTAGGCAAAATCACGGTTTTAATACCGACCTTTTTCGCCGCAAGCACCTTTTCCTGCAAACCGCCAATGGGCAGCACTCTGCCGCGAATCGTAATTTCCCCTGTCATGGCAACATCATTACGCACCTTTCTTCCCGTCAGCGCGGAAATGATTGCCGTTGCCATCGTTACGCCTGCGGAGGGCCCATCCTTGGGCGTTGCTCCCTCAGGAATGTGGATATGTATGTCCTTCTTCTTATAAAAATCAGGCTCCAGCTTGAAGCGTTCATTCTGAGAGCGAATGTAGCTGACAGCCGCTTCCGCAGATTCCGTCATCACCTTCCCCAGATTGCCCGTCACGCGGAATTTGCCTTCTCCGGGCATACAGTTCACCTCAACAGAAAGCGTTGTGCCGCCGACTCTTGTCCATGCCAGACCACGCACAATGCCGACCTGCGGCTCTTTGTAAATTGTATCCGGCATAAATTTTCTTGCACCTAGAAGCTGTTCCAGATTTTTCTTCGTAACCGTAAGTGTTTTTCTTTCGCCCGAAAGAATCATCTTCACCGCCTTACGGCAAACTTCGCCAATGGTGCGTTCCAGCTGACGCACGCCTGCTTCTCTGGTATAGCCGTCAATGATTTCCTCCATGGCATCCGCTTTTATTTTCAGCTGCTTTGCGGTCAGTCCATGGCGTTTTCTCTGCTTTTCAAGCAAATGCTCCTCTGCGATGTGCAGCTTTTCCTGCGCGGTATAGCTGGAAAGCTCTATTATCTCCATTCTGTCGCGCAGAGGCCCCGGAATGGTATCCAGACTATTTGCCGTACACATAAACAATACCTTCGATAAATCATACGGCAGCTCTACAAAATGGTCACGGAAGGTGCTGTTCTGCTCGCCATCCAGAACCTCAAGCAATGCCGCCGCAGGGTCACCATTATGGGAAACGCCAAGCTTATCCACCTCGTCCAGAAGCATCAGCGGATTGATGGTACCTGCCTGCTTCATGGCATTGCGCCGATATAGGTCTTTCTGTGTCCGCGGATTTCCGCTTCATCCTTCACGCCGCCCAAAGACATCCGCACATAGTTGCGGTTGAGTGCCTTCGCAACGGAACGCGCGATTGAGGTTTTCCCGACCCCGGGAGGGCCGACCAGACAAAGGATGGTTGCATGCTCCTCCGGTGCATTTTTGCGGACAGCAAGGTATTCCAGAATACGCTCCTTCACCTTTTTCATACCATAATGATCCTCATCCAGAATTTTTTCCGCTTCCGCTAAATCAAAGGCTTCCTCTGTGGTTTCCACCCAAGGCAGGGAAAGCAGGGTTTCGATATAGGTTCTGGAAACATTCGATTCGGGAGAGGTTACGGGAATCTTGAGCATGCGGTCGATTTCCTTTTCAATCGTATCCCGCACATGCGCAGGGGGATTTTTTTCATCCAGCTGTGTGCGGTATTTCGCCGCATCTGCGCCAACGCCGTCCTTGTCACCCAATTCCTCTTGAATTACCTTCATTTCCTCGCGGAGATAATATTCCCTCTGATTCTTGTCGATTCTCTGCTTTGTTTTGTTTTCGATTTCGCGCTTGATTTGCAAAACCTGACACTCGTGCTGCATGGTAGTAATCACCATTTCCAGACGTTCATAGGGATTCAGCCGTTCCAAGAATTCCTGCTTTCTGTTGTAGGCAAGCTCCATCCCTGCGGCAATGACATCCGCAAGCGCCCCGGGTCTTTTCGCCGCTACCACATTGCCCATCAGATCCAATGCGGCAGTATTATTCGCCAGCTTCAGATAATTATCATATTCCTCCACCGCAATTTTCATAATTGCCTGCTCCTGCTCGCTGGGTTCTTCCTCAAAATCCTGCGCAATGGTCGTAATTTCGGCATAATCGCAGTTTTTCACATGGATATTCAAAAGTCTGCCGCGGTTTTTCCCCTCCACCACAACATGTGTCAGATTGCCGGGCAGCTTCAGCACCTGCTTCACCTCTGCCAGAACGCCGATGTCATATAAATCATTTCTGGAAGGATCGGGAATAACAGGATCCTTCTGCGTTACCAGAAAAATTTCCTTTCCGTTTTCTTCTGCCGCCTGCAGCGCATCCAGAGATTTCTGTCTGCCTGCCGGAAAGCTGATTGCCATTCCAGGGAAAATGCTCATGCCCCGCAGTGCAATCATCGGCACAAGAATCGCTTGTTTCTTTTCCATTCTTTTCACCTCGTATATCAACTTTTAAAAAGCTTCATTTTATTTATTTTTATGTATTTATCCGACGAAAAAATCAAGCTTCCGCCTTAACTAAATAGTATACAATAAATCCCTTCCATGGTCAAATCCCAGCTTTCTGCCGAAAAATAAAATCCCGTATCCAAGCTATTTCTCCTGCACCATCCATAAAAATACGCTCTCCCGTACTATTTTCAGAGAAACCGAATAATTCGTTTCAAAAAAGCTCCACGCGGAGCCTTCTCCCGCGCGGAGCTTTTGCATTTCATTTTTACCCAATTTCCTTTTCCTGCAAAAAATCAATTCCTTCCGAAAGTGCCGCGCCCTCAGAAAGAAACGCCGCACCGAGCAGCTCCTGCACGGTTGCAACAGGAATGACCTCTATTCCCAAATTGTGATAGTTCTCCTTCCAATTCTGCTCCGGAATCAAAACCTTCGCCGCGCCTGCCTCCTTTGCCGCCGCAAGCTTCTGCTCCACGCCGCCAACAGGAAGCACCTGTCCATGCAGACCGACTTCCCCCGTCAGCGCAAGGGTATGGGCTACAGGTATTTCCGTAAAAGCGGAATAAACTGCAAGAAACATTGCTACCCCCGCGGAGGGCCCATCCACAGGAATCCCTCCGGGGAAATTCAGATGCACATGGAAATCCTGCGCAGTAAAGCCGAACTGCTCCAGCAGTGTAAGCACATTCTCCGCCGCAGAACGAGCATTGCTCTTGCGTTTCGCCGTTCCCTGCCCGTTTTTCATCTCTTCCTCCTCTACGATGCCCGTCACCGTTAAGCCATTTCCGCCCTTTTGCACCACCGCTTCTACGGAAAGCAGCGTCCCTCGGTCATTGCCCTGCACCCCCAAGCCGTTTACCACACCAACCTGCGGCTGCTTCGCGATTTTCTGCCGATACAGCGGCTGATATCTGCCTGCCTCTGCCGCCCATTCCAGTTCCCTTGCCGTAATCTTCTTTTTCCCCTCCATCCACGCCAATGAGGTCAGCGACTGCACAAGATTTACTGCATCTCTGCCACCGCCTGCATACGCCGCAATCCTGCCGCAAAGCCCCTCCTCATAGGAAATGCCCGCACGCCGCAGGCTGTTTTCTGCGATTTTTTCCACCGCGGTTCTGTCCAGTGGCTCAAAAAAGATTTCCGTACACCGGGAACGCAATGCTTCGGGAATTTCCTGCGGACTACGTGTAGTCGCTCCAATCAGCCGAAAATCCGCAGGCATCCCTTTCCGAAAAATCTGATGGATATAGGGCGGAATACTTTTGTTACTGCTGCTGTAATAGCTGCTCTGAAAGCGTGCCACCCTGTCCTCCAACACCTTCAAAAGCTTATTCATCTGCACCGGATGCAGCTCCCCGATTTCATCAATAAACAGCACACCGCCGTGCGCTTCGCAGACTGCCCCCGGGCGCGGTCTGGGAATCCCCGCGTTGCCAAATGCCCCTGCGCCCTGATAAATCGGATCATGCACAGAGCCAAGCAAAGGGTCTGCAATGTTGCGTTCATCAAACTGCAGGGTGGTCGCATCAATCTCCACAAACTTCGCCTTTTCTTTAAAAGGAGAGTCCTTTCTTTTTTTCGCTTCCTCCAGAATCAGCCTCGCCGCCGCTGTTTTCCCCACGCCGGGAGGGCCGTAAATCAGAATATGCTGCGGATTGGGGCCGCAGAGTGCTGCACGCAATGCCTTGATGCCGTTTTCCTGTCCGATGATTTCTTCCAGCGTCTGCGGTCTGGTCTGCTCCGCTAATGGTTCTGTCAGCTTTGTTTCCTCCATTGCCATCAGCTTATCCATCTCTACAATATTATCCTCACACCGCAAGCCCTCTCCTGCACCTTTTCTGCGGCTGCTCTTCCAAAAATACCATGCGCCCAGCCCGAAAAACAAAAGCTGCGCCCATGTCAAAAGATTCCATTCCAAGCTCCCATCTCCTTTTTCCAATCTTGGAAATAGTATCTCTCAACAGGGCGAAATTATCCGCACAAAAAAACGGCATCACATAACAGGCTTGTGACACCGTTTTTATCCTTTTTATCCTTTTTATTTTCTTTTTTCTCCTTACAGCACCAACACCGTTGCAATGCTGAAATAAACCACCAGTGCAATCGCATCCACAACCGTAGAAATCAAGGGGCCCGCCATCATCGCAGGGTCAAGCTTGACTGCCTTTGCCAGAATAGGCAGGATACAACCCAGTGTTTTCGCCAGAACAACCGCAACACCCATACTGAGGGAAACCGTCAGGTCAATATTAAACGGGGTCGAATGGTCGAAAAAGGTCATACGAATCATATTGACCATCGCCAGAATCAGACCACAGAGGATACCGACGCGCAGCTCCTTGAACACAACCTTAAACGTATCACGCATCTGAATATCACCCAGCGCCAGACCACGAATAACCATGGCAGAGGCCTGCGAACCGGCGTTACCGCCCGTACCGGTGATGATTGTCATAAAGCTGGAAAGCATAACAACCGAATCCAGAAGGCTTTGATACATCCCGATAACAAAGGCACTCAGCGTACCGGAAATCATCAGCACGCAAAGCCACGGAATACGATTCTTCACCAGTGCGAATACGCTCATTTTCAGGTATTCATCATCCGAAGGCAGGACAGCATTCATCAGTTCCATATCTTCTGTGGTTTCCTGTTCGATAACGTCCACGATATCATCGACCGTGATAATGCCGACCAGTCTGCCCTCCGTATCCGTTACGGGCAGTGCCATCCAGTTATATTTCTTGAAGATATTTGCAACCTCCTCCTGGTCATCTAATGTGTGTACGGAAATAACGTCATCCTCCATCAGATCCCCAACCAGACTGTCATCCTCCGCACAAATCAGGGTTCTCAGAGGAATAACCCCCAACAGCTTTCGCTGTGCATCCGTCACATAGCAGGTATAGATGGTTTCCTTATCCATCCCAACACGCTTGATTTCGCTCAGCGCCTTTGCAACAGTCATATTGGCACGCAGGCGCACAAATTCGATTGTCATCAGGCTGCCTGCGGAATTTTCGGGATAATTCAGAAAACGGTTGATCAGCTGTCTTGTGCCTGCATCGGTGTTTCGCAGCACCTTTTTCACCAGATTGGCAGGGGCTTCCTCCAGAAAGTCCACCGTATCATCCAGAAACATTTCGTCCACGATATTGCGCACCTCTCGGTCGGTAATGGACTGCACAATATGCTCCTGTGTATCATTATCCATATAGGAGAACACCTCTGCCGCAACATCCTTCGAGAGCAGACGGAAGATAAAAAGCTGCTTTTCCGCCGTCAGTTCCTCAAAATATTCCGCAATATTGGCAGGCTGTTCCTCATTTAATTCCTGCTTTAGCTGCAAATACTGTCCACCGTCCATCAAGGCCGTATAATTATCAAACAGAATCTGCATTTCTTCATTCATGTCACTCATTTTTTCACCCCAAATTCAAATAAAAAAGCACCGTATGCCTTCCAAAAAAGTTTCTCCGCATACCGTGCATTCATTCAAAAAAGGGCATAAAAAACCACAGTCAACTCTGTTGTATCCAAAAAAGCTGACCGAAATGCACGGTAAAATTTTTCTCAGATCGTCGATAGCCCTCAGGCTCTAAAGGAATGGTATCTTTACTATGACTGCCGTCCATTTCGTTCACCTCGCTTTGACTGTACGATTTTTCACTCACTATATCCAGTATATGCCTTGATAATTTTTGCGTCAACACTCTTTACAAAAATTTATCAAAAGTTTTTGAATTGTGTTGGATGAAATTGATTTTTTTGTTATACTATGGTTGAAAAAAAGCAAATTTTGCAAAAAATACAGGAAAAACCCCAAAAAAGCATAGGAGGAATTTTTATGGCTTTGAAGGAAACCATTCAGGAATTTAAGGAATTTGCCATAAAGGGCAATGTGGTAGATATGGCTGTCGGCGTAATCATCGGCGGCGCATTCGGCAAAATTGTTACTTCTTTTGTTAATGATTTGATTATGCCCATCATCGGCAAGCTGACAGGCGGCGCAGATTTCAGCCAGCTTTATCTGCCTTTGGACGGCAATCATTATGCCACCCTTGCAGATGCGCAGGCGGCAACCGCAACCATCGCATACGGCTCCTTTCTTACACAGGTGCTTGATTTTCTGATTGTGGCAATCGTCATCTTTGCGGCGCTGAAGGTGCTGGTGAAGCTGAAACGCCCTGCCGCTCCCGTAGAAGAAGCACCCACAACGAAGGTCTGTCCCTTCTGCAAATCCGAAATTGCAATTGAGGCAACCAGATGCCCCCATTGCACCTCTCAGCTGGAGGGTTGATTTCCAAAAAAACAAAAGCGAAGTCCTCATTTTCACAAGGATTTCGCTTTTTTATTTTTTCTGTTTTTTTGCTTCAGCCTTCCTGTGCGGCAAAAACCTTTTCTATCTCCGCCAGAAGCTGTTCGGGGTCTATCTCCCGTCCCGTATAATCCAGCTCCATCAACTTTTCGCTGTCCATGCAAAGCACATGATAGCTAACCGATTCGCTCCACTCCGTGCGGCAGACATGCAGGCAGGAAAACGCAGGATATTCCATGGAAATTTCCTCAGAGGCAGGGAACTCATGCCCCCTCTCCTGCCATCTTTCTTCGGTCAGCCTTTCATTCTCGATATTCTTATCATATTGCTTTTCGGCATCCCGTTCCCGGCGGAAGCAGGTATAGCGCGTATTCAGATGCCATTCTGCTCCTTCTGCGTTCTGCATATACTGCTTGGTTTCCAAATCTCGTTTTGTCCGCAGTTCAAAGCGATGCTCCACGCCGTAGTTATAAAGTCCCCCCATCCGCTTTATCGTCTGATACATCATCCCATCAAACTGATTGGCGCTCATGTGAAGTCCCTCCTGCGCAGGGTCAACGCTTTCGCCGCATCGGGTCAGGGGTTCATCTATCAGACTTTCCAGACGCACCGCAGGCAGCTTGGCGTAGGTGCTTTTCTTCGGCAGGTCGAAGGTTTTATCATTAAAGTTGCCGCCATAATAGGTTCCGCCGACAACAAGAACAACGCCCACCAGCGCCAGAAGCGCCTTTATCACGCGATCCTTGCGCCAGTTTGTGTATTCATCGGGAATATCGCCATCCTCGACCCTCTCCTTTTTCCGCCGCAGCTTGCGTATCTCCCAATAGCCGCCTGCAAAAGCAATCAGAGCAGTTGGCCCAAAGAATCTCAGTGCAATCAGAAGCGTATCTCCACTCAGCGCCGCCCTTCCCATGCTGAAGACGCACACAGCCAGAATAACCAAAGCAATCAAGAGCCCAATCTTTGTTTCACGAATACTCCCTTTCTCCTTCTCTATTTTTTTATCCAAATCCCGCAGCACCGCTTCCTGCGACACCTCCGGCTCATCCGCACTGCATTCCTTTGCAAAAACATAGTCCAACTCATAATGGCAGACCTCCTGCCAGCCATCCTTCGCATATTCCGCCCGTTCCTCATCCGTCGGTATATGCTCCAGAGTTTCTATGCGGTAGCGCAGGTGCTGCGGCTCGTCCTCGCGAAAGATGTATTTCAGAGGTGTCATCTCCTCCAGAAGCAAGCCCTGCTCTGCCATCTCCTTCAGATAAAGCTCGCCCAATGTTCCTGCGGATCTCCATTTTTTAATACGCCTATCATCTCTGCTCATGCATCTGTCCCCCTTACGATTTCCGTCCCTTCCTTCTTTGTCGAAATCTTCTGTTTCATATATACCATACCTTTGTCCAACAAGGAAGTCCTTTTCCGGAATCGTAAGAAAATTGTAAGAAATGGCAGAAAAAAGAGAGAACTTCTCATTCTCCCTTTTTCCCTGCTCTCTATTCCTTATTTTTCATGTATGCGTTTGCCCGTCATGTGTTCAATCGTAATCTCGTAAAGCTGCACCGCATGGATACTCTTTGCGATTTCCGCCTCAGCCTCCTCTTTTGTGGGGTAATATTTCAGTGCCAGCTCTCGCACTCTGTCCTCCGTCTGCCCTGCGTCCGCAACCAGCTTACATCTGCCGAACACAATCACGCTGTGCAGATAGGGTGCCCAGTCTCCTTCTTCAAAGCTTTCGTTGCCATAAACGGTGAAGCAGACCTTATCGTCCCTTTTCAGCGCATCCACCTTATGTCCTGCCTTGCCGCCATGGATAAAGATTTTTCCCTGCGCGTCGTCATAATAATAATTGACAGGAATCGCGAAGGGGTAGCCCTCATCCCCATTCACCGCAAGAATTCCTCTTTTTTCTGCGGAAAGCAGTGCCTTCGTTTCCTGCGCGGAAAGCGCCTGCTTACTTCTTCTCATTGGTCTGAACATCTTCTTCTCCTCCTTTATATACTTAAAAAGCCCGAAGGAATCCCCTCGGGCGGCTTTGCTTAATATTTTTTCAGAAAATTGCCAAATTTCGTATACTGCCCCATCCATGTCAAATCGACCGTACCCGTCGGGCCGTTTCTCTGCTTCGCAATAATCAGCTCTGCCTGATTTTTCTTTTCCGTATCGGGGAAGTAATATTCATCACGATAAAGAAAGGCAACTACGTCCGCATCCTGCTCAATCGCGCCGGACTCACGCAGGTCGGAAAGCATCGGGCGGTGATCCGCACGCTGTTCACAGGCACGGCTCAGCTGACTCAGCGCAATCACAGGTGCTTCCATCTCTCTTGCAATCGCCTTAAGGGAACGGGAAATTTCAGAGATTTCCTGCTGACGGGAATCGTTTCTGCTATTGCCGCTCATCAGCTGCAAATAGTCAATCACGATAAGCCCCAACCCTTTTTCCACCTTCAATCGGCGGCATTTGGAGCGCACCTCCATCGGGGTCACCCCGGGGGTATCATCAATATAAATCGGGGCTTCGGAAAGGGGACCCATAGCGTTAATCAGCTCCGCCCAGTCGTTTTCCTCCAATTCCCCGGTACGCAGCTTCTGTGCATCAATCATGGCCTCGGAACAGAGCATGCGGTTGACCAGCTGCTCCCGGCTCATTTCCAGAGAGAACACCGCCGTCGGCACATTGGCGCGAATCGCCGCATTCTGGATGATATTCAGCGCAAATGCCGTTTTCCCCATGGAAGGACGCGCCGCAAGCAGAATCAAATCCGATTTTTGCAGACCTGCCGTTTTGGCATCAAAATCCAGAAAGCCCGTCGGCACGCCTGTCAGCTTGCCCTTGGAACGGTAGATATCCTCGATTTTTTCAATCGAGCTGACCGCGATATCTCTGATATGATGGAACTGCTCGGAATGGCGCTTCTGCATGATGTCAAAAATGCTTTTTTCCGCCGTATCCATAATGGCATTGACATCCTCTTTGCCCTCATAGCTCAGCTGAGAAATATCTCCGGCAGTGCGAATCAGACGGCGCAGAACGGATTTTTCCTCCACGATTGCCGCATAATGGCGCACATTGACGGAGCTGCCGACTGCGGAAGAAAGGTTTGCCAGAAAAGGCAGACCGCCTATCTGCTCAAACTGCCCTTTTTCCTCCAGCTTATTCTTGACTGTAATCACATCAATGGGAGAGCCGGAACGATATAATTCCTCCGCCGCTTCAAAAACCATGCGATGGTCAGGGCGATAAAAATCCTCCCCGCGCAGCACCTCAAGCGCAACAGATGCCGCTTCTCTGTCCAGAAACATGGAACACAGGACAGCCTGCTCCGCCGTTTCATCATGGGGCGGCACACCGCGCATATATTCTGTTTGCTTTTCCTGTTCTTCCATGTTTTCCGCCTCCTGTACGGGGACTTACGCTTCTACGATTTTCACCTTTACCTCTGCCGTTACCTTGGGATGCAGCTTAATCACTGCAGTTCTTTCGCCAAGCATTTTGATGTAGCCGTAGGTGATCGGCAGAATCGAGGCGCTGCCGAACGGCGCCGCCGCAACGGAAGTGATTCCGTTTTCGCCGCCCGTTTCGACCAGCGGATGGCTCGGCAGGAATTCGGCCAGATGCTGGGTGACGCAGATCGGTCCGACGCCCGGGCCGCCGCCTTGATGGTAACAACCTTATCCTCCAGCTCCTTTGCAGTTGCCTGCGCCTTTTCCAGCTCCTCCTGCTTACGCTTTGCCTCTGCCTTCTGCTTCAGCTCATAATCATTCAGATTGCTTTTTGTTGCTTCCACAGCCAGCTTTCTGGGCAGCAGGAAATTCTTTGCATAGCCCTCGCTGGCATTGATTAAGTCGCCTTTTTTGCCGACGCTTTTTACGTCCTGTAATAAAATCATCTTCATGTCGTTTCCTCCTTCAAATATTCATCAATGGCACTGCGTACCCTTTCCTTTGCTTCTTCCGCGCTGCAATCCTTAAGCTGCGCCCCGGAAACGGTGAAATGGCCGCCGCCGCCCAGTTTTTCCATAATTCTCTGCACATTCACATCCCCAAAGCTGCGTGCGCTGACATAAACCACATCATCCACCTTGCAGCAGACAAAGGATGCCTTAACCCCTGTTACATTCATTAAATCATCCGCCGCCTGTGCCGCCGTCAATGTGGAATTCTCCCGATTGGCAGGGCATACGGAAAGCGCCATGGAGCCAAGATACAGCTCCGCATCACGCACAGCGGTTGCTTTTGCCTTATAGGAATCAATATCATTCTGGAACAGCATACGCACACGGATACTGTCTGCCCCGTTGCGGCGCAGAAATCCTGCGGATTCAAAGGTAATCGCACCCGTTTTGACTGCGAAATTCTTGGTATCCACGGTAATGCCTGCCAGAAGCGCATCTGCCTCGATGGAGCGCAGCTTGATCTTCTTGCCGATATGCTGAATCATTTCCGTAATCAATTCAGACGTAGAGGATGCGTAGGGCTCATGATAAAGCAGAACCGCCTGCTCAATGAAATCCTGCGCGCTCTTTCTATGGTGGTCAAACACAACGATTTTCTTTGCCGCCTCCAGAACGGAAGGGCCTTCTACCATACTGGTGCGGTGCGTATCCACAACAATCACCAGTGTTTTATCATCCATTTCCTTCAGTGCATCCTTTTCCTTCATAAAAGCAGTCTGATAATATTCATCCTGCGCCATCTGCTCGGAAATGCACTTAATCCCTGTGCTGACCTCATTCATCACAATGCGGCATTTTTTGCCCATAGCTCTTGCAATGGCACAAATCCCCATGCTGGAGCCAAGGCTGTCCAAATCCCCATTGCGGTGTCCCATAACCATAATAGACGAGGATGCGCCCATCAACTCCCACAGAGCATCTGCCTTTACGCGCGCTCGAATACGCCCGTTTCTGCCAACCTCGCCTGCCTTTGCGCCGTAGAACAGGTATTTTTCGCCTTCCTTAATCAGCACCTGATCCCCGCCGCGTCCCAATGCAAGGTCAAGCGCCGCCTTCGCACTCTGCATGGCATCCTCCAGAGAGCCGCCGCCAATGCCGACCCCCATACTCATCGTTACAGGAATATGCTCGCCAACATTGATTTCGCGAATGGTATTCATAATATCAAATTTCTTTTCCTTTAATGCCTCCAAATCCCCCTTGGAAAGCAGGAGGATATATCTGTCCATCTGCAGCTTTCGCATCACGCCGTTGGCATCCGCAGCAAACTGTGTCAGCTTTCTGTCCACGATTGCGGAAAGCAGGGGCTGTCTGTCCTCCGCGAGGGAATCCATAACATCCTCATAATTATCCAGAAACAGCATCCCGATAACCGTTTCGTTGCGGTCAAGTCTTTCCTCCAGCTCATACTGCTTGGAAATATCCACCAGCGTCATATTCAACACATTGCCGACTGCGCCGTTTTCCTCGACCACCTCGCACTGGTTCAGCATGGCATCGTAATGCTTTTCCTCCACTACAACCACAGCATGCTTGCCAATCCCCGCCTTTTTCAGCTGATCTACCACAGGCAGAATCAATTCCATATTTGGAAATTCCTTTGCGAATTTCTCGTTATACATTAAAATGTGCCCCCGAATATCCAGCACCGCATAGGGAATGGGCATATTCTGGGGAAGCGGGAAGTTGTGCTGCAAAACTGTCGTATCCAGAAAGGCTACTCTGTCGTCTGCTTTTTCTTCCTTCCGCGTACCATTATCCTTTAAAAGTGACCATGCGAAAAAGCCTGCCGCCGCGCCAATCAGCGCACCGAAGCCGACTCTGGCATCAATCAGAAAACAGATGCAAAGCAGCAGAATCACTGCCGCCACCCCGATGGGGTTGCTTTCCCTTCCTGTTTTTTCCTGATATTGCTCACTCTTAGCGTTTTCGCTCATATCGTCCATCATCAGACCTCCATAAACGCAAAAAATCTTACCTTTTGTTTTTCCTCGAAAACTCTCTTTGCTAATGAGATATTATAGCATAAAAGCAGGTATGACTCAATAAAAAAATGCCCTGCGGCAGGCTCTGCCATGGCGAAGCAGAAAAAATTTCGTCGAAAAAACAAAAATTTCACATCATCCTTATAGCTTTTCGGGAAAATTCATAGTATCATAGGATAAGATACTCTGGAAAACGGGTATCCTATTTATTGATTCGAGGTGTCAGTATGAGACGGTTTGATAATTTCAGACGCAGCAGAAACGAGCAGGATAAACTGCTCTCAAAAATCTGTATCTATGCGTTTATTCTGCTTGCCGCATTGATTCTGTTTGAAAAGGTCATCGGCAATCTGCCAAATATCGGCAGCAGCATCGCCAAGGCAACTAACTATCTGAATACGCTGACCGCACCCTTTCTGATGGGCTTCGCGATTGCTTATGTCATGAATCCCTTCCTGAATTTTTTTGAAAAAGTCTTCAAAAAAAGCGGTGCCTTTTTTCAGAACCATGTGAAAATCACCCGTATTCTTTCTATTTTAATCAACTACGTCATCATCATCGGCGGTACGGTCTGGATCGTGATTTATCTTGTGCCTGAGGTACGAGATTCCATCATCACTTTCGCGACAAATGTCACAGCCTATTCCGATGCCATGAATGTGCGTATCCAGAATTTCTTTGACCGGATTGTGTATATCAACAGTGCGGATGTGAATAACGTCATCAACCGCCTGCTTGCCCCTGTAAAGGATATTTCGCAGAATGCGCCGGAGCTTCTGGAAACGATTGCCGTAAATGTATACGGCTTCGGGCGTATCACCATTCAGTTTATCATGGCAATCTTCATTGCCTTTTATATGCTGCTGGATAAGGAACGGTTCAGCCTGAAGGCAAAAAAAGGGATTTACACCTTCTTTCCCAAGGAAAAGGCAGATGTTATTCTGCGCTCCGCTATTCGCACACATCATATCTTCCAGAATTTCATCGTCGGCAAGGCAGTTGATTCGCTGATTATCGGGATTCTGGCGTTTATCGGACTGAATCTGATGAAAGCCCCCTATCCGCTGATTCTCAGCCTGATTATCGGCGTAACGAATATGATTCCGTATTTCGGGCCGTTTATCGGCGCAATCCCTGCCATCCTGATTACGCTGCTCATCGATCCCCCTCTGGCGATTGCAGTCGGCATCTTTGTTCTGATTTTGCAGCAGTTTGACGGGAACTACCTCGGGCCGAAAATTCTGGGCAATTCCGTTGACCTCAACCCCCTTTGGATTATTCTTGCAGTGTTGATTGGCGGTGCCTTCATGGGGCCTGTCGGGATGTTTGTGGGCGTGCCCGTTTTCGCGACTATCAAAACCTTTGCATCGGAATATGTCAACCGAAAATATATT
>ERZ835051.1676-NODE-1676-length-22021-cov-4.049895_pt1 | contig 22021 bp, 23 predicted proteins | sample MGYA00519575_ERZ835051 | MGnify/ENA primary metagenome ERZ835051 (study PRJEB31850, sample SAMEA3708769) | human gut metagenome | biome: human gut; feature: human-associated habitat; material: faeces | place: China | collected 2014 ... | reverse complement strand
CATGTGTTGCGGATGTTGAAAAAAGAACTGACGAGTTTCAACGCACAAACGGGGATGTGGAAAGAAAAATAAAAAACTCCCCCGGAGACAAGGGGAGTAGCATGGAATCCTGTATATGGCAGATTCTATCTCTCATAAATTAATCAATCGATAACCTTACCAAACAGGTAACCAGCCATCATTCAAAAAAAAGCTTCAATCATAAGCTTGGAATTTTTTTAATTAAAATCCACCAATTCATGGAACTGGAAGATATCTTCTATTATTAGGATTTACATCCTTCTTTTGAGGTCAAATTGCACCTCGATATAAAGGTAAATATTTTTTTGAAAAATGTCAAATATTTTGAATAAATATATCACCACCCATTACCTGCAATGGGTAGAATACGCGGCCTACCACGTCCGCCACTCGCGGCTTCCGATCGATCCGGCCGAGGTCGTGAACGACGTGCTGTGTACTCTTCTTGAGCGGGATGTGTCGAAGCTGGAACGCCTGATGAACGCTCGGAATAAGGATGGGACTGAACTTGATTTTTTCGTGATGCGAATCATCAAGATCAGCATACACTCGCCGCGGTCGCCGTTCCGTTACCAGCGGGGGCAGCATTGCACGGATCGTCTTGAAGACAGCATCCGAACACTCCCGGCTCCATCTTCGGATTTCGATCAGGAAGATGCCTATATGCAGGTTCGGCAGGTGTTCGATACGTTGCAGGTATCGGAATTGTCAAAGCGTATTTTCGCATGGCGGTTCTTCGAGGGGAAAACATTTGCCGAGTGGCCGGGGCCGGAAAGTCCGAAGTTCATATACGACACTTTCAATCGCATTTTGTTGATAATTTCCGCCAAGATTCGGAGAAAAAACGCTTTCTAATTCTATTATCCTATGAAGTCCGACATAGTGTCAATGTCAAATGACGGTAATCCGTCCAAGTCGCGGAGGCTTGCCAAAACTCCGCACATAGCGAGGTAGAGCAGTTGGTAGCTCGTTGGGCTCATATCCCAAAGGTCGCAGGTTCAAATCCTGTCCTCGCTTCAAAATTCAGATTATGGCCGATATAAAGTTAGACCCGAAAAACTACCGCGTTCACGGTGAGAAGAACAAAGCTATCATCCGCAAAAGCCTTGAGGATTGCGGTGCTGGCCGCTCTATCCTTTTGGATGGGGATGATGTCGTGATTGCCGGTAACGGCGTATACGAACAGGCGCAGGCGCTCGGACTCCAGGTGCGTGTCATTGAGTCGGATGGACGAGAGCTTATCGCAATCAAACGCACGGATCTCAAAACGGAAGACGATAAGCGCCGCGCATTGGCATTGGCCGACAACCACGCCAGCGACACTTCGGTTTTCAATATCGATTCTGTTCTTATGGACTTTTCGCCCGAAGAACTCGACATGTGGGAATTTGAGATCGACACAGCCAATATCGACCTGCTGTCCGAGGTCGAGCAAAACGGATTCAAGAATGCCGTAAACGAGAGTTCTGATTTATTCACCTTGTCCTTTGCCTTGCCCAAGAGTATGAAAGAGGATGTTGAAGCTTACATCAAGCGGAACGGGAAAGACAATTTGACACAGTTAATTATCAGTGAAGTATGCCGAGATGCGGAAGTCAAATAGCGATTTGTGACCTACCGATCCGGTTCGACACGTATAAGGGATGTTCCCATATGTGCCGTTACTGTTTTGTGCAGCTCAAATACGACATTTCAAATATCGAACGCGGCGAAGGGCCGAAGTCCCTGCGCGGCTTCATCGACGGCCAGCGCAACGGTGAAACGGAGTGGTGCGACTGGAATATTCCGATACACTGGGGCGGCATGTCTGACCCGTTTCAGCCTGTAGAGCGAGAGCATCGATTGTCATACGACGCCCTTAAGGTCTTTGCCGAAACACAATATCCGTTTGTGGTCAGTACAAAGGGCATTCTGCTCGCCGAGCCGGAATACCTCAACCTGCTGAAACACTGCAACTGCGTTGTACAGGTATCTCTTGTCAGCCCTCAATATGACAAACTGGAGAAAGGAGCGCCGACCTATGCCGAGCGCCTCGATATGATCCGCACGATAGCACCCCATGTAAAGCGTGTGATTGTCCGGGTTCAGCCTTATACGACGGGAATGCTTCGGGATATCCTCGGTGCTGTGTCTACCTACAAGAGTATAGGCGTACATGGGCTGACAATCGAGGGCATGAAATACAAACGCAAGGTAGACGGTCTTGTAAAAGTCGGCGGGGATTTCTGCTATCCGGCCTCTGTCCTCAAACGGCACTTTGAATGGATAAAGGCGGAATGCCATCGAAATGGATTGGCTTTCTACTCAGCCGAAAACCGTTTGCGCAAAATGGGAGATTCTCTATGTTGCTGCGGTGTTGATGGGCTTGAAGGATTTAAGACCAACACGTTCAATTTGAACCATTACCTGTTCGACAAGGAGCGATATATCCCGACAGAGAAGATGAAAGAGCCGGGAACCTGCATGTGCCTGAAAGCTATCTGTCAGAATACCGTAGGTTACAGTGCATTCAAGAAGCGAAGCCTGCATTACATGATGGGCGAAATGTCGCGAGATAAAGGTTGCGTTTCCCAGTTGCTGGAAAAATGAATACTTTAGTGTCGGAAAAAACAAAAATAATTCCGCGCTATGAAAACAAAACAGTGTATGATTTACAAGGAAGTCGTAAACAAACGCCTCGCCCGGAAACAGGAGCAGGTCTCGGAGCTTGAAACGAAAATGATTTCAGAGGGGGAACTCTCTGCGATCGACAAGCGGAAGATGATAGAATGTAAAGCCGCAATTCTTGAGCTGGAAAACGTGATTGATATTGCGGAGTCCATGTTTACGGCTGAAACCTGCGACCAAAACGAAAAGAAATAATGTACATGGCAAAGTATAGCGCAGAACTTACCGAAAGGATTTGTTCGCTCCTCCGGGCGGACAGCTATACTATTGCCGAAATATGCAAAATCGTAGGTATTGCCGAAAGCACCTTTTACGAGTGGAAGGACTCCAAGGTGGAGTTTTCGGAGGCCATAAAAAAAGCTCAAGAGGAGTGCAGATACTTCTTTGCGACCGAAGCCAAGAAATCACTGCTGAAACTTGTGCAGGGGTTCACCGTTGAAGAGAAACGCACGGTAACGGCCGATTCGGGGAAAAAGAGTGAAGACGGGAAACCGATTGTAAAGGTCAAAGAGCATACAACCGTTACAAAATACGTAGCCCCGAACCCTACGGCGATCATCTTCACGCTGACGAACTGCGACCCGACGAACTGGAAGAACCGGCAGAGTGCCGAACTTACAGGTAAAGACGGAAAACCCCTTATTCCGGCGGAAGTGAGGAAAAATACCGAGGCCATGAGCCCGACGGATATTGCAAAAATCTTGTGTAAGGATGGCAAGTGAGGCGGATGAAATAGAGGCGCTGCGTAGTGGGGTGCGGCAATCGTTTCCGTTTTATGCGGCCGTGTTGAAGGGTAAGGATTTCCTTACCCCTTTTCATCTGTCATTCTATTGGGTGCTGGATGCCTTTGCACATGGCCGTATCCGGCGGCTGATCGTAACTATCCCGCCCCAGCACGGCAAGTCCGAGGGAACGACGCGCCTACTTCCCTCCTATGTTTTGGGGCTTGATCCCGATCTGCGTATTGCGGTCGCATCTTATTCTGATACTTTCGCCCGGAAATTCAACCGTGCCATACAGCGCATTATCGACAGCCCTGAATATTATGTTTTGTTTCCGGAGACGCTTCTGAATGGTAATCCGAACTGTGAGGACAGTGCGCAGTATGTCCGGAATAATACGGAGTTCGAGATCGTCGGCCGCAAAGGGTTTCTGAAAGCTGTCGGCCGAAACGGTGCGCTGACTGGCGAAAGAATTGACTTGGCGATCCTCGATGACCTGTATAAAAACGCTCTTGAAGGTAATTCACCGATCATCCGTGAGTCGGTGGTTGAGTGGTACAAATCGACCGTGAAAACCCGACTGCACAATAATTCGCGTGAACTTATGGTCTTCACCCGTTGGCATGAAGAGGATCTGATTGGTACGATCATAGCCGGGGAGGATGTTCGGGAATTGCAATCGCTCGATGATATCGACCCGGAATTCGACGGCTGGTACTATCTGAACTTCGAAGCCATCAAGGAAAGCGCCCCTACACCCCTCGATCCCCGGCAGCGTGGCGAGGCTCTTTGGCCGGCAGCTCATGACCGGAAACACTTGCTGGAGAAACGCAACCTCGACCGCATCGTGTTCGAGTGTATGTATCAGGGACACCCGATGTCGAAAGAGGGGCTATTATACGGGGAGAATTTCAAAACCTACTCTGAACTTCCGGCACAAGGCGATATTCTCGACTATGCCAATTACACCGACACGGCCGATACGGGTGATGACTATCTATGCTCGATCAGCTACGTCCGGGCGAGGGATGGCTATTGCTATGTAACGGACATGGTCTATACACAGGAGCCGATGGAGTGTACTGAATCCGCCGTGGCCGATATGCTCAAACGTAGCGGTACGCGCCGGGCGTCGATTGAGAGTAACAACGGCGGTCGCGGATTCGCACGCGCTGTGCAAAGACGTGTTCCGGCCATACGTATCGAATGGTTCCATCAGAGCGGGAATAAGGAAGCCCGCATCCTCTCCAATGCCGCAACGGCGTTGCAGACTATAATAATGCCGCATGATTGGAAAATCCGCTGGCCTGAATTCTATTTACATATGACGACCTATCGGCGTCAATTCCGCGCGAACCGCTGGCATGATGCCGCGGACGTGGTGACGGGAATTGTCGAAGATGGTACGAATAAGAAAGGTAGAATCAAGGCAGTAAGGTAACCATGGCAAAAATCAAACTCATCGACAAACTGAAAAGCCTTGTCGGCATCGAAACAAAAACCAACATCGAACAGGCTATTATGCTCCTGCAGGCAGCGCGGTCGTGTATTGACGCCTACACAGCAGAAAGAGCCGCCAAACAGCTACACGTAGGGACGCTCTCGCAGATGAACAAGGACATCGGCGTGATCACGAAGAAGCTGTCCGGTTATGTTGAGGGTTAAGATTGCCGGCAAAAGGTTTCGCTTACCGACGCACTGGGAGGACATTACGCTTACCCAGTGCGCTTGGTTGTACCATAAGGCCAACGAGCAACCCACGGCGCTTCTTGACTATTACCGCTCCTTTGCCTCGGATACGGCTCCCGAACCATATGCAAATATCGACGAGCTAACCCGGTTCACTTCGGAGGTTGTCGGCTACCTTGCCGACGTGCCGGAAGAGCTGATGCTTCAAACCCGGCGCGAGGATATTATTACGCTGGCGATGGCTGTACTTCCGCGATTCATAATCGGGGTACTCGGCATTGTCGATTATCCGGTTCGGGGCATCGCTTCATTTCGCCACAAAGGCCGCCGTTACTACCTGCCGAGATCCGGGACGGATATTTCCGGGGAACTTACGCCGCTGAGTGGCGTGACAGCTATTGAGTTCTGCCAGCTCTCGGATGTCGTATGTGCGGAAAACATTGCTTTGGCTCCGCTGGCTGTCGCTATCGTATGCCGCCGGAAGAGTGAACGGTACGATGAAGAGCTGGCGCAGAATCGGGCGGCGTTGTTCGGAAGCCTTCCGGCCTCGGTCTATTGGGAACTTTGGGCGCAAACTTCGGGGGCGCATCAGTACCTGAAAGCCGCATTTCCGAATTGTTACGGTACGGGCGGCGGGGATTCGTCAGGTAAAGCCGAGCCTGCGGTATGGTGTGATACGCTCGTCGCCCTTGCCGCCGATAAGCCGAGTGAGCTTGACCATCTGCAACGGATGAACGCCTACGATTTCGTACACCTATTATCGGAGAATATCAAACGGAGAACGGAAGAATGGAAGATGAAAGCCGCCTTAGCGTCTTGCGGAGTAAGGTAGAATTGCTCACATGGCTGATAAATCGGGAATGCAAATGTGACCGGGCCAAGTGTGCCGAGCATTTCCGATACATGGAGCAACTGAAATTTCAATACGAATGTGAAATAGAGGACTATGAGAACAAATTTACGGGAAGCGTTGAAAGCCGCGCTTAAGAAAACATACGACGAGGCGTTCGACTTCGGTACGGGCTTCTTGGATGATATCAACGGTGGAAGTTACAAACTCCCGTGCGTTTGGATATGTCCTTTTGATCTTGTGGGTAAAACGGGGCGATCTGAAGGCTTTAAAATCTATGCCGGGACAACTTACCTACTTGAGCCGTCCGACGGGCTTACATCCGAGAAAAAGGACGAACGCTGGGATGATATGGAGCGGGCAGCAGTCGAGGCGTTCAGTGAAATGACTGAAACGCTTGGAGTGACGTTCGACAAAATCAAGGCCTTTCCCAATGAGGGCGCTTACACAGGGTATAATGACATCTCACTTAAAGTAACATTTGAGGTAACGACAAGCTATTGTGAAAACCGCGGATAGTCCCATATTACAGCAGATTGCCCAGTACTTGAGTGATACCCTGCAAATGGAATTGCTCAATCAGGGACACACTGCGTCTGAGGCTCTTTTCAACAGTATTCAGTCGGTGATAGAGCATACGCTGACGGGTATAACGATCTCCGCACAGGCTCTGTATTATGCAAAATTCGTAAATGCAGGTCGGAAGCCCGGAACGAAAGGTGTGCCAATTAATGTCCTCGTCGAATGGATCAGGCGCAAGCGGCTCAATATGGAAGGTAAAAGGGAACGATCCGTAGCTTTTGCTATGCAGCGGTCAATCCGGGAGAAAGGCATCAAGCCATCCCGGTTCATAGATAAATCAATAGATAAGTTCAACAAGTCTAAACGGCTGGAAAATAAAATAGAACGATTCATGGAGGAGTATGCAGAGGAACAACTGCAAACTATTTTTAACCAATTAACTGCATGACGATATGGCAACAACGATAACGCTTCCGGCCCTGTACAGTTCGGTTAAAGAATCTGTCATCTTTGAAATTGACCGAGATATTGACGCTGTGGCTGAAGTGATGATAAACGGGTATTTGAAGCAGATGCCGAAAAACGCCTATAAAGTGAACGTAGCGCAATATTTTCGGGATGATTTTACGATTGCGCCGCTTGATGCTGAGTCCGAACCTACATTACAGGTGTGGGACGGAGTTGACCTCGGCCGGGTCGTCAATGCTTCGATCACGGTAGACAGCGTCCCTTCCGAAGAGGTGCCGCTGCTTTGTGCGGATAAACAACCGGCACCAAACCATTTTATGAGTGATCTGCGGCGGCGTAATGCCATGCCGGGGCAAATCGACGAACTTCCAGTATATGCGACGACTCCCGCTGTTGTGGTGTATGGCTCAGTTCAGGTTTCTGTGCCAGCCGGTATATCCTGCGTCGGCTTTCGCATTCCTACCGATGCGCCGCCCCGGTTTGCAGTAGATATGCGGAGTCCTGACGGAGAGGTGCAGGATCGTATCGAATATGAGATTGAGGAGAACGACGGAGTGCGCCTCGCGTGGATCAATGCCTACGGCCAGATCGACTATTGGAACTTCGCGGTTCGCCGCAAATCATCAACCAAGGTAACAAAGGAGAAGATATACACAGAAACCGGGTATACTGCAACATCTATACAGGCAGACACGACCAAGTCGGTAACAAGCTGTCCCCTGCCCGAAACTCAGGCGAATGTGTTGAGCCAGATATTTGTGTCCGAAAGTGTGTGGTGCATCGTCGGGGATATGATGTGTCCGATCGACATCACGACAGAGAGTATTACGACCTACGATGTGGAGAAATTAAGCTCCGTGCAGATTGAATACAGAAATAAAATCCGGTAGCTATGGTTGTGGAGTTGAAAATAGACGGCCATAAGGTCGATATGAATCAGAAAGGCAATATCGCCGCGACGCATAGCATTGCTGATATCGAGGAGCCAGACAGTACGGCAGCGGGCTATACCAAGTCTGTCGAAGTCCCGCTTATGAGTAATATGCGGGTTTTTCGGTTCATCAATGAACTATTTAGCAAAGAGCAGTTCAACAACGAACTGCATAAGGCGGAGTATATCGTGGATGGAAATACCGTTATGTCGGGTATAGCACAGATCGATAAGATCACGTATAAATTCGGTTCTGGGCACAAACTCGTCGGCGGCAGTTTTCATGTGTCAGTCATCGGCGCAGCTTTCGACTGGATTACTAATGCCAAGAAGCAGCTTAATGAGATAAAGGGCGGAGAAACGGTGAAATACAACATGGAGAATGTATACCGTAATTCCATTCGTGAGGATGAATCGCTTATTAAGTTTTTTCCGATAGACCGAGGTGCTTTTTGGGAAGAAAACTATAACGGAGATTTGGTTCCTCGAAAAAAGTTGGATATCCGAGATTATCACCCATTTTTCAACGTATGGGAAACATTGTGCCTTATTTTCTCCGGTTACAGTGTAAAAAGCTCAATGGAAGATTTCTTAAAAAAACTCTATTGTTCAGGATACATGCCTGTAAATGAGGATTTATCATACATCAAAGAGGATAATGACTTCTTTATAGGCACCTCGGCCGTAGAGGACGAAGCTAAATTACTTGGCTACATAAACGCCAGCCGTCCGACCATTTATGATAATATTTTCGATTCATGGACAGATGGTGATTATCATAATGATAACGGAGTTATTAGTCGGCTTGATCCGATGATTTCGCAACCGCAATTTACACCCACCGAAACGGCAGTTGTGCGAATTAATATGAATCTGCAATATCAAACAGACATTTTCAATGGAATAATCGGCACTCCCGAACAGGGTGTGAGTGACCGGACATTTTTGCTTAAAACCCCCGGAGAATGTTTGTTTGTCGATACTGTAACCCTCAAAATAGGGGGCTTCGAAGAAACCATAAAATTGACCCTCGATCAATGCGTTGAAGCTCAAGAGGGACGGCAAGGCGATAGGTCATACATCAGAATACCGACTTCCACGGAGGATAAAACGTATGTTGTATACTTTGAATATGTCGATTGGCAAATCGCAGGTGAAATAATCGCTCTGACAAATACCTATACCCATATTGGCAAACATAAGGCAGGAGGTCAAGGCGGTAATTGGTATGTCGTTGATGTCCCGAAAAAATGGTCTTGTACATTTCCGGGTATAGATATGAAAGACCCCCTTGATATTGCTGAATTTTTCTATTTCCCGATTGAGAACGGCAAAGTGACCTTTCAGCTAAATAATATCATGCAGAACGCATATTTGCTAAACAAGGGCGAGCAGTATGTGATTCGCACGGAGTTTACAAATTCAAAAGAATATTATTTTGAGGGAGATAAAAAACAGGTAAGATTATGGATTGGGCCTGAAACAAACATAAAACCGGAATTTCCGAATGTGATTGCCCAAGACTATGATGTCAGTATTGCAACGATCGGCGGCACAGGGTCGCAACTTGATTTTCTTGCTTCCATACGCCAGTTGTTTAACTTGATGTATTATACCAACCCATTATCGAAAGAAATCTTTGTCGAACCCCGTACAAGGTTTTATAACATGGATCGTGCAGAAATTGTGGATTGGCGGGAGAAAATCGACTACGCGAAAGAAATTGTGGTTGAAGAGTTGGGAGGAGATATCGGGAAGTCGATAAAGTTTTCCTACGCAGATGGTAATGAGGTTGTACAGTATTACAACTGGAAGAACGGCACGGAACTCGGAGCCTATACAACTCCACTGTTGAATAAAACGTCGGACGACACAACCGAGATTGTGAATACAATGTTTTCACCGTTCATTTTGCGCAATGTGTCATCGATTGGTATGACGATTCCTCAAGAGGAGCGGGAAAGTACACAGAATCAGATCAACGATATTGAACTTGAAATGACACCGATTATTGGGTGTTTTGATGGTTTATCCAACCGGATAGCAGGCGAAGATGTTGCACAGTACTCCCGTTATCCGCAGCTAGTATTTCAAGATGTTGCCAAAAACATCAATCTCGGTTATGAGGATATAGGAGGAAATTCGATTGTCCGAGGACTTCGACAATTCTATGAGGATAACATTTCGGCATATAATCATGGCCGGCGCATAACCATGTATCTGAAATTAACACCTCGTGATGTCGAGGCAATTCAATTTCCTAACAGCCAAATGCAAGATTTCCGTGCGGTGTACCTTTTGAACTTCGACGGGGAAGATGTGCCGTGTTTATTGGAGCAAATCGCCGACTATAATCCAGCAACCGGAGCATCGACCAAATGTGTGTTTATTTCCGATCCGCATATCAAACTGACGGGCGACGATCTCACCGTCATTACTTATGATGATGTGGCGATCGGCAGAAACAATACGTTGACCGGATATAGGTAGGAAATGGATTAGATGAAAAAGACAATGATGATCAAAAGGGCAATCAGGCAGAAAACCACCGTTTTTCCACTTGCCTTAAAGAATTCTTCGATCAAGTCAAACATAACAGCACAAATATAAATAAAATACTCAAGATATGGCAAATGTAGTAGAAAAAATCTTCAAGCTGATTCTCAATTTCGGGGATGGCGAGGAAAAAGTGCCAAAGATGAGCAAACTGCTCCAATCGTTACACGACAGGCTGAAAAATATACTCAAAACGATTAACGATATCGGTAAGGCAGACGGACTGGAAAAAGCTGCCCAAGTCCTCGGTGTGTATACACTCACTGTTGAGAAAGCGGAGAAAGCCAAGAAAAAGTTGGTCGCGACCGATAAGGAGGAGAAAACGCAGACCGCCGAAGCTACAAAGTATATCGAGGATCTGAAAAACAAATACGGGAACCTGATCTTCACGAAACGAGAAATCACCACGCTCTCGAAAAACTATGCAACCTTGATGCGGGCCGAGAAAGGCTCTGCCGAAGAACTGCAGGCGAAGATAAATGTGCTGAATACCGTATGGAAGAAACTCGGAGCCACACAGCGCAATTCCACCATGGGGCGGCAGGTCACGGCCGAGCTGAAGTCAATGCGCGACGAAATGCGGAATCTCACGGTTGGTGCAGGTGACTTCTCACGGAATATCGGCAACTACTTCTCCGGAATGTATAATACTGTCACCCGTAAAGTAGCAGGGATAACGGGTGTTGTCTTCACGCTCAAGCAAGTGCTTTGGAGTATATACGGCCCATTCCAAGACCTTGAGTACCGTATGGCTATGGTCAAAGCGGTATCGAGGGCTACGGACGAAGAGTTTGCTATGCTCAAGGGGAATGCCCGTGACCTTGGCGCTTCTACTGAATACACGGCAACCGAGGTTGCCGGGTTGCAGTTGGCCTATGCGCGTATGGGTTTCGTCCCGGATCAGATACGGCAAATTACCGGGGCGACGCTCGACCTTGCTACGGCCACGGGTGAGGATTTGGCACGTTCGGCAGACGTTGTGGGCGTAACCCTACGGGGATTCAATTTGCAGGCAGACCAAGCGCAGCGGGTCGTGGATGTTATGACCAAGTCGTTTAATGCCTCCTCGTTGCAGTTAGGTTATTTCTATGATGCCATCAAGTATGTTGCACCGATCGCATCCGAAGCGAATGTGTCCCTTGAGGAAACAGCGGCCATGCTGGGGATATTGGCCGACCGTGGTATTCGTGGTTCACAAGCTGGCACAGCCTTGCGCCGAATTTTTACCGAGATTGCCAAAACAGGCGGAGATGTATCCGAACGTCTTGCCCAGTTGAGTAAAAACGGGCTTACGCTGGGCGGCGCTATGGATGAAGTCGGGCGCTATGCAATGACGGCTCTTACCGTGTTGGTTAATTCCAAAGACGGCGTAGATGGTCTGACTGAATCGCTGAATAACGCCGGAGGTGCCGCAAAGACCGCGGCCGATGGTATCCGCGATACGATGAAGATTGACGTAGAAGTTTTCCTTTCGGCCATTAAAGAAAAGCTGATCGCCATCGGTGAAGTATTGGCACCGCTTGGGCGCTCGGTTATTCAGGCCGGCACGTGGGCCGTAACGAATATTAAGAGCGTAACTATTACTGTACTTACGCTTATCGGCGTTATTAAACTGGCTTCGGCGGCAAGAGCGGTTTGGTTGCTTGTGACAAAGCAAATTACGATCTATGAAACGGCTTGGGGGCGTGCGTTGCGGGTGAATATGGTCGAGTTGCAGACGGCAACAGCCATGACGAAATTACTTGCCGCTGCAAAACTCTTGCTTACGGGACAGATTAAGGCCGCCGCAGTGGCATTCAAGATGTTCACGGCGGCTCTTATGGCGAACCCGTGGGGAGTGGTTGCGACTGCCATTGCCGCGGTTATTGCGTACATGGTAGCATTTCGAGATAAGACGGATGCCGCGACCCGTGCGCAGCGTAAATTCAACGATGAGAACGACCGTTTCAACAAAGCCCAAGATGAAAAGCGCCAGCGGATCGAGCAGCTCATCCGGACGATACAGGACGAAACCGAAACTCAGAACGCCAAAATCCGCGCTTATGAAGAGTTGAAGCTGTTATCTCCTGCTCTTACGGCCAAATACACGCAGGAGCAGTTAGCCACGCTGAAACTGGCCGATTCCGCAAAACTCCTCAATGAGCAGCGCGATAAGGAGAATTACGACAACATAGTTGCCAATGTCGAGAAGTACACCGCATCGCTCAAAAAACTACGCGAAGAGAACGGGCAACTGCTCGGAATGTCACCGGGCGGAGCCCCTATCTTCGTGGATAATTCCAAGGCGATAGAAGAACAGGAAATTGCACTGTCGAACTATAAAAAAGCACTGGGAGAGATCGAGGAAGCAAATAAGGTTGCCGAAGAAAACGCTAAACCGATTGAAGTCCGGATCAAAGCGGCCAAGGATATCGTTGAAGAAGCGGAAAAGGCGTTTAAGGAGGCAAAGACTGCATATAATCAGAAGCGGGACGAATGGATACGGGAACACGGGACTGAGGCTACCCTACCGTTCTCGTTCAAATTCGACATGCTTACGGCCCAAAAGGAGTTCGCCGATGCCCAAAAGAAAGTTGCAGACCTACAAAAGCAGCTGAAAACACCTACTACCGGCGGCGGGAGCGAAAAGGAAAAGGGCGAATGGTCTTTGTCGAAAGATAAAGAATACAATCGTCAACTCCTCGACCTGAAAAAGAAATTGCATAGCGGGGAAATAACATTCGAAGAGCAGTATCAGAAGCAGGTTTTACAGCTTGAAATCGACACCCTGACAAAACGCATCACGCTGAATAAGGACGAGGCCAAGACCATCATAAAGCTCAAAAACGAACTTTGGGATAAGCAGAACCAGCAGAAGAAAAACGAGCAGAAAGAGGACGAGGCCTATACCGCCAATCGCCGGGCGCAGCAGGAAAAACAACTCAAGTACGAGAATGACCGCATCGATGCTGAAATCGCGGCCATGAAAGAGGGTGTCGAGAAGAAAATCCGACTCAACGATCAGGCGACCAAGAAAGCCGAGGAAGCTGCATACAAAGAGTATCAGACGGAACTCGATAAACTCAACAAAGAGCAGAAAGCCTATGTCAAGGGGTCGAAAGAGTGGCAGGCCGTCGAGCAGGAGAAAACCCGCCTTGCCGGACTGTATGAGCAGAAGAAAAGCGACATCGCTACTGCAGGAACGAATGCCCGGACGAAGATTTTGCAGGATGCGACTACAACGGAACTCAAAGAGTACAAAAAAGTCGAAGGTGCTGCAATTGAGGCAGAGCAGGCTATAACCGCAAACAAAATGCGGGAAATGGCAAAACGCATAAAACTCGCAGAGAGCGACCTATCCGGGGCAGAAAAAAAATATCTACAAAACGAAAATGTTGCCGATGCTGTATACGGAACAGATACCAATGACAAAGAACGTCATGCCGCGAAGTTAAAAAATGAAATCGAGCTTCGTGAAGCAAAGGCTCAAACCTATTTGCAGATATTAGGCTGGCTTCAAGAAAACGGACTTGAAGAAACCGCATTTTATAATCAGACTATCGAAAATATTGGTAGACTGAAAAAAGAGACACAGAACCTCGGAAAAGGCTTGGAATCCGATGGTAGTGGTGGCGGTTTCAAGGGTTGGTTAATGCGGACTTTTGAACTAAAGCCCGAAGAGGTTGAGCAATTAGAACAGCAGGCTTGGGATTTAGCGTCCCGGTTAAGTGATGCGCTGATTGATGCGCAAATGCAAGCCTCAAAACGCCGTTTAAACAATGAGAAAAAAGCCATCGACGCCCAGTATAAAACAGAAGCAAAACTACTTGACTCGAAACGGGATAAGGGGCTGATATCTGAAAAGAAGTATCAGCAGGAGCTTGAAAAGCTGGAAGCCAAGAAAGCCGAGAAAGAGGAAGCGGCAGAGCGTGCGGCCTTTGAGCGTGAAAAGAAGCTGAATGTCAAACAAGTTTTAATGAATACTGCGCTTTCCGTTGCCAAAACTTTTGCGCAATGGGGCTGGCCGATGGGTGTCCCTTTTGCGGCTTTGGCTATTGCTGAGGGAGCGATTCAGATTGCCACGATACAGTCACAGAAATATGCCCAAGGCGGCATGATTCCTCTCGGTGACGGCGTGGGTGTTGTAAAAGGCCGGAGCCATGCGCAGGGCGGCCATCAAATTTACCTCGACGGCCAACCCATCGGCGAGGTCGAAGGTGATGAACTTTTGGCAATCGTCAATAAGCACGACACTGCACGGATCGGGGCGCTCTCGGCCGCGAACAGCGTACACGGGCGACGCTTCGCTCAAGGCGGCCTTATGTCCCCGACCGGATATATGACGAGCAGCGTTTCGGGTCCCGTGTCGTTTTATCAGACTTCGACACATCAGGACGAAACGGCGCAAGGGAATTTTTCTGAAATGATGGCGCTGATCCGGGAGGACATCAAGGCCACAAATGACCGGATCGACCGACTGCGTGTGTACCTCGTGACGCAGGATGTTACCGACTCGCAAGATGACTTGAAAAAAATAAAAGTTAAGCAGTCATTCTAAACTGGTGAAAAATGAGTGGGTAATTCTATTATACAGTGAAGTCGTAGTGTGACTCACTGGGTGTTTATGGGGAGGTGGTTCGGCTTCGGTCGAGCCACCTTTTTTATTGAAATTTCAAAAATATGAAGAATACGATAGAAATCATCAACCGCCGAAATTCGGTTGAAATCAACATCGAGGGAACTATCGGTGTTCCGGAAGAATGGCAGTTCGACGATCCGGGCGACCGGGTTGCGACGTATGACAAATTCCGCAACGCTATCGACCTAATCCGTCAGATTGAGTCTCCGGAAGTGCTGATAAATATTCGCTCAACGGGTGGGGATGTTAACGACGCCCTACTGATTCTTGATGCGATTTCGGGTCTCAAAGCCAAGAAAACGACTCGGTGCTATGGCTATACCGCATCGGCCGCAACACTCATCGCACAGGCCGCATCGGAGGGATGCCGCGAAATATCAGCCAATGCCCTCTATCTGATTCATACCGCTATTTGCGCCGCAGAGGGTAATGCCGAAGAACTCGAAGCAAGGACTGAACTCCTGCGTAAGACTGACGAGCGCATCGCCGCGGTCTATGCAAGCCGTTCAGGACGTCCGGCGGCTGAGTTTGAAACCCTGATGGCCGAGAACAATGGTAACGGGCGTTGGCTTTCGCCGGACGAGGCCGTCGCGGCAGGTCTTGCCGATATGGTATTCAACGCACCGGAAGTACTGAACTGTACCGTAGTGGACGATTATCCAATTCACAACTATATGGTAAAAATCAAAAACACAATGCATGGAATCCTCCGCCGTCTGGGATTGACACCGGGTGAAGCTACGGAGGTGGAAATTTCCGAGGAACAGATCGCAACACTCAACCAGTCGCTGGAGCAGGGCGACGCCCGCGAAAAGGAGTTGCAGGAACAGCTTGCCGACGAGCAAGCTGCACATGAACAGACTCGTACTGATCTCACGGAAGTTCAGAATCGGTTTGCAGAACTCGAAGCTGAACTCAACAAACGGAAAGCCGCCCCGACGGTTACCAAGGAGATCGAAGACCCCTCGATCACCAACGAGGTAAAGCTGTCGGGCAACGCCAAGGCTTACGACGAAGACGTCAAGAAGCTCAAATAATCATCTAAACGTTACGCAAATGTCTAAAATTATTGAAAATCCCAAATCCTACACAGGCCGGGAGCTGGAAACGATCTTTTTCCGTCCGATGCTGTCCGGCCCCAGCGCCATCGACCTCGGTGTCCGAATCATGTACAACATGCCCGTACCTACGATGCTGAACTTCTGGCATCGTGAGGGAGATGTGTTGCAGAAGTACGCCAAGGGCTGGAATGGTGGCGAATTGGCCAAGAGATTCCAAAAGGAGATCCGGCTGTCGAAAGTCAAGGCCGAAATGGGCTATTCCGCCTCGGACTACTTCGGCATGATCTACGAACTGATCACCAACAGCGGAGCCGTAAACCTCGACGATCTTTCTGGTACCGAGTTGGAACAAGCCGAAACAACACTTTTCCGGCAGGCTATCGCCGAGAGCATCCGCGCCACTATGTGGCTGGGCGATACGGAGCGCGCCAGCGGATCCTACACCTCGTTCAACGGCTTCCTCAAAGCCATCAAGGCCGACCTGCAGACCACGACGAATACAGGCAAGAATTTCATTCGCAACGTGAAGATTCCCGCCATGTCGGGTGCCGATGCTGCCATTTCGCTCTTTGAGCGTATGTGGAACGCCGCCGATGATCGTCTGACGGCCATGAAAGACGAGGGCAACCTCGTTATTCAGTGTACCTCGGATATCTATCTGAACTACGAGAAAAGTTTGGAGGATAAACCCCTCGAATCGGCATTTGCCGCGCTTCAGCAGGGACGCAAAGGGCTGCACTGGCACGGCATCCCGATCGTCGATGTCAAAGTCGGTTCTTACCTTTCGTCGTTCGCAGATATGCCGCAGTCGTTCGCCATTCTCACCGACAAACGTAACATGGCGCTGGCCGTCAACACGGCCGACTTCCCCGGCAACGAGGTACGCATGTGGTATAACCCCGACGAAATGGAGAACCGCCAGCGTGCGATCTTCATGGCCGGTGCGGACTACCTGCTTCCGGAACTGCTCACGGTAGCCGTCGAAGCCGACGTGTAAGGGAAAACAGAATCGAATATTAAACGCGAAAATCTATGTTGAAAGGATTCAAAAAGACCTGCGACAACGGTAAAACGACCGCAGGCATTGTAAAAGTCTTGATCGCAAAGAAAGGTACGATCACGGCGGCAACGATGGACACAGCCGATACCGAAGCTTATAAGTCCTTAACCATGAAAGCCGGAGAAGGCTTCGTAAAGTATGAGTTCATGGAGGACGAGTGCGAGTTTCAGGAGAACTACAAGACCGAGAACGGCATCACGTCCGTGGAGCAGAAATTGATTTTCAAGCTCCCCGGCATGACTCCCGAAACGCGGAACGCCGTCGAGGAAATCGCCGTAGCGTCTGCATGCGGCCTTGAAGCGGCTGTTTGCCGTAAGGGCAAGGTGCAAATTGTCGGCTACGACGAAGAGTTCCAAAGCGAACGCCCGTTACGTCTGAATGCTACGACGGGCACGACGGGCAAGAAGCTGACCGACGCTACGGGCGAAGAGATCACGCTGAGCCGCGAGACGACCGAAAAAGCCCGGTACTATGTAGGCGAGGAGTCGGCGCTGACTCCTGCTCCCACGGAGTAGTCGAATCGAAAGGGGGTGTAAGCCTTTGCACCCCCTTTTCTAAAAAAAGAAATAATGGCAAAGTATCGAGTAAAACAGAATTATGAGAACGCGGTTGTGTGTACGGCTGCGCCGATTTTCCGCAAAGGAGACGGGCGTTTCGAGCTGTCGAAGTGTACGCAGCGTGATCTCAAGTATCTGTACGAAGTTATCAAACATCCGGCAGTAGAACCGGCAGACGATGAGCAAGAGAAATCGACAGAATCGCCCCGCGAAAATTAATGCGGTAGGCGTGCGCGACGTTGCGCCAACACCAAACGTATTCGTGCCTCTCCGTGGACGGGAAAAAGGCAGCAATATATATTGGCGTTGGGGTAACGATAATCTTTTCCCGTATGCACTGGCTGCTATGTCACGTTGTTCTGTGGCTCACCGCCGCATCATCAACGACAAAGCGGACTATATTTCGGGCAAAGGCTTCTCTGTGGCCGAGTCTAAACCGGAATTACAGGCTTTCATTGACGCCGCCAATGGCGCAGGTGAAAATCTGCGTCAGGTACTCAACAAACTTGCTTTTGATAAATCGCTGTTCGGGAATGCGTTCCTTGAGGTTGTAACCGACTCGAAACATTCGTTTCTTTCGCTGTTTCATCAGGACGCCAGCAAATGCCGGGTGGCAAGTGATAGCGGACACATTCTGTTGCATCACGACTGGTCGGCATTTACGCAGAACGAAGCAAGGACACTCCCGATTTATCCTGCATTTGAGCAGCAGGAAGACGGAACCCGGCGCGCCATAATCCACTATAAGGACTACGAACCTATGTTTGAGCATTACGGCGTACCACAGTATATCGCAGGGATGAATGTTTCCGCGATTGCATACAAAACCGACAAGTGGAATATCTCGCGTCTCGACAATTCCTATCAGTTGTCGGGTGTGATGATCCTTACCGGGGATGTCGATAGCGAAGAGGAGGCGCTGGAAATAGTGCGTAAGGCAGAGCAGAAATTCGCCGGCAAACCGGGACAGGTGATGTTTATGATTAAGGAGGCGTCGGACGGGACGGAGGGTAGCAAGTTTATACCAATCTCCTCACAGAATGAGGGCGATTGGAAAGACCTGCACGATCAGGCAATTTCCGATATCGTCGTGGCTCATTCGTGGTTCCGGTCTTTGAGTGGTTTGGATTATTCCAACGGTTTCAGCGCCGATCGCATCCTGCATGAATACGAGATCGCGCTGAACACCGTGATTCTCCCGGAGCAGGCCGAGCTTATGGAGCCGATTTACCGCATAATCGAAGAAATCGCAGGCTTTGATGCTTCTGCAGTACAGATTATCAACCGCCCGCCGATAAGCCAGCGACAGCCTTACATGTACGTATGGGAGGCGCGCAAGGCCGACGGACTGGATTACGACCCCGGCGACGAACGCCAACAGGCTTTTATCGCAAATGTGAAAAATGTATGATGCAATTGTTAGCCAGCCCCCAGCAGGTCATTGATTTGGCATTCGCGGCCAACGAGAAGATAACGCCCGTATCGATCAAAGAGACCAAGATCGATGCTGCGCAGGAAAAGTATATCCGTCCGGTTCTCGGCAAGTTGTACGATGCCCTGCTTGACGGGAAATACCCCGAATTGCTGGACGATTATGTCCGGCCTGCGCTGGCTTATTATGTCCGGTATTCAGTTATTCCGGACTTGGCTCTGAAACTGAATGACAAAGGGGCGCAGACTTACTATTCAGAATATGCGAATACCGCGACGGACAAGCAGCGTACCGAAATGCGGCAACAAGCGAAAGACGATGCGAATGCCCTGCTTGATAAGGCTGTTCGCCACATTTCGGAAAATAAATCGCACTATCCGGAATACGAACCCCTGAAAGACATTCGCAAAAAAGTAATATCGAACGGTGGGATAATATTGATGTGATATGCGAATTAAAGACATATTGAAACTTCGGCAGAAAAAAGCGATATCCGGAACGGAGAAGATTCCCGTGTCAAAGGATGAGTATATTACCATAGAACAAATTAACGAAGAGGTTAAAAAGGATATCGACGAAACATTGCAGAACTACATAAAAAAAACAGACCGTCTGATCCTCGGCGGATACAGCCCCGCCGACTTAAAAAGCAACGATTAAACATACAATATCATGGCAGACAATCAAACGTTAGCGGCAGTGCAGGAAATTCTGCTGAAATCCCGTATCCAGCTCATAACAGGTACCGAAGCCGAGTGGACTGCGGCAAATCCCGTCCTGCTCGACGGTGAGTACGGACTTGTAAGGGGTACCTCTCCGTTGAAATACAAGGTCGGCGACGGCACAAAGACTTGGTCGGCACTCGGCTGGGCAAATGTCACCTCTCTTGCGCAGCTCATGGCCGATGCCTCGCATCGACTCGTGACGGATGCCCAGATTACAGGTTGGAATGAGAAAGCGGATGTATTTACCTTCAACTACAACGGCTATCTGCATCCACCGACAGAGGGACTTAATCCGCAGGGGGCGGTTGCAAAAAACATCGTCGCGGCGATCAACGCCAACAAAAAATGCGTCATAATGGCTCATCAGGTTACCGTGCCGGAGATGCAAGATTATTTGAGCGGCATGGTTTCGATCACCGAGGTTTCTGCATCTGCCGTCACCGGGTTAATCAATGATATCCGGGTAGCATCGGACAAAGCAGGAACCATATTCCTCGCAACAGCAGAAATCACGTTCAAATCCGACGGAACCGTTACCGTAGGAACTGCACCGTACACCCCTCGTATCATTAGCGGAGATGGCCTTCCCGAATACAGCACGGAAAAAGCCCCAACGGTGAGCGGGTTCGCTGCCACTTATTACCTGACCAAAGACGGCCAGCGTCTCGGCGTCCCCATCAACATCCCGCTCGATCAGGTGCTGCGCGGCTCGTCAATCAAGACCGTAACGACGGCGAACACGCCCTATACCGGGGCAAAGCCCGGCGACAAGTACATCGAATTTCTTTTCCAGAACAACAACACGCCGCAGTACCTGCCCGTGCAAGACCTCGTAGATATCTACAAGGGCGACAACACCTACATCGAAGTGTCGAGTACGAACGTCATCACGCTCAAGTACTCCGCGTTGAAGACGCAACTGCAAACCGACTTCGGGAGCGTCTTTGACTCGAAAGGTGCCGGAGCCGCGGCCGCAAAAGATGCGATCGACGAGTTCAAAGAGAGTACGTTCATTATCAAGTGTACCATCCCCGGAATGAATTAGCGACATGGGAAGCAACGAAACGATACACGGTCGATTCCAGCAGGCACCGTACACGGCGGCACAACTGACGCAGACCAATCCGGTTTTGCTCGACGGTGAAGTAGTGTACGAAGGCGATACGGGAAAATACAAGATCGGTAACGGTATAAATAATTGGAAAGAATTGCCGTATGCAGGACAGACAGCACGCAGATGGTTCAATATTTTTAATTACCTACACGGAAACGATCGGGTTATTGGTCACTCATGGGATGTACCCTATACGATGATAGAAAATGTTACGAGCGCAGACCTCGCGGAGTTGGCAAATACGGACAAATTTCGGTTCGTACTCATGCGCTGGCGACGGAAAGGGAGCAACGGCCCAACATGGCGAATCCCGATGTTACCCCACGAACATGCAAAAAAAATAGGTATTTCGGCTGTGAGCGGTATGCCCGAATCCAACACATGGTGGCCTATCACTTCAAACGACGTCAAATGGTTTCGCGGTCAAAATTCATTTTCCGAGGTATTTTCTATGGAGGGTGTTGATAGCGGCAATCAGCATGGCCTGCGGTTTAAAAACACTCGAAGCAAGTTGATGCGTGTAGGCGTAGCAATTTTTGAAAAAACCGATAACGGCGGTTTGGGCTGGACGCGGGTTTCAAATATTGCACAGATAGAAATATTTATAAACCAAACAATTAAAGTCGTACCATAATATAGGGTAATATTTTGAGGACAGGTACACTTCCGGCAACACTGGTGACAGGTACATTTCCGGCCCATTGGGGACTGGTACATTCCGTCAACGAAAAATTACCTTGCAAACAAAGGACTTATGGCAAAAAACGAAACATTAAACGGACGCTTTCAACACCCGATGTATACGGCGGAAGCATTGACCGCAGCGAATCCCGTGCTGCTCGCCGGAGAGGTCGTGTACGAGTCCGACACGGGGCGTCATAAAATCGGGGACGGGGTAAAGGCATGGACGGCATTGCCATACCCCACGAGTGCCGAGGCCATTCCCGCGATCACATGGAAAGTACAGGGCGGGATGCTCTGCGTAAAGCCTGCCACGGACTTGAAAAATCCGATTCTGAAGCAATGTT